>Ga0172380_10009725_pt1 | contig 10200 bp, 19 predicted proteins | sample Leawe162metaG_FD_119747 | JGI IMG/M metagenome (GOLD analysis project Ga0172380, IMG submission 119747) | Leachate microbial communities from a municipal landfill in Southern Ontario, Canada - Leachate well 162 metaG | ecosystem: Engineered > Solid waste > Landfill > Unclassified | place...
AGCTAGGTGGGGGTCCTGTCATCCAGCGCGCCCTTGCGGCCGCCAAAGGGATCGCCCGTGGTCAGAACGTCGCCCGCACGGTAGCCCGCGAGGGGCTCGCCTACGCGCAATCCCGCATCCCCGCGGGGCTTTCCCGCCAAGCCCTCGAAGCGGCCACCAAGATAGCGAAAGGCCAGAACGTCGTTCGCACGATTGGGCAAGGGGCGATCCAAGCCGCGCAACAGCGTCTCCCGGGTGGGGAACTCACCCGCCGTGCAACTAGCGTCGGAATCAGTGCGGCACGTGGCCAGAACCTTCTGCGCGCAGCGGGACAACAAGCCGCCCAATACGCTCGGTCGCGCGTGCCTGTCGCCGTCACCAAGCAAGTCAAAGCAATCATCCCTCGAGGTATCAGTACCATGCAATTTGGCCGCCCTAGCTACGGTTTGCCTCCGTCCGTTTCGCCCGAAAACATCCGACGCAGCGTCAATCGCATTGGCCAACGTCGACCGCAACTTGGGCCTGTGCGCGTCTCTCGTGCCGCAAAAGCAGCATTTCGTCCGCTCAGTATGGGAGCGCGATCCATGCTCGTGCGTGCCCTACCGCACATGAGGGGAGAGGTTTCCGGACTCACCGAATCGGGCGCACAATGGATCATTGAAGCGGGCGACACTGGGTCGAAAATAGCCCTAAAGCTCACGGGAAACGCCAATCGTTGGCCGGAACTTAAGCCCGTCAACAAGACCGGTTACCGGCTCAAGCCGGACATGGTCAAAAAGTACGGATTTCCGGTTCAGCTCGGCGAAAAGATCAACTTGCCGGCAAGTTGGATTCAAGTCGTTGCCAAGCCTCCGGCGCAAAGCGCGCCAGCGACAGCCTCACAACAGACACCGCCACCCGTACAAATGCCGGGTGGGGATATTGCTGCGCAAGGCCAAGCGCGCACGATTCTAGCCGCTTGGGGCCGTAGTGACGGAGTCAATCAGGCCGGCGTAGTGCGAGACTATGGCGGGCAGAGTGAGCTACTCGCAACCGCTTGGACTTCGCGCGACGTATTGCAGGGCGGAGCGTTTTCCGATTGGTGGAAAGTCAATGGTGGCGGCTCGAACCTCAACAACGGCTATTGGAGCGACGAGCTTGCCCGCGCGCTCAACACTTGGGCCGAGCGCAAGGCGGCTCAAGTCACGAATACCGCAATGTCTGGCGGTGGATTCGTGATTCCAAGCCTCACGGGACCGCCGGCAACTCCGGTTCCCTCAACAGTACCGGGAACGCAAACGACACCCATCGCAGCCCCGCCCGGTTCGACGCCAACATTGACGTTACCAACAGTCATCCTCGGTGGTGAGCCAATTACTTGGGGTCCCAACGGACCGCCGGGGCGTTTAGATCTGCCTGCTCCGCCTAGCACCATGGAGCCGCCCCAAACGCAACAAGGCGCGGGTGCCGCAACAGGAGGGCTTAGTTCGAGCCAGAAATGGGCGATCGGTAGTGTCGTGGGGGGTTCAGTGTTGTCCGCGTTGATCCGGGCGATTTGGGCCTAATGCCATCGACGCTGACCATCCAGAACCGGCAACTTGCGATATCCGCGACGGAAGGATTGCGCCATCTTGAGTCCGCGGATTGGTCTGCAAGCGCGCATCCGACGCAGGAGTTCCTAGCGCTACTTGCTCTGCGGTTGGTGCTCTCGGGATACTTGATCGGAAGCGTCACCAAGACCGTGGATTCGAGCGGATTGACGACAATTCACGTGGAAGCGCCATCGGGTCAAGTCCAGATGGACGAGCGTTTCAATGCGGTTGCTGCTCTGCTCGAGCCCCTGCGTTACTACGCGAGCAAATCCGGGATTTCTCTAACAGTCACTGCCGACGAAACCGGAGCAGTACCGATCCCGATTCTGATTGTTGGTGGGGCGGTGGCCGTTAGCGCCGTCGTCGCACAGGCCTACGTTGTGATGTATGCAGCCGAAAAGGCCTCGCAAATCGTGGACGGGGCGTTGAAGCGGAGCGCGGCCGCGTCGGAAGTGCAACGAGCCGATGCTGAAGTCATCAAGCTCGTGAACAATCACGTGCAACGAGAGCAAGCCGCTGGCAAGACCTTGCCGCTCGACGAGGGCACGCGCGTGGCCATTGGAGGGTTGCAAACGCGCATCGGATCTCTCGTGAAATACGCCTATCAGAAGGAAGGCGAGAAGGGTTTCCCGCTATGGGGTTGGCCTGTAGCGGGCCTGACGGCGGCTGCCGTCGTTACCGCGATCATCGTTTATCGAAAGAAGAGGACCACACATGCCCGAAACTAGTCGCGCTCGTGCCGCTGGTCGCCGTCTTGTAAGCGGCACAGTGGAAACAGGATTCGCAGCAGCAGGCGGAGCCATTTATTACGGACTACACGCGCTCATCACTCCGGGACTCTACGGGAGCGACGCGAATAATGTCCCAAAGTACTGTTGGATGCTGCCGCTCGCCGGCATTGTTGCCGGCGGTGCTCTCTCCATGGCTCCGAAAATCGGCTCGATGGGCCTTGGTCTCGCAGGCGGAGCAACCGCAATCGGAATCGAGCAAATCCAAATGGCCGTGCAGATTAGCAAGAATCGGCCAAAGGAAACCACGACCGGAGTCGGTGCCTTGCTCGAGGCAAATGACGTGCGCGCGTTGCCTTCCGGCACGGGCTACGCCGAAGAGGATGAAGACTCCGGCGCCCTTTGGGGAGCGGCCAACGTCTACCGCGGCGAAGCCGCCGGTTTGAGCCTTTAACTGCGAACAACACCTTTCATTGTACTGCTCTAAGTCCAAGAAAACCCACAACTTTTAGCATTCCCAGAACCTAGGATACCATGGACGAGAAACTATTCCAAAGCAAGCGCACTGAACTCCTTACCGCGTACAAGCGCAACGGCGTTCCGTTCCTTGCCACGACGCGCGGGCTGCACTCGGTGCGGTCTATTCTGTTCGAAGCGGTCAACCAGTCCCCGGCAGTTCCGTTGGCAACGATCGGCTATTTGGTGGCTAGACGCGGTCAACAGCTATCGTTTTTCAACTACGGAATCAACGACGCGATCGAGCTGGCGGCAAACCCAGCCCACCGCGCGACCGCCGCAGACACGAGCTTGACCAAAGGCAGCCGCACGACGGCTAGTGCTGATCTGTCGATCGAATGGATCACGATGCATCCCCGGGCCATCAAGGCGCGATATGCACCGCTTACTATCGCGGACTTCGTCACTCCCGGTCCTGCCGATGCGTTGGTTACTGGGGCATTGAACGGTACCGTGGCAATGGTCGATCCATTTGGTCTCATCGTACCAGGCGAGCTCGGATCGAGTGCCACGTTGCAGCACGTGCTCTATCAGGCGGTCGCTCCCCATCTGACCTGCCGCTTCGAGTGGGACAATGCGGATCGCACCGAAAAAATGGGCACTTGCGATCAGTTCGTCGAAGGTGGCGGAGCCAGCTATCTGAACGCGAATGGTGAGCCATCGGTGAACAACCGGTTCCGGATCCCCGAGGGTTTCCTCTGGGCAAGAGAATCGCAACCCGCCTCCGAACTGCAAGTGATTTGCACGCTCGAAGATGACGTCGTCATTCCCTTCACACCGATCGCGGCCATTCTTGGGGCGCCTGCTGTGCAACCGACGCTCGCCAACGCGTACGTCGAAATCCTCATGCGCCTTGGAGGCATGCTGCTCCGCGTCCCAGGTTCGAACTAACTCGACGGCAAGACTAGCAAAAACACCGAAAAAACCGCCAGGTCGGGCTGATCGGTCCGGTTCGACCTGGCACCTACTCAAAGCCGCCAAGGATTGTCATGCAAGTCGAAAACTATGCGTTAGTGCAACGGCCAGCGCCGTATTCGTGGGAAGCGATGACACCGCTTCTTGCGACAGAGCAAGAATCACCAAACGTGAAAATCCCTTTCACGCGCCCGGTAATCATAGTATCGGCCTATCCGTCGGTTGCCCTCCATGGTGGCGACGACGTCCTGCCATTCCCGACCCTCGATGACATTTTGGTCAAAATCGAGGTCAATACTGGCTCAGAACGTCGACTGACCTCGCGGTTCGATGCGACAGTGACTAACGGGATCGGAAATCTTCCCAACGTCACATTAGGATCCTATCGAGACACGACGGGCGGCGCACGAGTGATGTATCTCGAGCTCGGTGCGGATAGCAGCAGCCCCGAACTACAACTCACGTTTTCGTGGAAACGCGACATCACAGGCGGGCCCTTTTTCCAAGATGTTTTTTGCGCCATGTGCTTCCATTGCCAGTACCAGGATGGACGGTGAACTATGCTTCCAATCATCCATGCCAAATGGCCACGGCAAGCGCTCCAATACTTCTTGCGACAGACCGCAGGCCTCTCGCCGATCCAGTCTCGTCAGCAAGAGATCCTCGTGACGGTGGACACAGCGCTTGCAATTTTCACGTACAATGCCGCAAACCCCGGCGCCACGACGACGATTGAGGTCACCAACACGGAAGCGTTCTATCCGGGTGGTGGCATCATTTTTTGGATGTGGCGCTCCGACGAACCCGCCCCTCCGCCCAACGACGACGGCCGCTGCAATTTGATCGCGCAAGTGGGTTGGACTGCAGCCCAAGTCCGTGACGGGTTCGTGGCTCAAATCAATGCCTACGCTCGTTCTATGCACGTTCCGACCGACGCATACTACGATAGTCTAAAGGCAATCCCGACAACCGCTGCGGACCAGTTTAGGCTGCTAATGCCCATTGGTACGGTTGGCGCACCGAGCGCGATCAATATCGTTGGGCCGGTGCCAATTGACGCGGTCTTGACCTTCGGCGGTGTGGTCGTGCCATTGGCGCCCGGCATCATCGGTCCTAGACGCCATATTTTCCGAGTGGCATTCCCCGACGTGCCCCGCGGCGGTGCCTGATGCCGGACAACTACCTTCGAAACGGTGTGCGCGGTATCGTCGCGTCGGTTCCCCAGGCCGGCCATGATTTCGAAGACGTGGTCGCCGTATTGGTGAACGGCGGAAAAATCCCTTGGGTGCTGCGCTTCTGGGCGCGGCTGGGAACCGAACGCGTCTACATCGGAGCGGTACGCGTGTTTGCAAGCAGGCAACATCGACTGGCGGCCGTGCTGTCGGTGCCGGGCGCCCTTGGGTTCGAGGTCGAGGGCAAGGGCGCAGATACCACGCGCGATGACATTTTGGTCCATTTCGAGGGTATTCAGGGCCGCGGCGGTCCGTGGGGAGTAACCGCGATCCCAGGCGTGTCAGTGATTGGTGCTCGATCGTATCGCGTCCTTACTGGTGTTGGAGATCCGGCGACTGTCGTCTGCACTGGTGAAGTCCATGGGTGGACAGCATACACCACCCAAGCCGCGGCAACAGTGAGCGTAGCCGCGTTGCCGGCGCTCGGCTTCGGTCCAATCATCGTTCCACAGAACGGATCAATCAGTGGTGATGCTATGGGTCTCCTCGCTCCCGTCTCGACGTGGGACTTCGTCAACGTCGATAGCTACGTGATAGAATTCGTGCCGCCGGGCGTGGAGTATGACGGCTAATGGGCGCGCAATATCAGATTTGCGTTCCAGCGACTGGCTATACGCCAGCCGACCCCAACGACTGGGGCGCAGTCTCGCCTACGACGATTGCAGCGGCTCTCGACCAGCTCGCCAATACCGATCGCGCTGGCGTGGCGGTCAATGTGAACGCGATTGGTCCTTCGAACAGCCTCACGTTTCAGACACCGGCAATCACGCCAGTTGCGAGCGGAACTTACCTCGTTTGGGCCTCCGCGCACATTGAGTCAAGTGTCGTGGTGCAAGCCATCGGCACACTGTACGCGGATGTTGCAACCGTCATTCCCGGAGCATCCAAGACAATCTCCATGTTCGATGGCGGAGGAGTTATCTACACTCCGGTCCCGTTGATCGGAAAGGTCAGCCTGAACAAGGCCGTGCCGCATACATTTTCGATGGAAGTTAGTTGCCTTCCCGGAACAAATTTGACGGCGCTAGCAAACCAAATGACCATCATGTGGCACGAAATCGGCGGATAGCACCAAAGGATCACCATGCGCAAACCACGCAACAGATCAGACACGAGACACCTACCATCGGGAAGCATCACGTGGCCCGCGGGCATTCTGGCCGTCAACACGATCGACAATCGTCAAATTGTCGACGCTCCGGCGTTCGCAGCGCTCACCGACCATCTGATCATCACGCCGCAATTTAACAACCATACGCTGGTCTTCACTGGTGCCACGTTTTTCAACGCCGGCGTGATTGAATATTGGATTGTGATCTATAACGCCGATCCAGCGGTCGCATGGAACCACGGAGACTTGCAGATCAACTGGTTGGCGATTCCGCAGTAAAGGGCGTCTCCAACCGGGCCACAAGAGGTAAAAATGCCACGGAAAAAGCGCACTAAAAAGCACTTGAACGGGACACGGGTGACGGTCACCAAGTCCACTCTAAACCGTCTGGTTTCGCTAGGTGCGTCACACCATGCGACCCTGGTCAAGCTCCGCAAGAGCGCGAAAGTCGCTCCGGCCAAACGCCGAAAGAAGGCTTCAAAGAAGAAGGCTCGAAAGAAGAAGGGCACACGGCGACGCCGCCGCGCCACGAAATAGCGCGTGATTGAGCTACCCCGCTTCGCTGGTCTCGAGAAGAACCGCAGTTCCGCGGAGCGGGAATTCTTCGTGCGAACGATGGCCGAGGCAGGTTTCGATCCGGTCGCGATTGCCGCGGTTATCGAGGTCGAATCCAATCGCTCATGGAGCCCAAGTATCCATGGTCCGGCGGGGACATTTTCGGATCCGCCGGGCTATCCGATCGGCTTGATCCAGTTCGCGCCATCGACGGCGCGATCACTTGGCACGACCACGGATCAGTTGGAACGCATGAGCTTTGCGGAACAGCTGCCTTACGTTGTCGCATACTACCGAATGTTTGGCGGTCCTGACGCCTTTCGGGAACCGGGTGACTATTACTTAGCTGGCTGGGGTACCTCGCCGCGAACCAGCGGCGATGCGGTCCTAGCCCTCGAGGGGTCGGCCAAGTATCGCGGAAATCCCGCGCTAGACCTCGATAAAGACGGCACAATTTACGCGCACGAGCTCCGCGACCTCGTCAACCGATGGATCGCCAACGGCCGCTCCCGAGGGATCTGGCAAATCGACGTCACGCAGGCCGTCACAATCCCCGTGCGCGTCGTCAATCCCCAAGGCGCACAGATTGGGACGGCATCGGTGTCGGACGCCGTAGCGCCCGGCGTAATGGCCCTTGCCTCGGTCTATGGCGCGCCCATCATGGTCGCCTATCCGAACGGGTGGCGGTTCGTGCAATTCGCCGGTGGAGTGCAGATCCCCGCGAAGTCCAATCTGCCCTACGTATCGACGGCGGATGCTAGGTTGCCTTCCTTTGGGTGGCAGCATGGAGCGGCCGTATTGGGCATTGTGGCCGTCGTGACGGGGATCTTTTGGGCTACTCTGAAGGTGAAACCCGAAAGGTCGAAGCATGCCCAAGCCGCCTAGCGATTGCCCAGAACGCGACACGCCGCCCGACCCTTGGGGGATCCAAGGGAGCTTGCCGCCGATGCCAAAGATTCGATCCGTCGAACCCGGCGACAAGGTCTGCGATGCCGTGCTGCAAGAACGTGCGCGCCGCAAAGAAGAAGACCAAGGGATCTTTCGACAGCTGGACTCGATACGAGCGGGTGTCGACACAACCAAGAAATTGACGGGGCGGGTCGCACTCGGTGTGAGCTTGATCGTTATGGCGGCTGCACTCGAGTACATGGGGATTCTCGGCGATGGCACGCCGCCGGTTTGGGCGCGTGTCGTGATTGACGTGCTTGGAACGATGTTGGGCAAGTAATGCAAATCGGTCTCAAATTCGGCAATGGCTTTCAGTTCGCCCTAGATCTCGGCGACCGCGTCAACGCAAAGACGATCGGCGCAGTCATCCGGTTTGCCGGCGCTCGAGCGGCCGCGCAAATGCGGCGTAGTACCGATCGAGTTGCGGCCGCGACGATTGCCCGAATCGAAGAACGGAAGGCGAAGAAACGATGAACTCCTACGCGCACCGATGGCAGCTCGCCCAGGCACTAAATCGGCCTTCTCCGAGCCCATTCGAGGTCGGCGACGTTGCTCCGGAGACTACCGAAACGGAACCAACGAAGCCGAGCATTGGTGAGCAACTATCTGCCATGGCCGTGACGTTGCGCTCCGCGCAGACACTAGTCTGGATCGGCGGTACCGTCGTTGCCGTGGTCGCTGGAGCGATCGGTTACGCCATTGGAAGGAATCGCTAACCATGACCTATCAACAGCGCTGGCTTTTACAAATGGCTCTAAAACGGCCATATCGGACCGAAACCGGCGCAGAAGAACCTCCTCCCGATCCGTTGCCTCCCCCCGAATTCTCGGCGGAGGAACTCGGACCGGCAGCAACCGAGTTTCGGGAGGCCGAAAAGCGCAAATCACTCTGGACGGGACTCGCGCTTGGGGCCATCGCGGCCGTGCTCATTGATCGGCTCATTGTCCATCGGATGTTGAAGGCCTAATGGTGACTGCGATCCAAGGTCCAATTGCCCCGCTCCCGCTCCCGTCGCAATCCTCTGCGGCTTCGTTGGTTTCCGGCGACTTTACGGCCCTGCCAACGGTCGCGTTGCATGTCGTCGGCAGGGCTGCCCTCATTGCTGGCGGGATGGCTATTCTCGCCAGCGAGCGGGATCCTAAGCGTTTGGTGGGTGGCGCCCTTGCGGGATCGGCTATGATCGAGCTATTTGTGTTGATCCACGAGCTCATGCAACGGCAGAATCGCTAGGACATGCGTTACCACCTACTATACGGGCACACCTATCGGGCGGCTGTCGCAGTGGATCCAATGATTCGTGCCGTGTTTACAGCCGAAATGGTCGCATCCGAACTTAAGAGATACCAGCTATTCGGCCGTGTAACCGAAACGAATACCGGCTACACGGTCAATGTCGAATTTCGTGGCAAGTCGGGCGAATACGACCTTCCGGCCGGGGTGGAAACCATTGAATTGGTTGGGTAATTCCTGGTAACCGTGCATATGCAAAAAAAACGTGCATAAGCACGGGAACGTGGGACACTGTCCATCGTAAGACGTAACGACGGAGGTTACGATGGCCAGAAAAAAACTAGACAGTAGTGAACTCGGACTCATGAGCGCCGTCCTAGTGGCTGCGACTGAGGCCCGACGCTATCAGTCGGCAATGGCGAGGGCCCGCAAACACCTGAAAGCGTTCGAGGCCAGCGGCGACGAATACGGCATTGGATGGAAGGTGCTAAATCCGCACTGGAAAGCCTTTCGGTCGGCATACGACTGTGCAGAGAAATGGGCCCGCTATCTCTCACACGAGCAGACAGGACCGCAACTAGTAGCGCTCACGCAATCGTCGCTCGAAGCCAGTGCACGGAGGGACGAGCGGATCCATCGGGAGCGAGACGCCGAAATCAAGCGGCTGCAAGGCATCATCCGCGAATCCGCCCGCAATCGGGCGATGGTGACGGGGCATTGATGGCCCGCCAACTACTAGTCCAGCGGCTGTTACTCGCAGACGAGCAGACTCGAGAGTCAATCGGCGTGCTGCAATCGATCGATTGGCCAAAACTGCCGGCACTACTGCGAGCCCTAGGCCGTGAGGTTTCCCCTCGCGACACCGAGATCATCATAGCTACGGACGTGGATGACATCCGCTCATGCATCGCTTGTCGGCAGGTGCTGTCGGGCATCGGCGACCGTTCCCGTGGGGTCGTTCCGGCACTATGCGCCGAAATCGTGGGATGGTTCGGAGCCCGGCTCTCACTGTCCGACGTCGCAGCACACTACACGGAACAGCAACGGGCATCGGGCAAGTGGTGGCTGAAATGAAGGCCGAAACCTACGCACAGGCCCGGGCCCGGCTGTTGACTCACTTGGCGGCCAACGGGTGGCGAACCAAACCGGCGCTGAAAGTGCCGCAAGCTTGCCGCCCCGATGCGACCCTCTACTTCCGGCAGCAGGCTGTCTACCTGGACGCTCATTCCATGTGGATCGACATCCGAGGCATGAGCGAAGCCGAATTCGACGCCACGGTCGCAAGATGGATCCGATCATGACTGGACAGATGGACGACAATTTGCGCTTTATTGCGCAGTATTACGACACGCCGGAGCAACTCCAACGGTCAATCGATCGTTGCCGGACTCGGGTGGCAAGGCTCGTGACGCAAC
>Ga0172380_10009726_pt1 | contig 10200 bp, 10 predicted proteins | sample Leawe162metaG_FD_119747 | JGI IMG/M metagenome (GOLD analysis project Ga0172380, IMG submission 119747) | Leachate microbial communities from a municipal landfill in Southern Ontario, Canada - Leachate well 162 metaG | ecosystem: Engineered > Solid waste > Landfill > Unclassified | place...
AATAACTAGGATTTTTAACATGTCCGCCCATAAAGCCTGATATTACCTCTTTTACACCTTGAAGCTTTTGAAGGTAGTACTCAACACCCCAAAAACAGCCTCCAGCAAAGTATGCGTACGAGAGCTTCTCGTCTTTGATATCAGGCTTTTTTACAAGATTTAGCGAGATTGAGTTTACGCAGTGTCTTGTATTTTTTGAAGTAAAACCTTCTCCTTCAAAAACATGACCCAAGTGCGCGCCGCAGTTGGCACAAACTATCTCTACTCTTCTGCCGTCGCTATCTAGAACTCTTTTAACGGCTCCCTCTATCGCATCATCAAAGCTCGGCCATCCTGAGTGTGAATCAAACTTGTCGCTTGAGTCAAAAAGCGGTGCGTTGCAAACCTTACATCTGTAAATTCCTCTTGATTTCTCGTTTGTGTATTTGCCTACAAAAGGGCGTTCTGTCCCCTTGTTTATAATAACATGTTTCTCTTCATCACTAAGTTTTTCTATATTTTTTGTCCATTGTTTCAATTCAAGTGCATTCATAGTTGTTATTATAAGTATGAAAATAATTATGTATTTCATACCCTCCTCCAAAATATTGATTTTGCTAATTATATGTTATATAGTTTCATTAAGATATGGTTATTTTATTTGAAAAAAATTTATAAAGTTAGTTTTATCGAAACAAAATATTCATAAAGATATAATCCTATACTAAAATTTTAGGAAGATGAGATGAATAGAAAAAAAATATATAATCCTGAATCAAATGAAAATGTAAATGATAGAAAAATATTTGGTGGCAATCCAACAGGCATATTTGAATTAAATGATATAAAATATCAATGGGCATACAATCTTTGGGAGATGATGTTAAATAACACATGGTTTCCAAAAGAGGTTGACATGACACGTGACGTGAGCGACTACAAACAGATTACCCAGACGGAAAAGGATGCTTACGACAAAGCCCTTTCACAGCTTATTTTTATGGATTCTCTGCAAACAAACAACATCATGGACAATATAAATCCTTATGTAACATCTCCTGAAATCAACCTGATATTGGTACGCCAAGCTTTTGAAGAGGCTCTTCACTCACAAAGCTACGCTGTTATGGTTGACAGCATCTCGGCAAACTCAAAAGAGATATATGACCTCTGGCGCAGAGATATGATGCTAAAGAGCAAAAATGACGCAATTGCGGCGGTTTATGAGGAGCTCTCTAAAAATCCAACAGAACATAACTTCGTAAAAGCGTGTTTCGCAAATCAGATTTTAGAGGGCATCTACTTTTACAGCGGTTTTGCGTACATCTATACGCTTGCAAGAAGCGGAAAAATGTTAGGCTCTGCACAGATGATTAGATTTATACAAAGAGATGAAGTCACACACTTGGTTTTGTTTCAAAATCTTATAAATTCACTTAGAAAAGAGAGACCCGACCTATTTACAGAGCAGCTTAAGAGCGAAGTTATTGCTATGTTTAAACAGGCGGTCAAGCTTGAATCTGACTGGGGGAAATATATAACCGGCGGTCAAATATTGGGACTTACAGACGCTATTTTAGAGCAGTATATTCAGTATCTTGCAGATGACAGACTTTCATCAGTTGGATTTCCTAAACTCTACAACGTGACAAATCCGATAAAATGGGTTGACGATTTTTCAAAATTCAACGACCAAAAAACAAACTTTTTTGAGGGAACTGTTGCAAACTACTCAAAAGGAAGCCTAAGCTTTGATGACGACTTCTAAGGAGAGGGGCTATAAGCTCTGCTCGCTTCTTTTTGAAACCACAAAAGAGTATGGTGATAATCTCAAAACACTTTTAGAACTTATAGACAAAGCACCTAAAAAATCCCTAATCGTAGCTCCTGAAGTATGTTTGACGGGTTTTGACTATGAAAACTATGAAAAAGCTCTCAAATTTTCACATGTAGCAAGCGAGGTACTCAAAAAAGCTTCAAAAGATAAAATAATTATAGTAACAATGCTTGAGAGAAGAGACGGTAAAGTTTTTAATTTCGCCAAGATATTTCATAAGGGCGAAATCGTTTATGAGAGAGCAAAAGCAAAGCTTTTTCGTTTTGGTGATGAACATAAGTACATGTCAGAGGGAAGCGATGAAGATATTAAGATTGTTGAAGTTGATGGCATAAAGATAGGCATCTTAATCTGTTTTGAGCTTAGATTTAAAAATTTTTGGCAAAAACTTGAGGGGTGTGACGTTATTACAGTTCCGTCTTGGTGGGGAGTTTTGCGTACTGAGCATTTCAGAGTCTTAACCCAGAGTCTTGCAATCATCAATCAGTGTTATGTCGTTGCGAGTGACTCACAAAATAAAGAGTGTACAAGTTTAAGCGGCATTATTAGACCTCATGGAGAAGATGAGCGAAATGTAAACAGAGCTTGTCTGGAAGTAGCTTACAATAAAAAAGAGATTATAACAATGAGAAGATATATGGATGTAGGCATTGGATAGAATTACAGCAACAAAAACAGCAAAATTGGCTGATGAGTGTCATAAAAAATTCTCTCTGAGCGATAGCGTTAAAAATGCAATTGCTAAAACAAACAGAGAGGAGTTTGTTCCATCCGGTTTTAGACATAATGCCTACAAATTAGATGCTCTGCCTATGGGCTCGTCACAGTGGATAAGTTCTCCTCTGACCGTCGCAAAAATGACTGAATATCTTGTGCCAAAGGGCGCAGACAGAGTTTTAGAGATAGGGTGTGGAAGCGGTTATCAAGCTGCAGTTCTGTCGCATCTCTTTCGCGGCGTTTTTACAATCGAGAGAATTGAGCCGCTGATATTAGAGGCAAAACTAAAGTTTAGAAAACTGGGTCTTGGCAATATCCACACAAAACTAGATGACGGACAAAATGGTTGGGCACAGTACGCTCCTTATGACAGGATACTTTTCTCCGCCACTGCAAAACAGATACCTGCAAAACTCTTTGAGCAGCTTCGCGATGGCGGCATTTTGGTAGCTCCGATGCAGGTTGGCTCAAAGCAGATAATCACCCGTTTTAAAAAAATCGGGGTTTCTATCTCAAAAGAGGAGCTTGAGGCATGTGATTTTGTTCCGGTTTTAGACGGAATTCAGAAATAGATGATGAGGTTGATTTTAAAGCTGAACTAAAGAATTTCAAGTTCCGCTTTAATCTTATAACTTAGTGGTTTAAGTTTATTAATTTTGTCATAATTTGTTTTTGAGTAGGCAACTGTTATCTCTTTAAAATAGAGTTTATAGTTCTCAAGATAGTCTAGCAAAAAAGTCTCTGCTTCATCATCAAGATAAAGCTCTGTTATGGTTACGACAACCTCGCTCCAAATATTATCAAATTTTTTTTCGAGTGCAGAATTCGGTTTTTTTACAAAATTGTTTTTAATACTGCTTAGTTCTCTCCAGCGTGAAGAAAGAGCATATAAACCTATGCTTGATATTTTTTTGTTAAATGAATCAAGATTAGTAATAGTATTGCTATAGTGGTTTTTAAGTTTTGGTGCCTCTTTTTGAAGATTCTTGGAGATTGTATCAACGATGGTCGCGTAACTTTGAAGATTTGTTTCCAGTTCTTGTTTTTTTTCTTGTGGCATCTCAAGATTTTGAACTTTCTTTATTATGGATGATAAGTTCGATTTGTGTGAAGATATTTTCTCATACTCTCCTCTCCAAATGATTGAGTTTGTGTCGCTGACATTTTGTCTAAATTCTTCGATTAAGTTGCCCTTGGTATTCTCTTCTTGGGTAAACATGGAAGCACTTAGAAGTACTGAAAAAGCTAAAATGCAAAGTAGTGTTTTCATTTTTTCCCTCGTAATTTTTTTAGAATAATAAGCTTGATTTATTACATTATTATTACGAGAGTTTTGAATACATCAAGCTTTTTATTGTAAAATACATTTAGCATAAATTAGGGTGGTTGTATGGAAGAGATGTATGGCATAAAATATTCAAAACCTGAAGTAGTTTTGATGCAAGATACGGGCATTGGCGTTGCGGAAGCAGCGGCCAGGACTTGCTATGATTCTTTTGAAAATAGCGAAAACGATGCTATCAAATATATAGAGAATCATATGCCCGATGATGCTACATGTAAAAAATTAAATGAGATAGATAGTTCAAATCTTTTAAACGATTTAGCTTGGACACATTTTCACCACTCTATTTTGGAACATGCAAATTTAAGTTTTCTCATCAGAGGAACAAGCAGAGGTGTGCTTCAAGAGCATGCGCGTCACCGTATTCAGGCAATAAGCGTAAGAAGCACGCGTTATACGATGAGCTCGGTTATAAATGCTTTTGTCGCTTCGCAGACGAATAATGATAGAGAGTTTTTTATAAGCAAAGTTTTGGGTTTTGATATGTTTGTAACTTGTGATGAGCAGTACAACAGAATCGAAATCGGTGCCATGTATGATAAACTGAGCTATCAGGCAAAAACAGTAGAAGATTTTAACGAAATTGCTGTAGCAAAGAGCTCTCTTGGGCTTTTAGAGGAGTTTAAGGGTAGTCCAGAGGCTCTCTTTGATGCCCTAGAAGAAGGAAAAAAGAAGCGCAATGTCGGGGACGCTTTTAAGCACATCATAACCGATAACGTAAAAGTGGATATGGTTGTAACTTTTAATCTTAGAAGCCTAAAGAACTATTTTACGCTTAGAGACAGCGGCGCGGCATATTTTCAGATAAGATGGCTCGCACAGGAGATGATGAGAAAGACCCCGTCAAAATATTTAGATTTAATAATAAGAAGAGGATAGTTTTATGTGGAAATATATTTTAGCGGGCACTTTGTTCTTTAGCGGATGCTCATATTTTGAGTTTAATTTTGCGATGTGCGATAACATTGGGCCAAATAGTGATCCGCAGATGGTTGAGAAGTGCAGAAACTATAACGAAGAGGAAGCGCAAAAAGCGTTTGACAAAACAAAAAAAGACTCTACGACAATCCCAGAGGATGCGATAGAGTTTAAAAAAGAGGAGAAGTAGTGAGCGTAGAAAAAGAGTTAAAGACAAGAAGCGGCGGCAAGTGTGAGCTTTGCGGAAGCAGTGATGGGCTTAGTGTTTTAGAGGTCGCTCCATCGGATGAAAGTGCAGAGCAGTCTATTTATGTTTGTGCTACATGTAAAGAACAGATAGAAAATCCTGATAAAATGGATGAGGCACACTTTAACTGCCTAAATGAGAGCATGTGGAGTGAGACTCCTGCTGTCGTGGTCATGTCATACAGACTCTTAAAGACGCTCGGCAGAGAAGATTTGGTTGACATGATATATATGGAAGATGATCTAAAGGCTTGGGCGGATGCGGCTCCAAAGAGCTCTTTGGGTGCGGAGGTTAGAGACTCAAACGGTGTTATTTTAAATGCCGGAGACAGCGTTGTTATCATTAAAGACCTTGAGGTTAAGGGTGCCGGTTTTACTGCAAAAAGAGGTACATTGGTTAAAAACATCACAATACCGGCAGATGTAGAGGGTCATATAGAGGGTCGCGTTAACGGAACTAAAATCTACCTAAAAACAGAGTTTTTAAAAAAAGCGTAGAGCGTTTTTTCTAAATAATTTTTATATAAAAGGTGAGCATGAACCCATTAAAATCAATTGCACTAAACATATCAATACCGCTTTTGATATCTTTGGTGTTTGCGTTGATGGCATACAATGGGACCAAAATTCCAAATGTGATTTTTAATCTTGTTCCATACCTCTTCTATGCGATAAGCGCACTTATTATATGGGTATCATGGCACTTTAACCGCAACAGGTTTATATTTGTCATTCTTCCGCTTGTTTTTATACATATAGGATTTGAGTATCTTAGTGCCAAAAAGGCAACGGACCTATTTTTATACGTTTCAGTGCTCTATCCGCTGCATCTTCTTCTCTTCTTATCACTAAGAGAGAGAGGACTCTTCTCTATCTGGGGTATTTTAAAGATAGTTTTTTTTCTCTTAGAGATAGGAGTTATCTCATATTTTATCATTTATCCAGAGAGTAATCTAATCGCTCTTTTGAAGATGAAACTTTTTACAATATCGTTTTATCCGCTGCAAGATCTATCTGTGGCCATTGCAATTTTTGTACTCTTTATAATCGGTATTTTGGTAATGTATAATAAGTATCTACTCTATAATAGCTCTTTTTTTATAATCGTAGTGACTTTTTATATGGGATTCTATTTTCTAAAAACTCCACATGCAAATGAGCTCTCACTGTTGGCCATAGGCATAATAATTTTTATTTTGCTCATACGAGAGTCTTATCGCTTGGCTTTTTACGACGAGCTTACATCGCTTCCGGGAAGAAGGGCGCTAGTGGAGGATATGGCAAAATTGGGAATGAAATATTCGCTTGCTATGATAGATATAGACCATTTCAAGAAGTTTAACGACACGTATGGGCATGATACGGGCGATGAGGTTTTAAAAATGGTTGCATCAAGATTGGCAAATGTCGGTGGCGGCGGAAAAGCTTACAGATACGGCGGAGAAGAGTTCGTGCTCCTTTTTCCTTCAAAGGAAGTAGATGAATCATACACTCATACGGATATCCTGCGAGATACAATTGCAAAAAGTCCATTTAGCATCAGAAATAAGAAGAGCACCAAGACAATATATATAAACATCTCTTCTGGCATTGTGCAAAGAAGCTCTAACGACAAAGACCCGTTTGCGGTTATGAAAAGGGCGGATAACGCTCTATACAAGGCTAAAAAAGCGGGAAGAAACCAAGTGGTAAAAGCATAAAGAAAGGTGGTATAAAATGGAAGCGCATGAAAGATTTTACAAAATAGATCAGGACTTTAGAAATCCGTATGCAAGAGATAGAGACAGAATTATCCACTCAGGCAGTTTTAGAAAATTAGAGTATAAAACACAGGTTTTTTTAAATCAGGAGGGCGATTTTTTCCGCACACGCCTGACCCATTCGATAGAGGTGTCGCAAATTGCGCGTTCAATTACTTCCCACCTTGGATTAAGCGAATCTTTAGCGGAAGCGATTGCTCTTGCTCACGATTTAGGACATACCCCATTTGGCCATATTGGTGGAGATACGCTTGATGAATGCTTGAAGCATGACGGCTTTTTAAATGGCTTTGACCATAACTTTCAAAGTTTCAGGGTTGTATCATCGCTGGAGAAGAGATACAACGGATTTGATGGCTTAAATCTTACATTTGCAACACTCGAGGGGATACTTAAACACTCTTATCCATACAAAAAAAGTTTTTTGCCTTCAATTATAGACGAGCAGTTCAACCTTGAGACACACCCAAGCATTGAGGCGATGGTTGTGGATCGTGCCGATGAGATAGCTTACATCACCCATGATATAGATGACGGCGTAAATTCCGGATTGATAAGTTTTGACGATTTGGCACAATGCGAGCTTATAAAAGAGATTTTAGAGAAGGTAAAGAGTGAAGGGATCTCTGAGCGGGAGGATGAGATGTTTCGATATCGTTTTGTCTCACATCTTATCAATCATCTTGTTTATTCGCTTATCGAGTACTCAAAAGATAAGATTGATAACAGTAGAATCTGTACCGCTACGCTTGATAGCAAGAGCGAGTTTCCGATAGGTTTTGAGCCCAAACTTGAATCCGATATAAAAAAACTCAAAAAGCTGCTATTTACAAAGCTCTATCAGCATAAAGATATAATGACTAAAATGTTTGCAGGCAAACAGGCGATTAAAGGGCTTTATGGCGGTTTGATAGAAGAACCGAAGATGCTTCCTAAATTTTATTTCAAACAGTTAGAGACAAAAAATAGACATAGGGTAATAGCTGATTATATAGCTTCCATGAGTGATAGACACGCGCTTTCGCTATATAACGAGATGTACGGGAGAATGTAGAGCGAAGAATGAAAGATAAATATATAGTACCTATTTTAGTAGTTATTGCATCGGTTATAGCATTTGCATTTATGCAAACGATTAAAAATGTAGAGAAAAAAAATATTGAAATAGGCAATAGAAGCCCCAGTAGTATAAATCCACAATATAAAGCAGCACAAGAAGAGAAACAAATAGCTCTGCAAGATGAAACCGCGCAAAAGGATATGAACGTCTCTGATTTTCAGGTTGAAGAGTTTTTTTTAGCCGAAGCTAATGTAGATGTGCCAAAAGAACAAGAGTTACAGAGAGATGACGTTGAACTTCAAGAAGAGCAAGTGACGGCAGAGAATAAAATAATTTCGCAAGAGGCTGAAATTTTAGAAGATATAGCTGTGCAAAAAGAGGTAAAGAGGAAAAAGCAGGAGAAAGATATGGAGGAGACGACATCAACGGATGACGTTGACTCCCACATGGAAGAGATTATTACGGATAGAGAGGGAGTGCTTGGAGATGAAAGAATTCCAGAGTGGTTCAAAGAGACTATCAGGGGCCTGAACTATATAAAAGAGGAGTACGGTGTTGATATGGGCATCGCTTACAGAAGTGTTGCTCAGTACGAAGGAGTAAGTGATAATTTCGGAGGCGGGGGAAATCTGGATCTTTTTGGCAGATATAAACCAAACGCCAGCTCAACAATCGGCTTCAATTTAAGAAGCAGGCACACTTACGGACCATATTCAAGCAGTGACTATGCAAATAATATCGGCTCTCTTTATGCGGTCTCTCCGTCTTACGAGAACCTCTTTCTATTTGTTACGGAGCTATGGTACCAATATAAGCTAGATAGTTTTACGGCTCGTTTTGGCTTTGTGAATCGTAACTCATTTATAGACAACTCTTTTTATAAAAATCAAAACAGATACTTTTTAAGCAGCACATTTTCGCTAGCTCCCTATAACTCTCTACCTGATAACGGTTTGGGTATGGTGCTTAGATATAAAAAGCCAAGTTACTACGCATTAGCTTACGTGACCGATTCGGATGTGAAAAAGGGAGAGTCGCTTGGCAATATTTTAGATAGAGATATAAAGCTATACAGCGCAGTGGAGTTTGGTCTAACGCCAGAGGACGGAAAGTATTACGTAACTCTATGGAACAGGGACTCGCAAGACGCTACAAAAGATAAAAACAGGGGCGCTATTTTCTCCATAAACAAAGCCTTTGAGAACGACTATAAAGTTTTTGCAAAATATGCGTTTTCTGATAGTGCTACAGAAAAAGAGCACTTTGAGTTTGGTTTTGGACGAAGGGATCTTTACATGGTAGATGATTTGATATCAATGGCGTTTAGTATATCTCGTCCGAGCGAAGATTTGAGAACACAAAGTACGACAGAACTCTTTTATAGGTATGACCTATATTATGGCGTGCAGCTGACTACAAGTATGCAGATTATAAACCATCCGTCAAAATCTGATGAAAATTGGGCACTATTGCCGGGTGTAAGAGTTAGAATGATTTTTTAAAAGTATGATTTGTTTTTTAGATGAAGGAGAAAACAGAGCCCGAAGGCTCTTGTTTTATAGGCGTGATTCGTAACGTCTCATCATATAAAGACGTTTAAGCATTTTCTTACGAGATGCAATTAAGAACTTCTTACGTTTTTCAGTTTTCGTTTCATGGAAACGACGAGCACGAGCTTCTGTAACGATTAAGTTACGATCAGTCTGCTTTTTGAAACGACGATAAGATGCATCAAAATTGTCATCACTACGTAGTACTATACCAGGCATATCACATCACCCACTTTCTTTAAAATTTGAAAGCGAATTGTATCATAAACATCTTAATTTAATATCTTTGTGCAAAACAGAGCATTTTTTGTAATTAAATTGACACAAATCAATAATAAGGTTTCTTAAATCAGATAAAATTACTCTGATTTAAAACTTAGAGCGTAATGCGTTCTTACCAAAGGAAACAAGTTATTTTAGCAGTTGCACTATTGTTGGGTGTCCTCCAAGCAGATAGTATTGTTCATTACGATACAAAAGAAGCAAATACTCAGATTGACAAACCGAATCATCCGAGTACAGATATTTATTAATATCTAAAATTTTATTTCTCCTTCTAAAATAGGTCTTACCGTGACCTGTTTTAGTGACCTACATGTAGCTTTTCCAAACTCTCTTTAACTAACATTTTTGTATAATTTTATTATGATTACACAAGACTCCATAGAAGCCCTCAAAGCACGCCTTGATATTGTTGATGTTGTAGGTTCGTATCTTGAACTCAGAAAAGCCGGTGCAAACTACAAAGCGCCATGCCCTTTTCATGATGAAAAAAGTGCTTCTTTTGT
>Ga0172380_10009727_pt1 | contig 10199 bp, 15 predicted proteins | sample Leawe162metaG_FD_119747 | JGI IMG/M metagenome (GOLD analysis project Ga0172380, IMG submission 119747) | Leachate microbial communities from a municipal landfill in Southern Ontario, Canada - Leachate well 162 metaG | ecosystem: Engineered > Solid waste > Landfill > Unclassified | place...
TCGTCATTGTTCTCTCCTTCTGTTCTTGCGCATATAGCATATCACAATGCGTATGCCTTCGCAAGCGTTCTTCCCTGCCCTCTAAACGAAAAGCCGGCCTGCGTATGAGCACACCGGCATATCTTATGAGTATGCTTATACGGTTATAAGGCATCTCTCATATTGGACACGCGGGCCAGCAGTTCACCAGCGAGGGGGTGGCCGTTCGTTCGCAGCCAGTCGGCTTCAGCGTGGATGTCTGTGACTTTGGTGCCGTTCAGCGATTCGAGTAGCTCCACAGCCATGCCAGCAAGGATGTCACCGTCTACCTTCTGCTGGTACTCTGTGCGTTCGGACCACTCTGCGATTTTACCCGGATTCCACTGGCCCACGGGCCGGATGTATCCCACGACCCGCGAATAGACTTCACACGTCTTCCCGCATTCTGCCATACTTTCTCTCCTGAATAGAAAGACCCACCCTGGTACGCTGTTCTACGGGAAGCGAGGTGGGTACGGTTAGGGAGAAGTATAGCACAGGCGTTCTACGCACGCAAGCGCATCTCTCACATTCTACCGCCAGCGGTAGATTCTCAGCGCCGCGTCAGTCCCGTGTTCTGCGGCGTCAGGCCCAGTACAGAAGCGCCGTATCTCTGGTCAGCCGTCCCGCATTCCCTACGACGGCCCCCATCTCTACTACTAGCCAGAGGCGACTCCGGGCCTGGGCAAAGGTGCATAGAGCACCCTCCTACTACTAGGGAAGTATAGCACACACCCGCGTCAGCCAGAAGGTTCTACTCCGCGATGAACTGGCTGATGATATCTGGTGCAGAGGCGTCAAACCCCACCACGTCCATCGTGCCAGCATCGTTCGGGTCGGCTATGCTTACCTCATTCGCCGTGAACGCCGTCACGACCAACTTGGCGTTCACTCCCGACTCTTGGCGGTACTTGGCGAGCGCCTGCGTTGGGTGAATCTTCCCACACCACGTCTCAGAGTCGGTGTAGACTACAAAGGCGTCTGCCTTATAGACCGACTGCCGTTCCCTGTTGTAAAATCCATAAGTGTAACGGGTGGCTACGCCATATCCAAGTGCCCACATCATCGGCAAAGCGCAATCGGTGGCTCCCATCTGCAATACGCTCATCTTGCGCGTTACGTCGTCTAGCCGCTCACGCGGCGATATTTCCAGCGGTACGAACTGCTCCGCAAAGGCCATGATCTGATGGTTCGGCTCCGTCCTCGCCGTCACAAGCGCCATTGCCGCCGCGGCCTCTCTACACGTCAGCGGAGACCCCATCATCTCGGCGTCCATCGACCCCGATACGTCCAGGGCCAATACAATACGTTTGTTCGTCGGCGTAACGTTCCCAAAGGCCGCGTAGAAGGCATTGTCCAAGGCATCTACTATGGCCGAAACTGGCGTCCAGGTTAGCGAACCTTTCATTCCATGCCCACACGAGTAGGTCTTCAGCGCCAAAAGTAACGCAAACGGGTGAACCCGCGGCAGTTTCCCACCCAAAACGTCCAAAACTCGCTTGTTTGCGTCCGAAAACGGTCCCAAAAGCCCGTTTGCCGTCATTCTGCCGAGATTTCGCACCAACGCCATTGCTGGGATGCGTTCTAGCAACGCTTCCCACACCTTTGCCGACCCCAGCCACTTCGTATCAATGGCCTCCCACGGTAGGTTGTTGTCTCGAATCAGCGCCACGACCTCTCGTTCGCTCGTGGCTGCCTCGGCCTTCATAAACGCCTCGATCAGCGGAAGTCCGTTCGCCTCTCCCTGGGTAATCCAGTGGTAGACAGCGTTGTTGCGTTCGTTCTTCGGATGCGCGAGCCTGAGAAGGTCACGATGCGTCCACCCGTCCCGCTGACGGTACTTGACGGCTTGGTACTCCAGATCGGTGGGACTCTTCTCGTCATACCAGTTGGCAATGGCTTCCCGCAGACCACGACCCCACCCACGGAAACCCGAAACATACTCGGCAAAGTGGAACAGGTGAGTCCCGATGCGCGCTACCTTCGGCAGAGCGTCGAATGCTTGCTTCTTTGCCGATGACGTGGTGCACATAGCCAGTACAAAGAGGGCCGGATCGTTCTTCGCGGCTCTACCTGAGTCGCTGATCTCCACGACACGCTTCACGACCCGCCAGGGGTTCCCGGCGATACAGCGCTCGACTGCCTTGGCGTTGTCCCGCGTCAACTTGCGCTCACCGGCATAGTACGACCCACCCTCAGAACCGAGAATCAGGAAGCGGTCGAGACGCTTCCAGTCATCCACCGGATAGGCGTATCCACCTGCCGCGTTCTGTACCTGCCCCTCAAGCGGTTCCGACTGCGGAGTTACCACGGTCGAGTAGTGCTTCCCGTAGTTCACGCTTCCTCCACTTCTCCAAATGCCCCCAACTCCGTCATATACACTGCGTATCCTGCCCGATCGTCGAGGACCGCCATTACCGCAGTCTGATAGTAGTTGAACGCCTCTTCCCTGCTGATTTCTTTGACATCTCCTCCACGGGGCTCCAGAAAATACCGTTGGCCACTTGCTCCCACGGTAAGTACAGCCCATTCCAGGTTGGCTATACGCGATACCTTTCCGGTATCGTAGACTACTCCCCCAACCATCTTCCGCATTGTCCCCTCCATAGAAAAAGTCGGGCAAGTGTGTTGGTAACGGATCATAACAAGATAACCGTCGCCATCCGGCCCGACTATCAGTACTGCGCATCGGATAAAGATTGCGCCAGGGGTATATTATGTGGTAACCCTACCGCTCCGACCCGATGCACAAGTATCCTAGCACATCTTATGTACATTGTCAATAGGCATCGGGAATCAGCATATCGCATCCCCAATCGCTTTCACCGCGTCATCCTCGTTCTCGTTCAGTACGTGCGCATAGATTTTCATGGTGATAGAGGCGTCCGCGTGTCCTAACCTTCTCGATACCTGGGGAATGCTCAATCCGTCTCTCAGCAGGATGGAAGCGTGCATGTGCCTCAGCCCGTGCGGGCTCATCTCGGTGATTCCTAACTGCCGGCACGTCCTTCTCATGTTCCCCTGTACACTACTGCACTCAAGTAACCCGCCTTTTTCCCCGATGAACACGTGAACGGGGTCGCGATGCTCCAAAAGTGAGATCACAGATGCCGGAACGGCCACTTTTCGCGTTCCAGCAAGCGTTTTTGGCCTCGAAACCACCCTTTCCCCCTTCACACGTTGCACTGTCTTGGTGATATGGATGTAATCTGGCCCAATATCCTCCCAAGTGAGGGCTAAAGCCTCCCCTAACCGACATCCAGAGGCTATCAAGAGCATGTAGAGCGGGTGCAGGTACGATTCTGCTTGCAGGAATCGTTGCATTTCGCTCTCGGACCACATTTCCTTCTGCTTTGGCACGTAACGGGGGGCTTTTACCGTCTGTAAGGGGTTCTGCGCTACCCAACCCCACCGTAGAGCCAAAGAGAGCATCTGCCGGAGACACCCGTGAACTTTCTGTGCCGCTCTCCTGCGTCCCATCTGTTGCAGCGTTCCATAGTGCCGCTCAATAGCCTCTGTGGTCACTTTTTCGAGGGGTAGCGCCAGTAGGGGAGATAGGTATAGCCTTACTGTGTCCTCATAGTCGGCAATCGAACGTTGTTTCAGGTCTTTGCTTCCTAACCACTCCGTTGCCAACTCGCCAAGCGTATGTGTACCGGATACTATTCCCTCTTTCTTCAGCCCGTCTAGTTTCCTGATGACCTCGGATCGCGTCTTCCCATAGACCCACTTCCTTTTCCCCCCTACCTGAAGCGATGCACGCCACAAGCCATCCTTCCGCTGACTGACACTCCCCTCACCCTTGCTTCTCATGTCCCCTCCCATGAGGTACGTGTGAGGCAGGTGGGCTAGACAAGCGCAGGAAACACGGGGTACACTGCTAATGAGAGACACGATTGGGGATAGAGTGCCGGACTTCGAATCCGTAGGTTGCGCGTTCGACCCGCGCTGGGCGCATACGTACCGTACCCACTACCTCTTTTCCCCTCTTTTGCCCCTGTTTTGCCCACCCGCCAGAGCCTGGGGCACCTCTCCCCCAGGTTCGTGTGGCAGGAGTGTGGCATCATACCTCACATCTGTCAACCCCTTCCGCGTGCAAACTCCCCCTGTAGTCGTTTGCGGTGGTAATCTTCTACCTCTGCCGCCTCTTCAGGCGTGTCATAGGTGCCGAAGCGTAGACGGATGCCGTTGTACTTGAACGCCGCCTCGCAACTCCGCTTCTTGGGCTTGCGCGAGTTCCAGGTGTTCTGCTGCGGGGTCGCTGCCCTCAGATTGCCCCGTTGGTTGTTCAGCGAGTCGCCATCGATGTGATCTACCATCATGCCCTCACAGAGTTCGCGATGCATGTAGACCTTGTGCCGGTTCTCTGAGCGAGCCGCGTAGAACTTGGCACTCTTGGGTTCGGCATACCAATCCCACTGGCGTAGCCACTCGTAGTCGTCATCGTCCACGAGGGCATACTGGCCCCTGGTGAGAGGGATGCGCTTCATTCCCCCGCCTTCTCCACCAGACGGTCGTACTCCTCCAGCGACAACACGACAGCAACCTGCATTCCGTAGTTCGTCAGCATCAGCGGCCCCTCCTGTAGCCGGTCGATGTTCCCCTTGACGTCTCGCTTGAACTCTGACGCCGGAAGCGTCCTGTCGCGCCAAAACTGCGTAGACTTGTACTGCATGGTGCCCTCCTATGGCACTAGTATACCACATGTTCGCGCGAAAAGGATGCTATTCGGCACTTGCAAAAACGGATATGATGTGCTACTATCCGTATGCACATTCCTCTTCTCTTTGCCCGGCTGGACAGGTTCACCTCCCCTGCCCAGCAACCTCCCGAAGGGAGCCGGTTCACCCCCCGGCTCCTTTTCTTTTTGCCCTCTTGCAATGCACAAAGGGATATGCTATAGTGGATACATGATTCCGGTGGCTTATGTATAGCGACATATGCGGGCTCGTGCGCGAGCGGGACCACGGTTTCTGTCTACTCTGCCGATTGGAGGGACAACGAAACCAGGGCACCGAGGTCCATCACATCCTTCCGCGGGGAAAGTGTGTAGGGCAGTGGTGGTATCTGCGGCAGGACGAACGCAACCTGGTGCTCTTGTGTGCCAAACACCATCATCCTTCTCCATCGAGAGAGGAGGCCAAGACGATGCTGACGTGGTTGAGAGCACGATACGGGTACGAATACAACGAAGTGCCGTTCCGGCGCGTGTTGGAGGAGATGTGACAGACGACTACATCGTGGAAGACATGGCTCATTCGCTCACAGAACCTACCGCCAGCGGTAGATTTGTTCGCCAACGTGTCGCGTTCCGCTACCAGACTTACTCGTGGTACTCGATGCTCACGCATCCCTGGCTGCTGTTCACCGAAGCGTGGGATGGCATTCGCGATTTCTGCGAGCGGGGCTGGTACGGCTATTCCGCCACTGATCTCTGGTGCATGGATCGTTACATCGCCTCATGGCTTCCCGATGCCCTGCGAAACCGCGCCTCTCATGGGTGGAGTGTGCCGAACGGTCTGTCCACTGAGGAATGGCGCGGCATTCTGCTCGAGATAGCCGAAAAGTGGGAAACGGGTCACACCGAGGACATCGACCCGGCCGATTGGGACGCCTATGTTGCTGAGTGTGCTCGTCGCAGAGCACTCTTCGCTGAAGGTATGACTCTATTCGCCAAATGGTACTGGGATTTGTGGGATTGATATGACCGACCAACAACTACCTGCTCTCGAAATGCACCTGCCCGATGTTGTGGGAACCCCCCTTGAGGGGAACCCGCACGTCCAACTTGTCTACCATATGCTCTGCTCGAACTGGCACCCCTATCGCGTGGCGCTTGAGATGAATAGACGGTATGGGATTGATCTCCCGCCGGAAGTCTACGTGGACTTCCTCAACAAGATTCCAGACGCCGACCTTCTTCCTACTACGTCACTGGTCCGGCACCTGCGGAATAACGGCATCATCGGCGACGTATTCATGGAACTACACGGCCTAGCACGATATTCCGCAGAACGACTAGCCCACTGGGTTGAAACGGAGGACAACGACGGTAAGGGTCTCTCTGAGAAGGTCGAGGCCGCATTGTCACGCCACTGGAAGAGACTGCTGGAACTTCAAGCCATCGAACAACAGATGTACGTGGGCACCCAGGCCCCACTCAGTGATCCAGACGAGCACGAGAACCCCACCTTTGGGGACTTGCTCAACATGAACGCGAAGAAAACCACCATCCGCGCCGTTGAGGTGACTCTCGAAAATGACAAGTGACGACCTCGACCGCATGGTGGCCCGTAACTGGCGCGACCCGCGATTCCGCCGTTGGTTCCTTTGGTGGCAGGTACGTATGGCCCTGCGAGTTCCCCCGTGGCAGTGGCCGGGATGGTTTCGTATCACTCGTGACTACTATCGCACGATGGAGCGACTGGTCCAGAAGATGGAAAGCCTGGTGCGGTGAAACTCACTGAAGCCGATCTCGAACTAGCAGCAGAACGCCTCCAGGCACGCTTCGACGAGGAAGTGTTGGCCTCTGCTGGCCTGCTGGAACAGGGATTCGGCAGGAAGGCCCGTCTGTTTTTGGCGAACGCCGACTTTCAGTTCTTCTGCCGCTTCTACCTCGCACACCACTTCTACCGACCCCTCACGGCTATGCACAAGGAAGTCTGCGGCGATCTCGAACACCTGATAGACGACCCCGACGTGCAGAAAGAGGCCATCGCTATTTTCCGTGGCGGCGGCAAGACCACCATCGTCTCCAATGCCTTCCCACTCTGGTGCCTACTGTTCAAGAAACGCCGCTATATCATCATCGTCCAGAACTCGTTTGAGCAGGCCAAACGCCAGCTCGGCACGATCAAGGACGAACTGGACTTCAACGAGCGCATCAAGGAGGACTTTGGCAACGAGCACGGTGATACCTGGGCTGAGGCCGAGATCATCACCAACAGCCATGTTCTCGTGCAGGTTATCGGTGCCGGTTCGCAGATTCGCGGTCGCAAGTTCGGCAACGCCAGACCCGACCTCATTATTCTGGACGACATGGAAGACCTCGAGTCCGTACAGTCCGAGGCCCAGCGGTCGAAACAGTGGCAGAACCTCACGCAGTCCATCATGCCTGCGGGAGACCCCGATAGGACCAAGTTGCTCATCGTGGGGAACTATCTGCACTATGACTGCATGTTGAAGAAATGTGTCGAGAGCCCCCTGTTCCGTTCACGTCTCTACCGTGCCGTTCCGAAGGTGAATGGTAAGTACGCTTTCTCCGAGAGGCAAGACCTGTGGGACGAGTGGAAACAGATATTCACCGACAGGGGCAACGAGAGATCGCGTGAGGACGCTAAGGCATTCTACATCTCCAACGAGCAAGAGATGATGAAGGGGGTACAGGTCACGTACCCAACTCTCTACCCCTACTACGCGCTGATGGAACTATGGGTGGCGAACGGGTCCGACGTGTTCTTTACCGAGTACCTGAACGAGCCACGTAACCCCGATGAACGGTTCTTCCGCTACCAGACTCACAAGATAGAAGTTCGGCAGATCGGCGATGACTATGTGCCGTTCTTTGTCCCTTGGGATACCAGAGCCAACAAGGGACAAGGTGGTCCGTCTGGCAAACCCCCCTGGCCCATCAAAGCCTGCCAACTCTATGGTGCAACGGACCCCTCGATGGGGGTAAGCGACAAAGGCGACCCATCGGCCATGCTGATCGGTGCTATGGCACCCGATAACCGCATGTTCCTGATGGTTGCCGACATCGGCCATAAGACCCCGTATCAGATCATAGATGCTCAGAATAGGTACCTGGGGGAATACCCGATTGTCCAGTGGGGCATCGAAACGGTGCAGTTCCAGGCGTTCTTTGCCAACGAGGCGGCGGAAGCCAGCATGAGGGCCGGAACGTATGGGAACTTTGTGCCCATCCGCACCACCGCGAACAAGGTGCTGCGTATCAACTCCCTGCAACCCGACCTGGAAAACGGCTACATCTCTATTGCTGACGATGGGATGGACGAGTTACGCAAGCAACTGGACGAGTACCCCAATGGGTCGAAGGTGGACGGCCTGGATGCGCTGGAGATGGTGCGGACCCTTGCTCGCAACAATGCCAACCCAGACAACGCCTCAACCGCCTACTTTTCCACACACACGTTCGACGTGGACAGGGAAGAAGATCGCGGCGACGAGTACGACACCTGGAAAGAGTGGTTACTGGTCACGGAGGAGGAACAGGTCAAAGCACGCGACGAAAAGCGACGAGCAAAAGAGATTCCCATGCCGGATCAACCGTTCCCGTTTGTGATCTAGGAGGTTCCCACGTCAGTCGATCTGATTATCCCGACGTACAACCAACCCAATATGCTGAAACGCTGTCTGCGCAGCGTCAAGGCCAATACCCATGTCCCGTATGGGCTCATCATCTCCGACGACAACTCTCCGGACGCAGAGATGCAGGCGTACCTGGACAAACTGGAACATGAGTACAACGTCCTGCGAAATGACGCGCAGTTGGGGTTTCCCGCCAACGTGAACCAGGCGGTAGAGTTCTCTGACGCAGACTTTATCTGCCTGCTGAACTCTGACACTCGCGTGTGTGTGGGGTGGTTGGAAGCCCTATTAGACGAGATGGAATCCCCAGACGTGGGCATTGTCGGATGTAAACTCGTCTACCCCAACGAGAAAGAACCGCCTTGGGGGGGCACTATCCAGCACGCGGGAGTGGCAAAAGGCCAACAGGGGCCATACCACATCTGGCGCGGAATGCCGAAGGACTATCCCCCCGCTAACGTTCGCAGGGAAGTGAACTGTGTGACGTTCGCCTGCGCTCTGATTCGCAGAACGCTGTGGGACGAACTGGAAGGATTGGATGAGGGATACAAAGGCGGACAGTTTGAGGACGTATCCTTCTCGTGGACGGCAAGGGAACTCGGTTGGAAAGTGGTCTATACCCCTAAGGCCGTTGTCTATCACTATGAGCATGGTTCTGGCGAAGAGTGGGTGAAGAAAAGCGAGTCACCGAACCGCCGGCGGCTGAACGAACAGTTCCCGAACCAACCCGACGACGTGCAGTTGTTCGAGTCACTGGACAAGACAGAAGAAGGCATTGCGGCATTCGTGCACCAGATACGGTCGGCGGCCATCTTTCACACCATCGGGTTCCGTAACAAACTCGATCATCCACTGAGGTTGGCGACGATGAGTTACGACGAACTACCAGAAGTTGAGAGGGAATGGGCACGTGAGCACGCGAAGCGACTATTGGAGGTACTGAAATGAAAGGGGGCCTTTGTGGGTAAGAAAGCGAAGTTGCGGGCCAGGATTGCAGAGTTGGAACGACAGTTGGCGGTGCCCGTATACGAGTCTGGCACAACGTTCACCGAAACGGGATGCAACGCCGTATTGCTCGGAGACCTGATACGGGCTGACGTAAGGTTCATGGGCAAGACCTATCACCCTTCTTGGTCAGTGGATGGCGGTGTTGCCAAGATGCGTTGCGACCTCGGCACATTCTCAGAACCGACCACGATTGCTCAGTTCGATCTAGTGTCTGGGGATACGGTGCTCGCAACGGCAACAGTGCCAAATGAACACATCGCTGCTGGAGAAGGTGCGGAGATCGTGCACGCCATTAGCTGCGAGCCTCGCTTGATAAGGTGCAAGTTCCTATGACCACCTTCTCGATACTCTATACAGCGTTCCTCTGTCTCGCGTCACTCTGTCTGCTCTTTCTTGGTCTGTTCCACAAAGACCCGCAGCAGGGGACGCGGTACAGCACGGTGTCCATAGCGTTGTTCACCTATGCCATTCTCAGGGTCGTCATGTACTTTATCATCTGGCTCCTAGGACTAGGAGCAGTAGGAGGCGCATGTTCGTTTCAGTCGTTGTAGCCACCTATAATCGTGCCGACCGTATTGGCCTGTGTCTGGAGGCGCTGTACAACCAGTCGTGCAGCGACTTTGAGATCATCGTCTCGGACGACGGTTCGGTTGATGAAACGGTGAACGTGGTCGCAAAGGCTGTGAGTAGGAACAGTATCCCAACGCTGTTTACCGCGCACAAACACGATGGATGGGGCCTCGCTCGCACGCGTATCCAGGGGGCAACTCTCGCAACGGGGGATATGTTGGTATTCATCGACTCGGACATTCTGCTGAATCCTGATGCGGTGGGCAACTACGTCA
>Ga0172380_10009728_pt1 | contig 10198 bp, 7 predicted proteins | sample Leawe162metaG_FD_119747 | JGI IMG/M metagenome (GOLD analysis project Ga0172380, IMG submission 119747) | Leachate microbial communities from a municipal landfill in Southern Ontario, Canada - Leachate well 162 metaG | ecosystem: Engineered > Solid waste > Landfill > Unclassified | place...
CTGCCACATCGGTCACGGCTTGCGCGACACCACCGCCTGTGCAAGATTCCGCCAAAGCCAATTGCCAATGCCTGGCTTGAAGCTGCTGCCCTACTGCTTTGGCTAGTTGATAAATATCCTGTGGCATTGCAACACCTATTACGGAATTAAAACCTATTCATTTGCAGATTACTTCGGCAGCAAGCTTGCTTCAGCCATCTTTTCATAATCGGCACCAACGCTGATAATAAAACTGGTGACTTGCTCGATACTCATTGCTGATTTAATAACTTTCGTTTCGTGGACGATAATGGCAAAACCGGAGGTTGGGTTGGGCGAAGTAGGGACAAACAACACGTAACGATCTTCGACTTTGTTAGTAACATAAGCCGGCACCCAAAGCCCCTCTTTTGGATATTCAATGTATACCACTTCGCGGGGTTGTTTTAGCTCATGTCCGGCAATCATGGACACCACTTTTTTGGTAACTCGATAAATTGTGCTTAGCAGAGGAATGCGCTCAATGACCTGTTCAAAAGCCGCAATCATAGAAAATCGACCTAAACTAACACGAAAGCCGACATAGGTTATCAGTCCAAAACTAAAGCCAAACAGCAAAAAAGTCACAAAGTAATTATCCGAATAACCGTAGACAAACTGAAATAAGTCAGAAAAGCGGTCTTTTACAAACAAAATAATTTGCAAAATAACCACCACAGGTATCAGAGCTAAGATACCGATCAGGGTGTAGTTCAGAAATTTTTTCATGCTGTTTTCCTTTTTTAGTTATTGTTGATGGAAGTAAAAAACAGTCGCTAAGGAATGCTACCGATTGACCTTACAATCGATCAATCAAAAAATACAGGGTGTTCTTTGCAAAAACAGGGGCTAGCAGAATCGCTAACCCCCAAATGCTTAAATTAATGAGGCCAAACCCAGTTATCTGCCGCCGGTAAATCCGCACCGTATTCGTAAGCATAATTACGGCACTCAATCTGCATATCACGCATTTTTTCTTTCACGTGGGCACCTGCTACCCGTAATGTCGGTATCCGGTCTATAGCATCGATAACCAGACTAAAGCGGTCGATTTCATTCTGAATCGCCAGCTCCAGAGGTGTATTGATGCTACCTTTTTCCTTGTAGCCGCGCACATGCATATTTTTGTGATTGTTACGACGATAGGCCAAGCGATGAATCAACCAGGGATAGCCATGAAAGTTAAACAGAATCGGCTTATCCAAAGTAAACAAACTATCGAAATCTTTATCTGACAACCCGTGTGGATGCTCTGATGCCGGCGATAGTTTATACAAGTCGACCACATTCACAAATCGCACTTTCAAAGCCGGAAAATGCTCGCGCAAAATCACAGTGGCTGCCAATGCTTCCTTAGTTGGTATATCACCCGCACAAGCCATCACCAAATCAGGCTCGGCACCATTATCACTGCTGGCCCATTTCCAGATACCTATGCCTTTGGTGCAATGCTTGATAGCTGAATCCATATCCAGAAATTGCAAGTGCTTTTGCTTGTCGCATACGATCACGTTGATGTAATCGGTGCTATTCAAGCAGTGATTACTGATAGCCAGCAAGGTGTTTACATCCGGCGGCAGATAAATTCGTGTCACGGCCGGACTTTTATTCACCACCACATCCAAAAAACCGGGGTCCTGATGAGTAAATCCATTGTGATCCTGCCGCCAAACGGTGGAGGTAATCAGCAGATTCAAAGACGAAATCGGCGCGCGCCAAGGTACGGCTTTTGACATTTCCAACCATTTAGCATGTTGATTGAACATGGAGTCGATCACATGTACAAAGGCTTCATATGTTGAAAAAAAGCCATGTCGGCCAGTCAGCAAGTAGCCTTCCAACCAACCCTCGAGGGTATGCTCGGACAGTATTTCCATCACGCGACCATCTACCGCCAACTGCCCGCCGTCGGCGTCTTCCGGTAAATAATCCGCCATCCAGGTTTTTTTACTCACCTCATAGATATCGTCTAATTTATTGGAGGTATTTTCATCCGGACCGAATACGCGAAAATTTTGCATATTTTCTTGCATAATGTCGCGCAAAAACTTGCCTAAAGGCCGAGTATTTTCGGCCGAAATCGTGCCTGGTTTGCTTACTTCAATCCGGTAATCGCGAAAATCCGGCATGCGCAGCGCCTTACGTAAACGGCCGCCGTTGGCATGTAAATTGGCACTCATTCTCCGCAATCCTTTTGGTGCCAAGGCTTTCAGCTCCGGCAGCAACGTGCCATTCTGATCAAATAGTTCATCTGTCTTATAACTGCGCAACCAAGCTTCCAATTGCGCCAAATGTGCCGGCTTTTCCTGCACGCCACTCAAAGGCACTTGATGCGCGCGCCAAAAACCTTCGACTTTATGACCGTCGACTTCTTTTGGGCCTGTCCAGCCTTTAGGTGAGCGCAATATTATCATCGGCCAACGCGGACGTTCAGCCTTACCGCTACTACGGGCCTGCTCTTGAATTCGGCGAATTTCCAACACACACGCCTCCATAGTCGCCGCCATTTTGCCATGCATATCCATAGGCTCACTGCCTTCGACAAAATACGGCTGCCACCCATAACCTTTAAACAAATTTTCTAGCTCTTCGTGACTAATACGCGACAACAAAGAGGGATTGTTAATTTTGTAGCCATTCAAATGCAAAATCGGCAAAACTGCGCCATCCCGGATAGGGTTTAAAAATTTATTGGAATGCCAGGATGTCGCCAAGGGTCCGGTTTCGGATTCACCATCGCCTACTACCACCGCGACCAGTAGATCTGGGTTATCGTAGGCAGCACCAAATGCATGCGAAACGCTGTAGCCTAATTCTCCACCTTCATGAATCGAACCTGGTGTTTCCGGGGTGCAATGACTACCAATGCCGCCGGGAAAGGAAAATTCTTTGAAAAAGTTCAGCAGCCCTTCTTCGTCTTCACTTTTGTTAGGATAGATTTCGCTGTAAGTACCTTCCAGATACACTGGTGCCAAAACACCTGGCGCCCCATGGCCCGGGCCAGCCAGAAATATGGCATTAAGATCATATTTATTGATGAGGCGATTGAGATGAATATAGCTAAAGCTCAGCCCAGGGCTAGCCCCCCAATGACCGAGTAAACGTTTCTTGATATGCTCAGGTTTTAACGGCTCTTTAAGCAAGGGGTTATCCCGCAGATAAATCATACCCGCTGCCAAATAATTACAGGCCCGCCAATATGCATTAATAGATTCTGTTTCTTGAGTAGAGAGTGTCATAAACCATCCTTTTATTAGAAAAAAATCAATCAATTACAAGTTAAGTTGTTCTCAGTCTATTTTAGACTAGCCATTTGACAGCAACATGAAAACTGTTCATTTAGGCTTATTACAAATACCCTACATAATGATGTCAATCACCGCCCCAGACCATCTCTCGCCCGTGATTACCTTTGGCAAACAGACAAAACACCCAGCGCGTGGAAATAACCATCATCGGCAGCGCAAAAACCGCCACCCACAATAAACTCTGTAAAGTCATGTGACTGGCACTACTATCCCAAATTGTCATCGAGCTATTGAGAGAGATATTTGATGGCAGCAAGAATGGGAACATCGATACACCGAAAGTCAAAACCACCATACTGACACACAGCGAACTGGCGATCATGGCAAAATAGGTCTTATCCCATTTTGCGAACAATATCGCGGCCAGTCCGCCCATAAAAGCTAAAACCGGTAGCGCCCACAACAAGGGCAAATGCTCGTAATTATCCAGCCACAACCCTTCGCCACGTTTAACAAACTTTGCCAACGGATTAGACGCCGCATCAGGCAAAATATCGGAATCAATGTGATAACCCTCCAGATGCATAATCCATAACCCTGCCACAGCAAATAATAGCAAAAAGGCCACCCCTGCTTGTAAGGTCAAAGCTTTGGCATTTTGCTGCAGTTCGCCGTTAGTTTTAAGCTGTATGAATACCGCACCATGCAAGGCCAGTAAGGCAACGCTACATGCCGCTGCCAGTATGGAAAACAAATTAAACAGTCCAGCAAAATCACCTAAAAACCGGATACGCATATCACTATCAAGATGAAATGGAATGCCCTTTAACATATTCCCTGCCAATAACCCCAAAAGCGTAGCGGGCACCACACCACCGACCACCAGCACTTTAGCACTATATTGCTGCCAAAACGGTTGATTACTCGCATGCTGGAAATACATCGCTAACGGTCGCAATAAAATAGCCAGTAATACCAGTAACAATAATGGATAAACACTAGCCATAGTTACCGCATAAGCTATCGGCCAGGCTGCAAATACAAGGGTCAGCATAACAACGAACCACGCCAAATTACCCATACTGGTAGGTACAATGCTACTGATCAACGTTAACCGCTGGCTTTCGGATTTACCTATCATCGGCAACAATAGACACACCCCTAAAGTCAAACCTTCGCATAACACAAAGCCCACCATTACCAGTCCCAATAGAGCCCACCAAATAAGACGCAGAGATTCCAAATCAAATGTCATCATCGAACTCCCACCTTATTCAAACCGCGATCAAGTATGGTTTGTCGCATCAAATACCCTCCTGCAACCAGTAATGCCGAATAAGCAATGATATAGCCTATGCTACTAACCAATAATTGAGACCCCGTCAGCGATGACACCCCCCAAAAAGTGGGTAACACACCGGCAACCGCCCAAGGTTGCTTACCTGCCTCAGCAACAAACCAACCCGCAATACAAGCCAGCCAGGGCAAGGGTACAAGGTAAACACTCCAGCGCAGCAACCAGATACTCAAGGGCTTGTTGATAACACTGTGCCAAGCTGCCAGTGTAAACAACGCCAAGCTCACTAAGCCGCAAGCAATCATCAAACGGTAAACCCAAAATAATAAAGTTGGATATGCCGGCAAAGCAGATAGCGCAGCCAATGCAATCTGCTTGTCTTTAGCATCAATAATGTCCTTATGCCACGGCGTTAATAGCCAAGCATAGCCCAAATTGGCTTTGTGCTGATCGAACTCTGCCAATAGTTGTGGGTCTTTATTATCATCACGTAAATCCTGTAGCAAAACATAGGCTTTAATACCGCTGCGGATACGCGTTTCGATGTCCGGCAGCAAGTTTTGATTCCCTTGTCCGTGAATAGCGGCACGTTTTGCCTGCTGTACTGAATTATTTAGATAAGGCGTATCATCACCCAGCCCAACGGTGATGACAATCGCCAACATACCTACGACAGCGGCTAACTTGAAGCTCTTGCTAGCCAATTCATCGTCTTGTTTTTTCAGCAGCCAGAATGCGCTAATCCCCATTAAGGTCGCGGCAGCAGTAACATAACTGGCTGCAACGGTATGTAGATATATTTCGATAGTTGCCGGATTGCTTAGAAACGCAGCAAAATCGGTGAGTTCGATACGATACGATTGATAATTAAAGCTTGCAGCTACCGGATTTTGCATCCAGCCATTAGCCAGCAAAATCCAATAAGTAGAGGCATTGACTGCCAATACAATGACCCAGGTCACTATCAAATGCTGATATCTACCCAGTCGCTCCCAACCAAACCAATACGGCCCAAACAAGACTGCCGCCAGAAAAAAACTGGTTAAAGCTTCTATGGCTAACGGCAAAGCAAATACATCGCCGACATAATGCGAAAAATACGAACCATTCATTCCAAACTGACAGACGACTAGCAAACGCGTAGTTATTGCCAAGGTAAAATTAATTGCAAATAAACGCCCCCATAAATGCGCCATAGCTTTGTAAACCGAGTGACCGGTCAAGACAAAAGCAGACTCCATTAATGCCAGCAATAATGCCAACCCAAGGGTTAAGGGGATAAATAAAAAGTGCAGTATCGCGGTTATCGCAAACTGCCAGCGCGATAATTCGACAACGGTTTCGGAAATCATGCCAGCCTCTTGATCAATAGTGCAATTGCAGGCAATTATAGAGATTTACACATATGAATCGGTGCTTTATTACCTATGTTCTTTGGAATAGGCGCAAAACATCATTTAAGCAAGCGCAATCAAAGCCCTTTCTGGATTAAAAGCAAACCTTCCTACAAGAACTGATAAGGCTAAGTTTATTTAGCCGGAAAAAACAATTTAAAAATCGTCTCAAACTCATCGTGGGTTTTATCCAGAATTTCACTGATTTGTTCCGGCAATAACTCAAAACCGTTGGCGACAATGGCATCGTGCGGCGTATCTAGCTTGCTAAAGTGATTGGCGATACGCACTATTGTGGCTATGTCAGCATAATTGCCCACATGATCCGGAAACAGCTCCAAACGGATGGACTCGACAACTACTTCGGGCAACTTCCAGCATCGGCATAACTCGGCACCTAACTGGAAATGATCAAAACCAATTACTTGCTGTTCAATATAGGCCGCATCCACTTCGGTTGGCATTCGGGCCTGAGTCAGTAAATCCACTTCTCGAGCCAATACCGGAATACGCCTATACATCACCAATTGACCAATGTTATGAATCAAACCGCATAAAAAAGCCGTGTCTGCGTATTTTTTACCCATCAAGACATCCAACTGTTTGGCGAACAGTGCACAACGCAGGTTTTTCGACCAAAAATCGTGAATGGAAAATAGTTGTCCAGGCAAATCGGAAAACCGTTCGATTACGGTGGTGGCCAAGGTCAGATTTTGTAACTCACGCACCCCAATCAGGGTAATTGCAGTCGTAATTGAACTTATTTTTGATGGAAATCCGTAAAAAGCACTATTGACAATTTTAAGCAAACGCAAAGCTAATGCAGCATCGCTCTCGATAACAAAGGCGGCATCCCTCGCAGTCGTCCTTGGATTATCAACCACTTTTTTTAAAGCTAAATACACAGTAGGTGGCGAGGCGAGTTTGATATCGCCTTTTAGCAAGTCGCTAATCGTTAAAGTTGGTGTTGAAATTATCATCAATATTACAATCTTTAAATTTATGCCTATACTGGTTTGAGGTTTGACAGTTCGGGGGCTGAATACCATTTAAGCCTAACGGGTTTTACTAGAATTACAAGTTTCATGTAGGCTTTTGATTACATTTAACTTTTAACCTGGAATACGCTGTTTTTATTATGACGCAAAACACCTTACCATTAAACGATGACTGTTTGTGACTCACTTAAAGATTTGATCATTATTGTTGCCGAGCACGATAGTATTTCAGCTCAGCATATCGCCTCCATTCTTGAAGAAAGCGGCTTTTTAGATATCCGCCACGCCAGTAGCGGCCAGAAAATCTATGACATTCTGCGACCTTTTCATGAACAACCAGAAAAAATTGGCTTAATCGTAGTAAACCAAAACCTGCCTAATTGTAATTTGATCGAGTTGAGCCAAAGTTTATGTAACTCAACCGATGGCTTAGTCATACCCTTTGTAATATTAAGACCATCAGATTCGAGCCAGAGCACCAGTGCAATTGATCAATATTTGGCCTCAACGACTAATTGCCTGATATTCCAAATCAGCTCTCCCGTCGAACCGCAGGTTTTAGCGCTATCAATTAATTTTTTAATGCAGCTGAAACAAGAGCGTCTTATACGCCATCAACAAGAAGAACAACTGATTAATGAACTGGCATCCAAAAGTGTTATTGAAGCCAAACTAAAGTTTCTGGTTGCTCACGATGAACTCACGGGCTTGTTCAACCGTAACAGCTTTGAACGCCAGCTAAGATTGATCATGAATTTAAGCAACAAACTCAAAAAGGAGGGGGCGCTGCTTTTTATCGATGTCGACCGTTTCAGTATGATTAACGAACTGGAGGGGTTCGATGTCGGCGATCGTTTATTAGTAGAGTTAACGATACTGATACGTAAATTGGTGCCGCCTAGTTGTCTTTTTGCCCGGATAGGTGCTGACGAATTCTGTCTGTTTCTGGAAAACAAAACCAAAAAACAAGCACACATCATCGCCGAAACCATCCGTACAACGGTGGAAAACTTCCGGTTTTTTACCGGCGAAATTTGTTACAGCGCCAGCGTATCCATTGGAATTACCTCGCTGGACAACTCATCCCCTGCAAAACACCCCGGCGAAATGATTTTGCATGCCCGCCAAGCCTGCAATTTTGCCAAAATAAACGGTCGCGACAAAATACGCATTTACAACCATGAAGACGTCAGCATCAAAGAGCGTCGCCGGGATATATATTGGGTTCCGATCATACGCAAAGCCTTACGCGACAACGATTTATTTTTAGTCTTTCAGCCTGTAGTCGAACTGAATACCTGCGATATTTCACATTATGAAGTCCTGATTAGGATGCGTGGCGACGAAGGCCAAACCATCACGCCTGATCAATTCATTCCGGTCGCCGAGCGCATGGGTTTAATTCATGCCATCGATTTATGGGTGGTCGAAAATGCCATCGATTTTCTAGCAGCGCTGCCTTCTTATTTGTCGCATATAGCACTGGCTATCAATTTGTCCGGTAGTGCTTTTCAGTATCCTGATTTGCTCCAGGTCATCCGCGATAAACTGGAGCTAACCTGGGTTGACCCCGGTCGTCTGACTTTTGAAATAACCGAGACTGCAGCCGTGGATAATTTTGAACGCACTCGCGACATGATCCACAAGATCCGTGACCTGGGATGCAAGTTTGCATTAGATGATTTTGGTGCCGGTTTTTGTTCCTTTAATTACTTAAAAACGTTTCCAGTTGATTATGTAAAAATAGACGGTCAGTTTATTAGGCAATTGGATATCAATGAAACTGACAGCATTTTAGTCAGATCGATGGTTGAAATTGCCGGGAAATTAGGCAAGCAAACCATTGCCGAATTCGTAGAAACACCCAACATTGCTTTAAAACTAAAACAACTAGGGGTTAATCTTGGGCAAGGTTACGCATTTGGCAAACCAGAACGCAATTTATTGGAAAGTCACCAAGTTTCGTTAGCCATTTTGCTAAACTCACAAGAAAATAAGTCTGCCGATAAAAGCCGCTTGAGACCAATGTTTTTAAATAAGCCGGCGGAGTAACAACAGTTTTTATGGATTATGCAAAATAGTTTCAAATAGTATATTGGTTTACCGCCCTGACAGGCTCTGGTATATTCGAACTCGGTGTCAATATAAGCCATCATAGTGTTCTATAACTTAATCTTAAAAACTAAAACAAACCAAGGGGAAGCGATATGGCAGAGCTGCTGTTTATAGTTACAACAATTTATGTTGCCTATGTGGTGTATGAAGCCATAGGCAAGAAAAAAAAACCGGAACCCAGCCAACCCGAAACATCAGTGGCCAGCGTAGAAGCGCCACAGCCACCCGTCGCCGAAAAAGCTCCCGAGCCGCCAAAAGCTACTAAACCCGTCAATAAAGCGACTAGCAGTAAACCCAAAGCCAAGCCTGCCGCGACCAAAAAAACTACAGCCAGCAGTTCTGCTGATAGCTTGAAAAACCCGAAAACCGGTGAAACAGCAAAACTCCCAGGCAATTACGCGTTTGCCAAGCGCTGGATCAAGGAAGCCTTGGTAGAAGAAGGCTTACTGGATAAAATTTATAAAAACAATGAACTGGACGCCGATGCCACTGCAAAAATCCAGGCCGCCTTACAGCAATTGAAAGCCATGGACAAATACCAGTAAACTCGTGCTTTAAAAAATCCAATACAGTAGGGTCGGACAGATTCGACCCTACCCAGTTAAAATATTTTTAACAAAAATCGGCGCACAAACACCGGCCCCTCATTTCTCCAAACCCAACTTCTTTAGCCGATATTGCAAGGATCGAAACGTCATGCCCAATTGCTGGGCGGCGGTTGATTGATTCCAGTGATTTTCTTCCAACGCAGCCGTTAAGGCCTTTCTCTCCACATCTTCCAGATAGCTTTCCAACGAAATTTTTTCCGCTCTTACCTGACTTGCCGCTGGAATTGATTCCGAATTTGCTGTTGGCAAGCTCAAATCATCGACTTCGATACAATCACCTTCATGCAAGGCTAAAGCGCGCTCCAAAATATTTTCTAACTCACGCACATTGCCAGGAAAGGCATATCGCTGCAGAACAGTCAGTGCGGCATCATTAAAATGCGGCACCGGTACAGCGTTTGCTTTTGCCAAGCGTGCCAACAAATGAGCCACAATTTGCGGAATGTCATCGACCCTGGCTCTTAACGGCGGCAGATTCAATTCGATGACATTGATCCGATAATACAAGTCCTGGCGAAAA
>Ga0172380_10009730_pt1 | contig 10197 bp, 8 predicted proteins | sample Leawe162metaG_FD_119747 | JGI IMG/M metagenome (GOLD analysis project Ga0172380, IMG submission 119747) | Leachate microbial communities from a municipal landfill in Southern Ontario, Canada - Leachate well 162 metaG | ecosystem: Engineered > Solid waste > Landfill > Unclassified | place...
AAATAGCCGCGGGCAAAGGCACGGTAGCGGAATATTTGCAAACTGAATATCAGGCAAAAACATTCAAATTTTCCACCGCTTTGAGAGACGTGTTAAACAGATTGCATCTGGATATTTCCAGAGAAAACATGCAAGACATTTCTACTCTTCTCAGGCAAAGATTTGGCGAGGACATCCTGGCAAAAGTAATGGCCAATGATGTAAAAGATGATGATTCTAAAATCATTGTTGTCGATGGGATAAGAAGAATGGCTGATATCAAATATCTTATGGAATTGGAAAACTTTGTCTTGGTAAGCATAGAAGCCGATCCTAAAATCAGATACGAAAGATTGATCAAAAGGAATGAAAATGCCGGAGACGAGAATAAGACATATGAAGATTTCCTAAAAGACCAGAACAAAGAAGCCGACGCGGAAATCCCACAAGTTATGAAAAATGCCAAAGCGATCACGAATAATGACAGCGACTTTGGAGAACTTTATAAACAAATCGATAAAATAATAAAAGAATGAAAAAAAAAGTCGTACTAGGAATAATCGGTGAACAAGCCGGCGGCAAAGGCTCTGTCGCCAAAATCATTATCAAAAAATTCGGCGGTAAAAGGCTTACCACCTCGGATATCTTAAGAAGGACTCTTGATAGCCTGCACATTCCCGTTTCAAGGACCAATCTTATAAACCTAGCCTTGAATCTTAAAAACGGTTTTGGACAAGACACATTAATGAAAGCGATGCTTCGGGAAGTCGAACTGGTCGGCGCTGATTTGACCATCGTTGACGGAATCAGGATGCCCGGGGACGAAAAACCGTTCCGCGACGAATACAATGACCATTTCTATCTTCTTTATGTAACAGCTGACGCGGAAACTAGATATAAGCGCAGTACAAAGAGAGGTGAAAAGGTGGGAGAAGCAGAACAAACTTTTGATAAATTTCTGGAAAAAGAGCAGGCTGAAACCGAAAAGTACATCAAAGAAGTGGGAGAAAAAGCGGATTTCATAATAAACAACGAAGGCGACGCCAAACAGCTTGAAGAGAAAGTTTTGGAGATAATGGAGAAAATATAATTTTTACTCACAAATTTTTAAATAGTAAAAAGCAGACTAGCATTTAGCCAGTCTGCTTATTTATTTTTACTTATTTAAATTAAAAAATACACAAAAGAGATATTGCAACGCCAACAAAAAGAACGACTGCCATGACAAAGCGTAAAACCTGCATGTTTGCATTATTTCCATCATGGTATTCAAATGTTTTAATCTTCTTGAATCCTTTTTCAGGATATTCAATTTTGCTTACAGAAACCACGCACATCCTTCTAAAAAAATAAAACCACATCGGTGTAAAAACAACAATCAAAGTCATCCCTACAAATAATCCCATTATTTCTTTACCTGCCACTTTCCAAATAATCAAAACAACAGTAATTTTTCCGGTTGTCGACTTTAAAAATTCATCGACTGCTACACCAAGCTCACCAGCAGTTGCTGCCAAAGCTATACCAACGTTTTTACCAACGTCTACCCATTCATTAACCTTTTCCGTTGTGACGTTCTCTGTAATATTTTTTTTCATTTGGGCTGCCTGTAAAGCAAGCTGGGCAAGCTGTTCTTCTGATAAACCCGTTGTATTTAATTCAGCAGCAGAAAGTGTGTTGCCAAAGTACAACAAAACGACCAATATCATACCAAAAACCACTGCTAAACGATTTAAATTCATTTTCTCTCTCCTTTTTTAATGTTTTTTTTAATACTTTTGTGAATGTTCGACTTAATAACCTTATATAAGCACATTTAAATAATTTTGTCAAGGTTGTCATCGTGACTTATTACTGGTATTATAAGCTTACAATATAAAAAGGAGTACGAGGGTACTCCTTTTATTTGACTAAAATAAATAACTAAAAATATGCTAAAAAAAGGTAAATTCATTGTTTTATACGGAATAAACAATCTTGGAAAAACCACACAAGCTAAGCTTTTGGTTGAAAAAATGAATAAAAACGGATTTAAAGCCGAGTATTTGAAATATCCGATTTATGACCTGAAGCCATCCGGGCAAATACTTAATAATTATTTAAGAGAAGGAAACACTCACGGCTTGTCGCCTCGCGAAGCCCAGATCATATACACTCAAAACAGGACGCAATATGAAAGCCGGCTGATCCAAAAATTGGAATCCGGAATAAACATCGTAGCCGAAGACTACACCGGAACCGGAATCGCCTGGGGAATCGGCGCAGGAGTCGAAGAATCATTTCTTAAATCGATTAATTCGCACTTGTTAAAAGAGGATATTTCTTTCATATTTGACGGGAAGCGCTTTACCGAGGCAACCGAAAAAAATCACAAACACGAAACCAACAGCTTGCTGATGGAAAAGGTCCAATTAGCCCATCAAAAATTAGCTCGCGAATACGATTGGATTAAAATAAATGCTAATTTAACTATCGATGAAATTCACAACTTATTATGGAAACAGGTTGAAGAAAAAATCAATCAAAAAAATTCGTCAGACATCGTGCCTGACTTTAAATCCTTATACGAAAAAAACATGGAAACTTTGATCGAGAATAAAAACGAAAAAAAATTAATCGTGGAAAAAATAAGCGAAAAAGCAAAACTTCCTACTAAAGCGCATTCAAGCGATGCCGGATACGACTTATACAGCGCGATGGACAAGGTTTTATTCCCGGAAGAAATTTTTAGCATCCATACCGGAATCAAAATGAGAATTCCAGAAAAATACGCCGGTCTTATCTGGGATAAAAGCGGACTGGCGAAAAAAGGATTAAAAACCATGGGCGGCGTCATCGACTCCGGTTATCGCGGAGAAATAATCGTAATAATCAAGAATGTCAGCAACGAAGTTATCAACATCGAGAAAGGGCAAAAAATCGCTCAAATATTGATCCAAAAAATCAAAAATTTAGACATAGCGGAAGGCAGTGTCGAAGACGGCTCCGCTCGCGGCGAGGGAGGATTCGGCAGTTCCGGACTTTTTTAAAACATTGATATTTTTATCTTTTTTAGCTATTATAAAATTATAATAAAAAAATAAATACTTCATATGGGGGACAAAATAACAAACCAAGAAATTTTACAAGCGATTAACGCTTTTTCTTCTGATGTGGATAAAAAATTCGGGGGAATTGATAAAAAATTCGAAGGAATAGATAAAAAAATAAACAAAATTCAGTCACTAATGGTTACTAAAGATTATCTAGATGAAAAATTTTCAGATTTTAGAGGCGACCTTGTCGTCTTAATGCGAAAGGAAGATGTAAAATTAAATAAATTAGTCGATATTTTGGAAGGAAAAAAAATAATTACCAATAAAGAAGCTCAAGCCGTTCTTTCAATGGAACCGTTTCCAAAGCTGTCATTATGAAATACGATGTAATAATCGGCCTTGAGATACACGCCGAGCTAAAAACCAAATCAAAGATGTTTTGCACCTGCAATAACGACGCGGACAACGCCAAGCCGAATCGGCACACCTGCCCTATCTGCCTAGCACATCCGGGAACTCTTCCGATACCCAATAAAAAAGCGATTGAATGGACTATCCTGACCGGTCTTGCCTTAAATTGCAAAGTCAATGAGCTAAGCAAGTTCGACAGAAAAAACTATTTTTACCCCGACATTCCAAAGGGCTATCAGATATCCCAATATGATTTACCGCTTGTCTATGACGGTTACATGGAAGTTAATGGCCATAAAATTGCCATAACCAGGATTCACCTTGAAGAAGATACCGGCAAAAACACCCATCCGAACGGAAAACCTTATTCTTTGATTGATTTTAATCGAGCCGGCACACCGCTCATGGAAATGGTTACGGAACCAGTTATTCCGGATGCCGAAACCGCCAAGAAATTCTGCCAAACATACCAGCAAGTTTTAAGGTATTTAAATATTAGCGACGCCGACATGGAAAAAGGCCATATGCGCTGCGAGGCGAATATCAGTTTACAGGAAAAGGGCAAATGGGAATACAAAGGAGAATGTAAAATTATACCGATTGGCAGCTACGAATTAAACCCGAAAGTTGAAGTAAAAAATATCAACTCTTTCAAAGCGCTTGAAAAAGCGATTAACTACGAAATAAAAAGGCAAGAACTGGCTCTTGAGGAAGGCGAAGAATTAATCCAAGAAACTCGCGGTTGGAACGAAGACAAAGGAGAGACTGTAAGCCAGAGAAAAAAAGAAACTTCGGCTGATTACCGTTATTTCCCTGAGCCGGATATTCCCCCGATTAAAACCACCCGAGAACAAATAGAAAAAATAAGAAAAGAAATCATGGAACTGCCCTGGGAAAGAAAAAAACGCTTCATGGAACAGTTTGATATGAATAAAGATTCGGCAGAAATCCTAGTGAGCGACAAGGCTTTGGCTAATTACACTGAACAAGTAATCTCGGAACTTAGAGCCTGGATTGACGCCACTGACGATAGCTGGGAAAGACAAAAGAAAAAACTCGCCAAAATCGCCTCCAATTGGCTTATCAGCGAACTCTTTAAACACTTAAAGGAAGACGGAATTTCTATAAAAGACATTAAAATAATTCCCGAAGATTTTGCCGAACTTATCACCTTGGTTTATCAAGACAAAATCAACTCCTCCGCCGGACAAAGGATACTTGAGGTAATGTACAAGAACGGCGGCGACCCAAGCCATATCATGGAAGATTTGGGCCTTGAACAGATGGACGACAGCGCGATGCTCGAAAGCGCCATCAAGGACGTAATAGGGAAAAATCAAACTCAGGTCGAGGAATACAAGAAGGGCAAGGAAACTCTGCTCCAATTCTTTGTCGGCCAAACCATGGCGGCAACCGGCGGCAAGGCAAATCCCAAAAAAGTGATTGAAATACTTAAAAATTTGCTAAAAAATTAAAAATTTGCTATACTAATTCATAATATGAGAATTGTGGATAAAAATATGCAAAAATATCACAAAAAAAGAGGTTCACATACCGGTGCGCCATTGCTCCGAATGAATAAATTTTTTCAAAAATACCCCGTTTAAAACGGGGTATTTTTTTGTATAAATTGATCTTTTCAAAAAAACATATAAATGGGGTGAACAAATGTCAAAAAAATCTATTTGCGTGCTGGCAAGCACCTGTGGCGGTTTCAACTACTGCACAAACGAAGATTTTGATGCTTGCCGAGGAGCGATTGAACCGCTTCTCGGCAACAAAAAATTTTCAACTCTTCTGCCCGATTTCCATATCGGCAGATGCTCGCATTGCGGAACACCCGGAGTAAAAGTTGCCGAGGTTAATTCAAATTTCAACCAGGCCTGCGAATCATGCTGGCAGACGATCTTCCAGCACAGAACGCTGGAAGAACTTATCGAAGAAAAAGAAAAAAGAAAAAAAAGAAAAAAATACAACAAACAAAATATCACGTTTTGCCCCATGGTAAAAATGGCATGGGGCTAAAAAAACAAAAAGGCTGAAAAATCAGCCTTTTTTTAATCCGAGAAAATCAGAAATATAATACTTTGCCTCTTCGCCGTCTTTAATCCACTTTATCTCTCTGCCCTGCCCTTCCCATCTCTTAAACCAAGTCTCTTGCCTTTTGGCAAACTTTCCGGTCGCGACGCTCAAACCATCAACCATCTCATCATAACTCATTTTTTCATTCAAATAATTGGCAATAAACTTATACTCCAGCCCGAATTTTATCAACCTTTGCCAGCTTACGCCTTCGTCGTTTAGCCGTTCAACCTCCCCTATCATATCTTCGTTTTTAAGCCGATCGACGATTCTTTTATGAATGCGCTCACGCAAAATTTCTCGCGGCCAGCTTAGCCCCAGAAGCAAAGAATCATATCGCGGCTCGGACTGCTTCGGTCCCACACCTGATTTGTTTATCTCAATATATCTAATCAAGCGTCTTTTATTATTTTTTTCGCTATTATTCAGATTGTTGGCAAATTTATAATTAATATTTTCCAATTCCGCAAATAACTCCTCCTTTGTTTTTTCTTCTAATAATTTTCTTAATCCTTCATCCACGCTTGTATCCGACATCACAAAACCGTCAACAATAGCTTGCAAATACAAACCGCTGCCGCCGACAACAATCGGCAGCTTGCCCCTTTTCAAAATATCATCTATCGCCCGATAAGCATCTCTCTGAAAACGCGCCACGTCATAAACTTCATTTGGATCCGCCACATCGATCATGTGGTAAGGAATATTGATTTCTTTTCCGTCAATCTCAAAAGAATATTCATTCAAGTCTTTTCCCGTCCCGATATCCATCCCGCGATAAACCTGCCTCGAATCAGCCGAAACTATCTCACCATTGAAAATATGAGCCAATTTAACCCCAAGACCAGTCTTTCCACTGGCCGTAGGCCCTAATATTACAACAATTTTGCTTGACATATTATTTTTATAAAATCTCACCCCTTAACCCAAAATCCTCGACTTCAGTTATCTTAACTTTTACAAATCCGCCTTCGCCTATTTTTAATTTTTGATTTTTAATTTTTAATTTAACCATCTTGTTAGTGCCTGTGTATCCGGACAACTCGCCTTTTTTATTCTTCCCCCAAATCAAAACTTGCACTTCCTTCCCGATATATTTCTTGTTATTTTCCAAAGCGGTTTTCCTTAAAATTTCCATCAGTTCGCCTTCCCGTCTTTTTTTCTCAATCTTGCTTACATCGTCCTTCAGACTGGCGGCGGCTGTGCCGAAACGCGGACTAAACTGCGCGATATAAGCCATGTCATATTTCACTTTTTTGTATAACTTCGCCGTATTATTGAATTGAGCTTTTGTTTCCCCCGGAAAACCGACTATTGTATCGGTCGTAATCGAAACACCGGGAATATTTTTTCTGATCTTCTCAATCAAACCCAGATAATGCACCGAAGTGTATTTCCTGTTCATTCTTCTTAAAATTTCATCATCCCCGGATTGGACCGGCAAATGGACGTGTTTGCACATCTTTTCATTTTTCGCTATAACCTTTATCAGCTCATCGCTCATGTCCTTGGGGTGGCTTGTGGCGAACCTGATCCAAAAATCCCCTTCTATTCTGTTAATCATTTCCAGCAATTTCGAAAAGTTAATTTTCTTGTCATCACCCGAAACATAACTGTTCACGTTTTGCGCAATCAAATTCACTTCTCTGAATCCTTTTTCAACCAAACCCTTCACCTCTTCCACTATCTCGTCCGCCGCCCTGTAAACCTCCCGACCGCGGGCATACGGCACGACGCAATAAGTGCAAAAATTGTCACAACCGTTGCCGATCGGAACAAAAGCGGTAAATTTCGAGGAATACTTCGGCAGAACATTCAAATAGTTCTTATAGCCCGATTCCTTCTGCCGCACGCCGATTTTCCTCGCCAAATCCGGCAGATCGGCAATAGGCATCCACATATCAACTTTTCCCTTTAGCCTTTTTTTTACATCATCCCGCTCCGACAAGCATCCGGTCAAAATTATCTTGACTTTTGGATTCTCTTTCTTGATATTCGGAACAAGTCCGTAAATCCTGTCTTCGGCCGACTGCCTCACCCCGCAAGTGGTAATAAAAACAAAACCGGCCTTTTCCCGGCTAGTTTTTTTAAAACCAAGCAGTTCCATGTATCCGCTTATCCTTTCACTATCGCTCTTATTCATCTGACAGCCGATAACAACAATATGGAATGTTTTATTAGTTATTTTACTCATACCAAACACATTAGCAAGAATCAATTTTTTTTTCAATACTTAAACAAAAAACTCTTGAGCTGAATTTTCAAGAGCTTAAAATAAAACCGTCGATTATTTCCAATCCTTTCCTTGCCTGACCAGCAATTCCTCGGCTCTTAGCGGGTCGGCCATGATTTCTTTCACCACTTTTTCCATCCTTACGCCTTGCGATCCTTTCACAAAAATCAAATCGCCCTGTTTGATCCTTTCCTGGACGAACCTTCCGGCGCTTTCGCTTTCACCGAAATGAAAGATGAATTCATCTCTCATTCCGGCTTTTTTTGCTCCGCGGATTATATCGCGCGATCTTTCACCAACCGCCACCAACACATCGATATCCGCTTCAGGCAGCTTCGAACCGACTAATTGATGGCCCTCTTCAGTATATGAACCTAGCTCAAGCATATCTCCGAGAACGGCAAAACGGAAAGAGCCGTCAGGAAGCTCGATTTTCTTAATCGCTTCAAGAGTTGAAATTACCGATTGCGGAGCCGAATTGTAAGTATCATCGATTATCAAAGTATGTTTTATTCCGGGAATCAGATTCATCCTTCCAGGAGGCATTCTGAACACGGAAACGGCTTGGGCTGCTTCCTTCAAGCTTATTCCGATAGCCAGGCCGGCAGATACGCCTGCCAAAGCGGAGCTTACCGCCGCATCCCCAAACGATCCCGCTAGCGTTGCTCTTGCTTTTGACTCTTTATATATCAAATCAAAACTTATCTTAATGTCGCTTTTAACTTCATCTCTAAAATCTTTATTCGCAATATATATATTTTCCGCCCTAAGGACCGCGGCGCCCTTCAAGCTGTAACTCAAAATCTTTGATTTAGATAAAATCGAGGAATCTTTCACGGCTTTATTATCAAAATTCAAAATAGCGACCCCGCCTTTTTTCAAATTCTCTATGAGCTTAACTTTTTCTTTTTTAATCTTCCCGAAACTTCCGAAATATTCCATATGGCTTTGCCCGATGGTAGTTATGATTCCCACGTCGCAAGAAACGATATTATTCAGATAATCCATATCCCCCGGCCGATCGACTCCCATTTCCAGTACTAACACTTCTGGATAATTTTTATCCTTAAACAAAATAATCCTTCCGGCTTTTAAAAATATTCTTATCCAAGCGAAAATCGACCTTCCAGCCGAAGAGGAACCAATAATCGTAAGCGGAACGCCTATCTCATTGTTATAGTTTTTCTGGCTGGCTCGCGTATTAAATTTGCCGGAAACAACTGCAAAAACCGCCTCTTTGGCGCTTGTTTTACCGATGCTGCCGGTTATTCCGATAACCTTCGGCTTATATCTGGCTAAGATCATCTTAGCCAAGATCTTCAATTTTAACTGAATCAGCTTCTTCATAAACAAACTTTAAGCTTTACAAACTTTTGAATTTACAAACTTTCAACTCGCATTATCTTTCTTTCGGCACTTGATAATAGTTTAAGATAAATTCCGCGATTTGTCTAAAAAGGGGCGCAGCCGACGATTCGGCAAACCTAGCGTCTTTAGGATCATCAAGCTTCACCAGCATCACGAATTTCGGATCATCAACCGGTCCGAAACCGATAAAACTGTGGATAGTCTTAGCGCTGTAGCCCTTTCTCTCCTTGTCCGCCACTTGCGCGGTACCGGTCTTTCCGCCGATGAAATATCCCTCCACACCCGCCTGCTTTGAATGGCCGTTTTCAACCACGCTAACCATCATGCCCGTAACCAATAGAGCTGCCCGCTCCGAGATAACCCGCCTTATTTCACGAGGCTCCGTCTTAACCTTGTTTCCGTTTGGAGATATCACTTCTTTAACCAAATGCGGCTGCATCAGTATGCCGTTGTTTACGATTGCCGCGAAAGCCGAAGTCATCTGGAGAGGGGTAACCGTTATTCCCTGTCCGAAAGATGCCGTCGCCGCTTCGACCGGTCTGATATTATCAGCTCTCAAACTGTTGATATTTCCCACCGCCTCGGTCTCAAGCTCAATGCCTGTTTTTTCTCCAAATCCGAACTTCCCGACATAATCAGCGAATTCATGGATTCCGGTTTTTTGCATTGCAAAAATAGCTCCGGTGTTCAGCGATAATTCCAACATAGTCATCATATTGACTTGCCCATGACCTCCGAACGACTCAAAATCGGAATTTTTTATAGGCTTTGGCCACCCTTCAATAATAACAAACCCTTTATCTTGATAATATGTTTCAGGGCTGATCTTACCGCTATCGATTCCCGCCGCCGTGGTTATCACTTTAAACACGGAGCCAGGCTCATACTGTTCAAATACTGCCGGGTTATTATAAATATTTATATCTTTTACATCTGTATAATTATTCGGGTCATAATCCGGCCATGAACACATTGCCAGAATTGCACCTGTGCTTGGCTCGATTACGACCACACTGCCTCCGTCGGCGCCGTGGCGAGAAGCCGCTTCCGCCAATTTATTGCACGCCATAAACTGAATCGACCGATTAA
>Ga0172380_10009731_pt1 | contig 10197 bp, 9 predicted proteins | sample Leawe162metaG_FD_119747 | JGI IMG/M metagenome (GOLD analysis project Ga0172380, IMG submission 119747) | Leachate microbial communities from a municipal landfill in Southern Ontario, Canada - Leachate well 162 metaG | ecosystem: Engineered > Solid waste > Landfill > Unclassified | place...
CCTTTGGCAAACACTCCTTCCCTTTTCACCAGGACGCAGGGCTTGTCGGTAATGATCACCGACGGCTCCGGCCGGGCCCTCTCTTCCTGCAGCACCCGGCGGGTCTGCTCAAGGTCGAATGGGTTGATCACGCGGATATGCTTGACCCCCAGCGACTTGCAGAGCAGGGGAAAATCAATGCTGTGGGTCGGATCGTCCATCAGGGTGAAACCGGAGGCCGGATTGTCCTGGCGCCCGGTCATGGCGGTGATGCGATTGTCGAGGATGACCACCGTGGCTGTAGAGTTGTTATAAACCATGTCCATCAGGCCGTTGATGCCGGTGTGCAGGAAGGTGGAGTCGCCGATCACGGCCACCACTTTCTTCCGTTCCTCCTCGGAAACGACCTTGCTTACGCCGGTGGCCATGCCGATGGAGGCACCCATGCAGATGCAGGTGTCCATAGCCGAGAGGGGGGGCATGAACCCCAAGGTATAGCAGCCGATATCACCGGTGACATAGGCCTTGAGCTGGTTGAGGGCAAAGAACACGCCGCGGTGCGGGCAGCCTGGACACATGTTTGGCGGGCGGCCCGGCAGTTTTTCGGCAACTGTCGCGGGCGGCTCCGGCAGCCCGAAAGCCAAGCGGATCCGCCCGGGCGTCAATTCACCGCACACCGGCAGGATATCTTTGCCAATAACAGCGATCCCCAGGGACTTGACCTGCTCCTCGATAAAAGGGTCCAGCTCTTCCACAACGTACAGCTTTTCCACCTTGGCGGCAAAATCCCGGATCAGCTCTTTTGGCAGGGGGTGGATCATGCCGAGCTTCAGGGTGGAGGCTTCCGGCATTACCTCGCGCACATATTGATAACAGACGCCTGAGGTGATGATGCCGATAGACGGGTCCCGCAGTTCCAGGCGATTGAGCGGCATGACGGCGCCCGCCGCGGCAAGCTTGAGCATGCGCTCTTCCACCATGGGGTGACGCACCCGGGCATTGCCGGGCAGCATGACCAGCTTGGCGGCATTCTTTACCAATTTCGGTTCGGGCAGACCGGTCACCCGCTCACCCAACTCGACAATGGACTTGCTGTGGGAGATGCGGGTCGTCGTGCGCAGCATGACCGGCGTATCGTACTGCTCGGAAAGCTCAAAGCCAAGCCGGGTGAACTCCTTGCATTCCTGGGAATCAGAGGGTTCCAGCATCGGGATTTTGGCAAACTTGGCGTAGTTGCGGTTATCCTGTTCGTTCTGGGATGAATGCATCTCCGGGTCATCGGCCGTAACCAGCACCAGGCCGCCATTGACACCGGTGTACGAAAGGGTGAAGAGCGGATCAGCCGCCACGTTGACACCGACATGCTTCATGGTTACCAGGGCGCGACCGCCGCCGAAGGAGGCGCCGATGCCGACCTCCAGGGCCACTTTCTCATTAGGAGCCCAGGAAGAGTCAATCTCTTTGTAGTTGACAGTATTTTCAAGGATTTCAGTGGACGGCGTGCCCGGATAGGCGCATGCGACACGGCAACCAGCCTCAAATGCTCCACGGGCAATGGCTTCGTTACCGGATAGAATTTCTTTCATTGCGTGTGTACCTGACAGGAAATTGGTTTGGGGATGGAGTAAAGTCTTGGCACTATACTAAAACAGGGAATAGAATGCAATTTGTTTGACTTCGTTTCCCCTCTTTTCCGTTAAAAATCATTGTGATGCAACGCTTACATATTGACTTTGCTGCATTTACGGATAGTATGTGTGTCCATGTCCGCTGCGCTTTCATTCAAGAAGGTCACTGCCGCAAACTACTTTCAGGAACTCTCCTTCGAGGTTGACTTGGGAAGTTCTCTGGTGATAGTCACAGCCGGCGAAGATGAGAGCACTGTTCTCATGAGACTGATCACCGGCCTAACCGCTCCTGCAAGCGGCACTGTGCTCGTGGAGGGGCAATCCCCGACAGAACTGCAACAGACGCAACTTTATCAACTACGGCAACAGATCGGCATAGTTTCTTCAAACGGAGGCATGATCTCCAACCTGAAACTATGGGAAAACATTACGTTACCGCTGCTCTACAGAACTGGCCACATTACAGCAGAGATCGAAGAAACCGGAGTTAACTGGCTAATAAAACTGGGGTATTCAGGAAATCTCATGGCAATGCCCGCACACCTCACGCAAAACGATAAACGCCTGGCCGCCTTTGTCAGGGCCATGCTGTCTCAACCACGGATCATGCTTTACTGCAACTGTTTTGAGGACATGCCGCCGGCAACACGAAAATGTTTTGCTACGGCCACAGCCGAATTTCATGCAGAATCCGTTGTCAGGGCATCCATCTATTGCACCTCGTCTGCTGAAACAGCCAGGGACTTGCCGGCAGACACAATTTTAAGCCTCCATTAACCGAGCTGAGACAATTACTGGAACCATATGATCAAAGAAGAAGACAGCAGATTCCGGAATCTCGAATGGAAGGTCGGCCTTTTTATCGCACTGGCCCTGGCCGGAGTGGTGATCGCCCTGGTCCTCTACGGTCTGCAAAAAGATTTTTTTACCAAAAAATATCATCTGCATTTTACTGTTGACCGCGGCACTGGTTTTGCCAAGGGAATGCCGGTCAAGCTGTCTGGATTCAGGATTGGCAGGATCACCTCCATCGCCCTGAACGATCAGGCCATGGTGGATATTTCGGCCGAGGTCGACAGTAAATACAGCAAATGGATTCGCAGCGATTCAACGGTTAAGCTGGTAAAAGAGGGCCTGGTCGGCGACAACATCGTGGAAGTCGCTGTGGGCTCCTTTGAAAAACCGGAATTGAAGGACAACGATGCCATCACCTATGTGAAGACCAAGGCCCTTGACGAGCTCGCCGACGAAATTGCCGACAAGATAAAGCCGGTCTTGATTGAAGTGCGGGACATCATCGACTACATCAACAACCCTGAAGGAGACCTCAAGAAAACCATCCGCAACCTCGAACTGCTTTCCCGCAATCTCGAAGATACCCGCCAACATGCCGACAAAATGCTGGTATCCGCCACCGGCTCCATCGATCGGGTTACCACCAGGACCAATATGGTGCTGGACGCCACCAACAAGAAGCTGGACAGCATCGACCTGGCACCAACCCTGAAACGGGTAAACAGCGCCATTGACCATATCGACGCCAAACTTCCGGCAATACTTGATAGAACAGACGCAACACTTGAGAACATAACCGAAATATCAAAAGACACCAGGTTATTGACGGAAAAGACGTTTCCCCAAATCCCCGGCTTGGTTTCTCATACCGAGGACGTGCTGCTCAGCTCAGACCGATTGGTAAACTCCATCCAAAACCTCTGGCTGTTCAGGGATTCGTCAATCCCGGCAGACAACAGGCTGTTCATACGGGGAGACAGCTATGAATAGCCAACTCCTGCGCTATCAGCGTATCCTGGCTTGCCACCTGGTGCTGCTCGTGCTGGCCGGCTGTTTTGGCGGTACTGCCAAAATTGTTCGTTCAGACGCGCAGACCCGGGCAGAGACACTGCTCGTACGCGCCATCCGTGCCAAACAGAAAGGGGATGGCCCTGGGGCATTAAAACTGCTGTCGGAAGCGCTTTCCGTGAGTACCTCCATAGAAGACACCCCTGCCAAGGCAATTGCCCTCATCAATATTGCCCGGCTGCACCGCTTGAACCATGAGACTGACCCGGCAACAGCGGCAATCGATACCGCCCTGGCACTGCCGGTCAATGATGCGGGGATATTCTCTGAAGCGGCCCAGGAGAAGGCGCTGATCCTGCTGACAGCAAATAATGCCGATGCTGCCCTGCCATGGGCGGAAAAATCGGTAGCATCGGCAAATAAGGCACTTCTCGGGACACGCCTCAACCTGCTGGGCCGCATCCTGCTGGGCCGCAATGACCTGGCGGCCTCGGTGCCCATCCTGGAAAAAGCGCTTAAAGAGAACCGTGAGCACGGCAATGGGGAAGAAGAGGCAAATTCCCTGAGGATGCTGGGTATAGTTGCGAGGCGTAAGGTGGATAATGCCGAATCCGAACGTCTTTTGTCCGAAGCACTGGAGATCGATAAACGGAGCGGAACAAGTTCTAAAATTTCAGCGGATCTGGAGGAACTGGCCACAACCGCCCGGGCAGCGGGTAGACCAGCCGATGCGGCGAGTTTCCTTGAACGGGCCTATGAAGTGCATCTGCATGGGAAGCGCTACCAGGGGGCAGCCAAGGCCAAGAGCGACCTTGCCGAGATATCAGGACTTCAAGGTGATAATTTCAAGGCTGAAGCAGCCAGGAAAACGGCCAGGGAATTATTTGAAAAGGCGAAGAATCAACAGCATGGGGCAACATCAGAAACAATCAATCCTTCCAGCAGACCGTAATCACTAACCTTCAAGCTTTCTATCCCAAACAGCTCCATGGTGAGCAAGGTTATCAAGCTGCCGGCGATGATGAGATCTTCCCTCCCCTTTTCCAATCCTGGAATGCCGAGGCGTTTTTCCGGAGGAAGCGGCAGCAGCATGTCATATATTTCCTTGATTTTTCCATATGTGATAACGGCATTATTGACCTTACGGTAATCGTAATCCCGCATCTCCATGCTGATGGCCGCCAAGGTGGTTGCTGTCCCGGCTGTACCGATCAAGGTGGTGCCGCTTTTTACCCGGCAACTTGCCGACCCCATTTCCTGCCTGAGCAAATCAAGCTCCTTGCAAATTTTAACGTGCATCGCCTCGGGCGTAACCTTGCCTTCGGTGAGCCTGACAACCCCCAAGGGCAGACTGCGAATGAATTGGATCTTCCCCTCGTGCACCAGAGAGTATTCCGTGCTGCCTCCGCCGACATCAAACAGGAGGATCTCCTCGCGCCGTTCATCCAGCCCGGCCATGACGCCATCAAGAGTCAGGATTCCTTCCTTGGTGCCATCGATTACCGTGAGGGTAATTCCGGTTTCCCGGCGCACGGCAGCCACAAAGGCAGGGCCGTTGAGGGCATCCCTGACGGCACTCGTGGCAACAGCGCGGATCTGCGCCACCCCGTATTCCCGCAGGATCGCCGCAAAACGGCTCAGACATGCCAGTCCCCGCTGAATCGCCTCCGGCGACAAACCATGCTCCCGGCTGAACCCGCCTCCCATGCGCACGATCTCGCGCTCCAGGCGGACATGACTGAAGCCACCCGATCCGATCTTTTCCACGATCAACAACCTGGCGGTATTTGTTCCAAAATCTATTGCTGCGACTCGCTCGTTCATTCGGCCTTTCTTCTCTGTACTGCCATGATATTCCAACTCAACTGGGCAATCCTCATTAAAGCGGAAGAGAGCTCCATAAATAGCAATGCTGACCTTGGCGGGCAGACCCCGGTGCTGATCCTTTCGAAATGAGTCTGTTTCATTTGCCGGAAGGCGGATTTGACCCTGCTTTTGGACTGATGAAACAGGTCGTCAGCCGGTTGCTTGCCAAAAATGACGCAATCTTCGGCCATGGCAAAAACCCCGGTGACGTTCTCGACAAACTCCTTCAAATCGTGCATGGCAGCATCCGAAAATATAATGCCCGCCTCTTTCCGGTCCACGATGCGATTGAGTATTTCCTCGCAGTGGTCCCCAATATGTTCCAGGTCGGTAATCGTCTGAATCAGGCCCGGGATGTCGTAACTGATCTCGGTACTGTTGGAGCAGCGAGCCAGTGTAGCCAAAAAGGAGGTTATTTCATGATTCAGGGAATCCAGAACCTGCTCATGCTGCCTGATGGTGTCTGCCCTGCGGGCATCGAAATCAAACAAGATACCCCTGACGTCCGCATACATGAATGATGTGACCGACATCATGCGGACGATTTCCTTGCGAGCCTGTTCAATTGCCAGTATCGGGGTATTGAGGATACGGGTGTCAAGGTAGCTGGCATAGGTCTGCGAATCGGATATGTTGCTGTCTCGAACCACTGCACCAAGCAGGCGCGAAATGTATCCGCTGAAAGCAGAGATGAAAACCGCCATCAGCAGACTGGCAACGGTGTATATCCAGACAAGCTGGCTGTATAGCGCATATGTGGGCAACTGCGCACCGGTCCGTACCGCCGGCAGGTTCGCGTGTTGTAGCGTGTCGGCAAGAAAAGGGGCTGCCGCAACCATTAACAGGGCCGCACTCATTGTAATGACCAGGAAAACAAGGGCTATGCGGCGTGAGATGTATCTGCCGGTAACGGATGCCACCCCTCCCATGACAGCAACGCCCACAAAACCGCCCAGTACCATGGTAAAGGCGATCGGCATGCTCAGATGGCGACTGGCAGCCAAGGCAGCGATCACCGACACCGAGGAGTGCACCGACTGAACCAGGCAGGATATTATGCTGCCGAATATGAAGGACAAGAGTGAATGTTTGAAAAACATATCACCAATGACGGTGTACAGCGGGTGGCTTTCAAACGGCCTGAAACTCCCCTCCAGGACAGATAACCCCAGAAACAGCAGACCGATTCCCAACAGCAGGTCGCCACTGTTTGCGTAACGTCTTCTGCGGGCGAAAAATTTCAGTACGACCCCAATGAAAACCAGCGGTGTTGCGACCAGGCTGTAGGGAATGATCGTAAAATGCAGGGTCAGGGCAGAGCCTACGAGCACGCCGCCAAGGATGTTCAAGGCCTGGAAAGAGGTCAGCACGCCGCCATTGAGCATGCCGATCGTAAACATGACCGCGGCACTCGCTGAATTGAGTGTCACTGACATGACAATGCCGAACAGCAGAGAGTAGATCCTGTTGGCCGTAAAGGCTGCCAGTACTCCTCTGACGCGTTCATTGGCCACAGTCCGGATGCCGTCGGACATAAGCCGCATCCCGAGCAGAAACAGGCCGATGCCGCCCAGCGCACCCTCGAACAGACTGAGAGGCATGATTACTGGTGCTCCATTGGGGCTACTTCACGATCTTGAATGGAAAAACAAATTCCGGCGGGGCTGATTTGGAGGCTCCTCTGCGGTAGACGAATAACTTGACCTGTTGATGTGCGGACATGTCGATCTTGAAGTAGACGTATCCTTCAATTGTCATGCCCGGGATGATCGGGGTCATGGGCAATGATTTGGTAAACAGATCCTGGGGATACAATTCGTAATAATAGGGAAGCGAGGAGTTGTATCGGTTGTAAAAGCTGGTTTTTTCAAAATCCTCCAGGTAGTAGAACCCCACGTAAGGATAGGGCATCAAATAATAGGAATCCTTTTTAATCATATCCCTGACCTTCTCGGGCGTTAGCAGGGCATATTGCAGACCCCGCTCATCCACGAGGATAAACGAGTCGTCAGAAAATGCGATTTCATTGGGAGAGGTATTTTTAATGCTGATGCGGAAGGCGCTGACCGTTCCGTCGAGATTGTAGGCATTGATTGCGGTATCGGAAACATATGCTTTGATTTCCAGACCATCTCTGACGATTGTCTGTGAATTATCGGCTGTGTTGATTGTGCCGTTCTCTACCTGCTCAGGCAGTATCTTTACGGATGCACATCCTGAGATGCACAGGATCGATATAATCAATGCGACAACAAAAATTTTCATGGGTCTTGCCTCCCGGCGCCAATGAATGAGCCTATTCAGCAGGTGCATCTAGCTTGAAATCCGGCAGCTTCTCCAGGTTTTTAACATTTTCGGAGAGCACGGAAAAGGTGAGGTTCGCCGGTTTTAGCCCCGTTTGTTCACCCATGAGAGCCGTAATCCATAGATCAAGCTTGAGCTTGTGATGCTCCCTGAGATATTTTGCCACGCGACCGGCAATAAAATATGTATCCAGGACATCTTTCTCCTGCTTCTGCCCCCTGAAACAACCGCATTCAAGCTTGACAACATGTTGCGCGGATATCTTTCTGAGCTTCGGCACAATGCGATCTATCTTGCGATACACATCCGGGGTTACACCCGCTTTTGTCAATGGCACAATTCCTATCACTTGCGACGGGTCGAACATATCGCCAACTTCGGCCAATGCAAGGGGTGCCGATGCCAGGGCAACCAGCGCAATTAGTCCGCAAGACGCCAAGGAAATCTTACCCTTCATGATTGTTGACCTTCCTTGCCGACCAAGAGGAGGATTTCGGTTCTGCGGTTCTTCTTGCGGCCGTCAGCGGTGCTGTTATCAGCTATCGGAGTGGACTTGCCGAAGCCCTTGACAAAAATCTTTTTCGCCTCAATGCCTTCATGGCTGATCAGGTACGTGGCAACAGCAATGGCCCGTTTGAGGGAGAGGTCCATATTGTACTGAACAGACCCGATGCTGTCCGTATGGCCATCAACCTTGAGGTAGTACCATTTTTTATCTTTTCTTATCTGGTCGGCAACCTCGGAAAGCATCTGCCGCCCTTCGCTGGAGAGCGTCCATTGATCAAATTCAAAGGTCAGGTCCGGAAACCTGAACTTTCTATAAACGGTCATTGAGCTGGGCAAGGCAGTTGTTACCGGAACAGCGGCCTTTGTCCCCTTGACGTCCATGCCGTACAGTGGAGATATACCACGGATTCTGTTCAATGTATAGTCTATGGCGCTTGCTTCCAGGTCAAGGGTTTTCTCAGGCTCTTTTAATGTTATCTCTTCATAACTGTCGCGTGAAGGGACTTCGGTGGGTATGACAGCAGAGGCCGGATTTGAAGAAGCCTGCTGGGGAGCGATGGTAATCTGGCCGTAAGGCTTGATGATGACATCATCCTTGTCGGAATCCACTTCCACTTCCAGCTTGCTGACCGGTGTTGTCTGCGGGGCCGATGCCTTGAGCAGCAGGGTCGATATTGGGATGATCTTGAGTTTTTTCAGGGTTTCCTTTGGCTTGGTGTCTACCGCTTTTTTGCCCACCGATGGAATCGGCTTGACATACGAACCTACCCCCTGGCAGGAGCTGAGTCCGGCTATGACCCGCAGGCTGGTGTCGTTATTACCCAGTCCGGACCCTACGGAAACATTCATCGTCAGGTGAGGTGTGATAAAGTATTGCAAACCGCCGGAGGCCTCTACGCCGTAATCATTGAATGACTTGCCGCCGGAGTTGCCGACAAGTTCCCCAAGCAGCTTGAATCTCGGGAACAGCATGTATTCAACGCCTGCTCCGTAGATAAATTCGTTATCCCTGGCAACTCCGGGCAGAGAGCCTGGAAAGAGGTAGCCACCATAAAGATGCAATCCGAATTTTTCCTTGGAAATTGAGGCGATGATCTTCGTGGAAAGGTCTGTGACACCATCTGCGGAGGCATTTTCCGAAATACGTCGCTGAGCGAGAAAATCGGCTGCCATCTTGAAAAACGATTCCCGTCCCCCCAAAAAACGCAGTTTGGTTCCGAAATCCAGGGTACCGCGCCCCGAGGCATCCTCATCACCGTTAAAGAGTATGTTGGGGTAGGCACCGAAGACTTCCCAGAATGTACCGATGCCGAGGGTAATACTGACCGGAACGATCAGGGCGCTTTTTTGATTTTGTTTGCTATGTTCGCTGAAGTTTGACCAAGCTCCGACACAAATATTACCTGAGTCGAGAGTCTCGGCCGAAGGAACGTTGATGAGGCCGGTAGAACCGGTCTGGCCAGGATTGGCAAATGCGGCGGTTACCGGCAAAATGACAATTGCTATGAGTATAGCAATGATAGTTTTCATAATGAAAATGGTCTGATCGGCCTTTCCTGTTAGAAATAGGACTTGATAGCTCTAATAGTTGACATCAGCGACCATGTAACCCTGACATCTATCTTCGGATCAAACCGCTTTCAGAGCTGACAACTACCCAAGTACCCTCTCTTTCAGTTCCTTGCCAACCTTGAAAAACGGCAACTTTTTGGGGCGCACCTTGATCGGCTCTCCGGTTTTGGGGTTCCTGCCGGTGTAAGTATCGTATTCCTTGATCATAAAACTGCCAAGGCCGCGAATTTCGATGCGTTCTCCCGAAACCATGGCCTCGGTCAGCGAGCTGAAAATGATGTTGATCACATCCTCAGCCCGCTTGTTGGAGATATCCTTTTTTACTGACAACTGCTCGATTAGTTCTGACTTATTCATTGAAACCTCCGATATATAGCCGTAAGTGGCCTTGAAATCAATAAGCAATCACCAATCAATGGCAACACCCCTTGAGATAACGCTTGAAAATCGCGGCAGCATCATCCTGGCGCCCGCAATTCATCAGGATGGCGTACAATTTTTCAGCCGCAGCCCGGGCCAGTGGAGTCTGCAGCAATAC
>Ga0172380_10009732_pt1 | contig 10196 bp, 6 predicted proteins | sample Leawe162metaG_FD_119747 | JGI IMG/M metagenome (GOLD analysis project Ga0172380, IMG submission 119747) | Leachate microbial communities from a municipal landfill in Southern Ontario, Canada - Leachate well 162 metaG | ecosystem: Engineered > Solid waste > Landfill > Unclassified | place...
ATTCAGCCATGAATAGCCCTTCCGTTCCCTCCGCTCTGACCAACGCCGCCAACGCAATCACGCACGCCTTTCCGCTCCCGCCGATTGAAGCCTACTTCCCCGATCCGCAGGTGGGTGGTGATCATGCGCTGCGCGACAATCCCTTCGCCAATCTCTCCTTCGATCTCGACCTGCCAGCCCTGGATGCCGATAGCGACGCCGACATCCCGGCTGCGCCCTCGTCCCGCTCGGTGCCGGCAGCGGACGTTCTTCTCGACGCCCTGCCGTCGGTCATGCGTATCCAGTCCCTGAGCCGCCTGCTCGAACATGACAGGATCGTGAACCGGGCAGTCCTCTATCACCGCAAGGGGAGCCTCTGTGTGGACTGGATCACCCAGCAGGTCGATACGCGTCTTCATCGCCATGGCCTGGTCAGCATCCGCCCTGCGGCTAGCGTGCGCTGCCGTGACGGTGCGACACGCATCCAGCGTCTGCTGCCGGTGACGAAGCCGATGACGGTTGATCACGGTGTCCGATTGACCACTTGGGAGAAAGCCCGCTTGCTTTGCATCAGTGTGGTCGTAAGGTATGCAAATCCCGCGCGGTCATAAGGCAGCATTGGGGACCGAGTACGCATTCGTCGGTGTACGAAGCTGCCGGCGCGGTTTCTTCCTGCCCGTGCGCGTACTGTCGCGCTTGTTTCGTCGTCGTTTCCTTGAGGAACTGGAGAAGCTGCATCACGCCGGCCAGTTGCAGTTCTTCGGCGAGCATGTTGGTCTGGCCGATGCCGGTACGTTCGGTCGGTGGTTGGTGCCGCTGCGGTCTTGCGAGTGGGTGGTGTATGCCAAGCGTCCGTTTGCTGGCCCCGAGGCGGTGTTGGCCTACCTCTCTCGTTACACCCACCGGGTGGCGATCTCGAACCGCAGACTGATATCCATGGACGAGAACGGCGTGGCATTCCGCTGGAAGGACTATCGGGCCAAAGGGCGTACCCGCCACAAGACGATGACGCTCGCCCCTGACGAGTTCATGCGTCGCTTCCTCCTGCATGTGCTGCCGCGCGGCTTCCACCGCATCCGCCACTACGGACTACTGGCCAATGCCGGCCAACGGGAGAATCTGGCCAAGGTGCGCGCCTTGCTCAACGTGCCCCAGCCTGAGCCGGCCGACGATGAAGTTGCCGTCGCGCCAGCGCCGACTTTCGTGTGTCGGTGTTGCGGCGCTGCCATGCGGGTCGTCGAGATCGTCATGCGCCACCGGCCGATTCGGGCTCCGCCATGATGTGCAGCCCGCCGTTCTCCCGTCACACGCCAGCATCGGCTTCTGGATTCCCCATGCCGAGAGCAGACTGTTGTTGCTCGACACCACATCGCCAGAATTCACTGCCTCTGGCACTTGCACTCGTGACGCCAATCACTGCTGTCGGTGTCGCTCTGTGCTTTGCCAACGGTTCGATGATCCACTCATCGGCCATCTCAGGAACAACGGCTCAGGTCGAATCCCCATAGGCCATTGCCTACCCGAACCGCACAGCAGCATTCCGCGGTTTCGTCCCTGGAGGTTTATTCAACGTCTGCCCACAGGCAATCGCGCATCCTGCACCCTCATCACGTGCGGGGCAGACGTCGAACAAACCTAAACCATTGCCGCCGTTGGCCTCGAGTTAGGTGAGCGGCCAGTGTCTGGATCGGTGATCGGCGGCAAACCGTCGATGGAAACGGAGTCGAGTGCGGTTTGAAATATCTCTGGGGCTTGTTTGTTCATGCCGCGAATACTATTTGATTTCAGTAACTGCCGCTGATATCCGACCGACGATTTGCCGAACGCGGGTGACTCGACCAGCGAGTCCGGCCGGCCTGACCCTCATCAGATTTCGTCCAGACCAAAGCTTCCCCGCTCTATCGCTTTGGTATTATCCTGACTTCATTCACTCAAGGAGTCCATCATGGCCCGCAAACAGAAACTCGATTTCGGCAACATCGGTACTGACCGCAAAAAAGAGGGCGTCAACCAAATGGACTTCTGGAAGCGCTATGGTGTCACGCAGTCGGGCGGATCGCGGTATGAGTCTGGCCGCAAAATCCCTAAGCCATTGGCGATTCTGCTGTGGCTGCACCGGTCGGGCAAGGTGACGGACAAGGATTTGGCCGACGCGTTGAAATAGCGGCGCCAGCTGACCGGCGCGGTTAGCTGCATTGCGCTTTTCTTATCCGTCGCCAATTGTTGTGGGTGGCAACTCCAGCTACATCAAATGCAGAAAAAGCGCAACCCCGAAGAACTGCCAAATTTGCCGGGTTTGACCCTCTGGTGGGCCCGCACTGTTCGAGGAATACTTGGCTAGTCATCAATACCTGAGTATCCATATGAAGACCCAAACGCGGCAGCAACGTGAAAATAGGCGCGGGCACAGTCGATCTACCGTCACTGTGGTCAAAGAGTACTTTCAGCGCGAGCGGATCGGGAGTCGCGCTCGAATTCACGATGATCACGTTCATCTCACCGTAGGATCAGGCCCCGACGAATTTATCGTGTACATCGACGGACTGGATGATGGACCGTATCATAGGATCCATGTGGCATCCATCTGGGATATCGACTTGCCGGTGGAGTCATCTCAGCGCATTCTCGAGGCAATCCAAATCATCAATGACTTCTCGATCATTAGCACCGTCTCTGCATTCGAGTTTGATCAAAAGCTTTCGATCTCGACGTCATTAGAATTGGACTGCCCCGTCCAAGATGATCATGTCCAATATGCACTGGAAGCCCATCTTGATTTGGCTGGCAAATGCGTCGAGCCACTGTTCGCCATCGCCTTTCACGCGATCTCAGTAGGCGAAATCGCTAAGCTATTCAAGCGCCCAGGAGCAAAGGATATCCATTGATTGTCTCTTACGCTCGACAGTGATCGGGGCAAAAGGTGGTCAGAAGCCCGTTCCAACCGGGAAGTGAGCTTGCGAAGGGCGTGAATGCTTGTCGCGCACGATGGTCAATCCAGAGCGCACACCAAGACGGTATCAAAAAAGCGAGGATTGTGGAGTCGACCATCCTTCCAGGCGATAGAAAATCTTTCCGCGAACGGGGCGCACGACGGCAAGAATTGTCTTGCCATCCAATCGCTGTGGGTCAATACCGTCACCTACAAGCAAGTTGCGGGGCTTGCCTCGGCGAGGCTTCAGTGAAATGGCATTTTTGCAATTGGCAATCGAACGCGGATGTTGAACTTGTCCAGCGAGAAGTCCAACTGCGCTTGTCTCAACCAGACCCAGTGGCTGGCCAAGTGTTAGACACAGAATCGCGGTTCGTTCGCGACCAAATAGTGTCATCCGACATCCTGCTACTCTCGGACAAGAAGACTTTCTCAGGAGTTGTTGCGAATGGGCGTGCACATGTCCCGGAGATCTAAAATCTGGCATTTGCCAATCGAAGATTTCCATCGGCCACGCAGCACTGGCTGCACCGCCAACGAGGATCCTCTGCAAAGCGGACAAGAAGCAATGATCGACGACATCAATGATCTCTGAATGTCGTGGATCTTGGTCCTGAAGGTCTTCAACCACCCATCGCACTTGTATTGCAGTAGGCAAGAGCGGATCCACCGAAATATCGATTACGGGTTTGTAGGCAGTCAAGCAAAAGTCGTGGACAAGAATCGAGCGTGTGATCCGTGCAATTGTGTTGCTGACAGCAACATCAGGTTCAGACAAAGCAAAAGAGAACAGATAATGGCTGGCCATACGAGGCTCCTTGAAGAATGAAAGGGGTGGGGGAAAGGTCAGCGGCCGCGAATCGCGGACGAGCAGAAGCACGCAAGAGAAAATGCGTTTGGCCGCGAGAGAATCGCGCCGGTTTGTTTGGGCAAGCGAAGGGAGAACGCGCCGAGGAATGGGGCGTTTTTGTGAGGCGAGGCCTCAGTTTGTTTGGCCGAAAGTGGCGGCCAAGTGCCAGCAAGGCGGCTGGCAGAAATTAACGACAGACGTCGCTATTCAATGACAAGGTAATTGAACTGTTCTTGCACGTTCTCGCAAGACGTTTTGAGGTGGCCAGGACGGCAGGCCTCAAGAATTTGCTTTATGTTGTGGGAGTGGGTGGCGTCGAGCAGCTGAAAATGCCGGTTCGGCGCATATCAGAAGCAAATGTCAGGACGTGACAAAGCCACGCCCTATTTTTTGCTGAAAGAATGGGTAGCGATAGCCACCTCAGACATACCGTCGGCTCGCGGCCAAATCGGCAGTCGTGTCGCAAAAATCAAATCTTTCTTGCGACAATTGGCAACCGTTGGTTGCCAAGGATTGGCAGACAGGAAAACTCCCCTGTCTCCGTCGACGATTAAAGTTCAATCGCCAAAAGTAGCGGGAAAAAACCAACCATTTGTAATGCTGTATTCATCCGTCACTATGCTGCGATGGCGGCAGCAGACTGCTACTTGTTCAACTGTGTGTATGGTATTGCAGCTTGCACAACATCATCACACCAGCTAGCAACTCATTGAAAGGCTACCCTTTTTTTGGTCAGGATTGAGTAACGTAACCTGCACTACGCGCCAAGTATGCACGATTTCACATGGAGATTCAATTTCTGGGCCTTGTCCAACTTGGTATGAGCCTGAAGGCGGGGCGTCCAAAGTGAACCTGAGTGCGTGCCCCCTGTCGGCACAAATCACCGGCGCGGTACTTCTAGCGCCGCCGGTAAGGCAAAACCAGCGCGTCAATGTCCTTTGCCCGCAATAGATATACCGCTAGCACGAGGATGAACATTTTTTGGTCACTTCTTGTGATTTCGTTCTTACCAACCAATTTCACCCAATTCAGCCCTTTTGAACCTGATAGCGTTTCAAGCTTCAAGTCTGGATTTCGAAATTCAAGCCATTCCCGCAAGGCCTTGGCCGATGTCGGATCCACTTGAAAACCTTCGAGTGCACTACCGAACCCGACCAGACATCGCGCAAGTAGCTTGGTATGGTCCGGCATGAAGCGCTCGCCAAGAGATTGAAGGGTTCGGTTTCCACAATCGATCAACTCCGTTGGCATCCGGTCGCGCCGGCGCCGGTTCGCCCGAAGAAAGCCGAGAGCCGTCAGCTTGTCAATGACCTCAACCCAGTCCCGAATACGTCGCGAGGCGATTCCTTTATGTTCCCACTCGGTAATATCCAGTCGATTGCAGAGCCGGGCGCGAATGATGTCCAGCACGTCCCTAAATTGGATCTTTTTTTCGATTGCGAATACACGATCCTGATTTAACAGAATCAGTTCAGCGGGCGCCGCTGCCAAATCTATATCATCAGGCTGCTGTCCTTCAGTGGCTTCGCCGCTAAATGGCCACCGCTGTCTTGCTGTTTCCAAGAGCAAATCTGCCGCCGACTCGTGATTCCCTGCGGCGGTCGACCTCTGTCGGTGTGCAGCCCTCTCCAGGGAACGCTCCGACAGTCCTGCAAGGGTCGATAGGAACTGAAGCGGCAGTTCTTCTGACACGACGCGCTTTGAATAGAAGTAGTGCACCAGATCTGGCGTGTGGCAATACGTTGAAATGGATTCCTTCGGACTGATGTGTCCCAGTTCGAATGCCCTGACCCATGCGCCGTCTCGTGTGAAGCATTCCTGCCACAAGTCATCGCGGTTAAGTGATTCGTCCAGGGCTGCTAGGGGTGACCTTCTGGCCGCGAACAGCCGCGAGGCAAACCCATGCCGGAAATGATGAATCCGCATTGACATATCGCCGGTAATCCATCGCAATAACTGGGTGATCGGATCGAACAGGGTGGCTGAATCCAGCAATTGCGAGCCATGACCTGGCCGTGCAAACAGATACACATCCCGCAAGCTGAGGCGATACTTGGATTCCTGTTTTCGGGAAGCGAGGAACTGATCAAGCACCTCCCACTCTTCCGCTGACAGAATGACCGGACCAATCTCGCGTACACCTTGCCCGCTTTTTCGGGTCGTCAGGCGCGAAGGCGGAATTCGAACGCGTACCCGCCGATTTCCGAGCATATGAATGTCAGCCAGTGTCAGTTCGTGCGCTTCTCCACGCCGAAGGCCGAATCGATACAAGAGCAGCGACAAAGTCCGCCACAGCGGCCTGTATTCTTCCTGCTCGCAGCGAACGATCTTCAGGGTCTCCCACAGAACCTGATAGGAGGCCTCATCAACCATGTTTGCATCAACGCCGAGCTTGAGACGCAGCGGCGCCGGGAGCAGGCTCCAGTCCACTTCTTCATCAAGGTCGAAATGGCTCAGCAGCGTGCGCTCAAAAAGCTGAATCGAGATCGCGACACCACCGCGATTTCCTTCCTTTGCGTCGCCAATTGCTTTGAAATAGATGTCCTGTCGATTGCTCGCTTGCCGCAAATCCGGCACCGCGAGCTCTGCCAGAGATTTGATGACATCGCCAAAATACGACGCAATGGTTGCCGGCGCGAGCTTTTGCTTCACTGGTCCGCCGGAGGCGATCAGGTCCTCGATAAAGTGGCAAAGTGCAAGGGAGTAACAGGCGGCGCCATCCTCCCCCGTGGCCAAGTAATGCTGCTGAATGTCGCGCCGTATGCCGGCTACTTCATTCCGCACCTTCTGGACATAATCGATCCTGATTTGTTCTGACTCACCAGGCTTCTCGACTCCTGCTTTGCGTTTTTCGTCTGGAACCCATGCTACTGCAGTCGCCAGCTTGTGGATGAAGCCCCAGATTGCGTTGTCTGCAATTCTGGTTGCCGATGCCTTGTTGGCCCTCGGCTGAACGGAGATTGTCGGCGCACGTCCTCGGATTGGCAGCCGTCCCGTGATAACCCTTAGCCATGCCTGATGGGGAAGGGATGTATTGTCGAGTTCTTCCAGTGCGATGGATGCGACATCTGGAGCAAAGTGGCGGATCAGCATGCCTCTTGTCGCCCGTTCAAGTACTTCGATAGCATCTTTCGGGTGAGCGGCTTCGTTGCGACGGGCGTGAGGAAGGTAGGGAGCGAGTCCAGTGCTCAAGGTTGGCGTTCCCTTGGTCCCTGCTTCGAATGGCAGAGAACCCAGTTTCGTAAAACGTCGAATCAATGTTTCGGTGACCGGATCCGCAATCCATCGATTGCACCAACTGTCTTCACTGAAATTGAACCACAGATGTTGCCCATCGGTTTCGACAGGACTTTCCAGGCGGTTGATGAGCAACTTCCACTGCCGTGCCGTGGCGAGACCGCCGAACAGCGCTGCGGAGGTGATCACGGTACCAATCACTTCTGGAACGGACGGCGTTGCGTTAGCGGCGAGCAAGTTGGGAATACGTTCCATCCAGATCGTTACCATCTCCCGGTGGAGCATGGAAGCTTCGAGCGAGTACCCGTCCAGCAACCCATCTTCAAGACCGAGATCCTGGATCAATGGAAGGCGAATCTTCTTGTAGTTGTGTTGCCGGCAATACCGCTTGAATCCACGGTCGAGGTAACGGAGCATGGCAATCACAGTGGCGGCACGAGCGGTCGAAGCTGTCACGCGTTCAAGGAACTGCAAGATTGACAGCGATATGGATTCCCTTTCCAGGGTTACCGGTGAATTCGTTCTGAGGGCCGGGTTGATGCCATCGAGGAGCGCGTGCAATTCGGCGCGGTTTCGATTCAACAGATGTGCATCGAGCCACGCGGTGCGTTCGGGCCCAGGCGGTGGCTTACGACCGGGCTTTGGAATATCCCAAGGCTCTGACTCAGAAACCGATTTCATCGAGCAGCCGAGTGATATATGGAACCGCGGGGCGTACGGTTTCGGAAATAGGTCGCATGGACAGGGGGGTGTCAGGAGTTTGCGATTTGCCCAGATGTCCCATAGCGCGTTCCAGCACGACCGCATCGCAACCCAATTCCCAGAGGCGCGACCGGAAATGATGTCGCAAGATGTCGTTCGGCCATGGCCAGTGGTCGGCGAAGCCGGGAATTTGCGCTTTCATGTTTGCGACCGTTGGAGGCAATGGCAGTCCTTGCGAATCGACGAGGAAAACGAGCAACTGAGGGTCAAATCTTTTACCGAATACCAGTTCGAGGGCGTGCTGTCGGTCGGCCAACTTCGCTATGCCATCGAACATGCGTTCTTCGACGGGCAGTTTCCGGGTCGATCGATACAGGAGTGAATCCTTTTCACTCAGCAGCAGTTCCGCCGATTCTCTGTCCCATTCCGACGTGGTTGGGAAAACATCTCCCGAGGGGCGGGCGCCGGTGGCAGTCAGGTACAACACGGTTTGGTAGGCGGCACTTGCATTGAATGTACGCACTCTGTTTTCCGGGGTTGGCTTTCCCCGAGGTAGTTGAGCGGCGTCGCGGAGAAACTTGACCAATCGTGTGATCGCTTCTCGGGATGGCCGCGCCGAGGCGCCGAAGCAACCGGCCTGCGCCGGAATCTCTGTCCATCCGTCTTCCAGCCATTCAGATAGTCCGACTGAGCCTAGCAGCGTGGTGACCGCCCCCTGATAGCGACGAAGGACTTCGGGAATTTCCGGACTGAAATAGTGAATCCCCGCATCTCGACGGGAAATATCGGACAAGCCGAGCAGGTGCAGCAGGGTAGCATCAAAGGATTTGCCTCCCCCGAGCGCTGCCGGCAGCACTCGGTGTAGCGCCCCAAGCTTGATGCGCGGGCCGTGATCATTGGCCCAACTGCCGATGAAATCGTTGAGTTGCTTCTTCTTCCGCTCAAAGGCATATTCAGGCAATCCTCTTAGGTGCATTGCCTGCTTCAGTATGGACGTGGGTATGGGCAGAATCAGTTCAGGACAAATCGTTTCCCAGTAGTCCCCAGGCCCCGTCGTCCTGCCTTTCTTACCTACCGCCGGCGCAGAAACGACCAGTGCGGCGCTTCCATAAACTTCTGAAATTTGGAACCGAGGCGACTTAGGGCCGGCGAGCAAGGAGTTTGAAAACGTGGAGAGCACCGTATTAATGGCTAGCCAGTCGCCGAGGTCTGGATTCCTACGCCGCGCATCGGATAGAAACCGCGCGACTTCGTCGAGATCGGGAATCTGTTGTATTAGCGGCTTATGAACATGACGAATCGATGCGCCGGCCCGCACGACCAGTGCGATAGTGAGCTTGTTCAGGAGACCCGAGGGTGTTTCCTTTCTACCAGCCGGCTCGCCAATCTCGGCCGACGTCTTGACCAATGCGAGCTGTTCCGTGGAGAGGCAAAATCCTTCGGGGTTTGGAGCCGAGGCGAGCAGTGCTTGATGAATGCGGTGCAAAAGCGATGCGGTTTCGGCCGCAACCCGGTCAACGCGGGCGAGTATTTGGAGATACGTCTTAATAAGGGTTAGCTGGGCGACCGGCGAATCGGGTGGCACAGGGATTTGACTAATAACAGGTGGCAGCTTGATTGCCTTCGTGAGCGTGGTGATGTCGTCGTCTGAAGGCGACTCTTGAAGGAGAAGACATAGCAGCGCGTTTCGAAGGGATCGCTTTTCCCACCGATCACTGGCGGAAGCCCGACCAATACTCTTATAGACGGGGTCGCTTGGGAAAGCATCTACGTTGGTATGGCTCTCGTCTGAAAGTCCTGGATTCCGAGCCAGAACATTGAGGCATTCGCGCGCAGCGTCTCGATAGCTCTTTAATGATCCGCTTCCGGTTTCATCTGCGAGGCGCACTAGCGCTTCCTCGACCCAAAACAAAACGGTGCGCAACATTTCAGCGCCGTTGGGAGCGCGCAGCCTCGCCAACAGATTGCCGACCGCACCGGATTGGGCCGGAGGGAACGACTGAATCAAGGACTCGAGTCTAAGGGACGGCGGTATCAAGAAAGGGCCCGATGGTCAAAAAGGCAGCGGGACCTATGGTACAATTAAGTCAATGAACGAGACAAGATATTTGGTGTTCTAAAAAATAACGGGATTAAGTGGTCTCATATGAAGTGAATAAAAACTACAATAAAACAAATCTGTACCTATTAACGTCTTAACAGAAATATAGATTACGCTATATAACTACTATCGTTATTAGCCTCATAACCCGAAGGCAAATTGAATGAAGCCAATCACTTAACGGTGATTGGCTTTTTCATTTGAGTCTGATTTTTCTTTGGCCGCCAGAACAAAAATCGGTCGCTTCTGGTTCAAGCGGGCTGTAGGTAGCCCTGTTCATTGAGCACTGTCACGGGCTGGTACCTTGAACACCCACTTTCGGTGCCAGTGCAGAAACTCCGGCTGCGGCAAATAATCCCGACTCTGAGGCAGGATTAGGCTCGCCCCTTGGTACGCGA
>Ga0172380_10009733_pt1 | contig 10196 bp, 7 predicted proteins | sample Leawe162metaG_FD_119747 | JGI IMG/M metagenome (GOLD analysis project Ga0172380, IMG submission 119747) | Leachate microbial communities from a municipal landfill in Southern Ontario, Canada - Leachate well 162 metaG | ecosystem: Engineered > Solid waste > Landfill > Unclassified | place...
GCAGGGCAATCTGCAAGTGTTCGGCAGTCTGCGCCGCCTCAATGCTCATCACCTTCTTGGGATTCGACGAATCGATGCACTGATCAGCCTCTTCCTGCCGGTGCTGACGTTGATCGTCGGAGTAGCGGTCATGGCTGGGCTGATTCTGTGGGCCGGCTTTGGCTACCCGTTCCTGCCCGTCAGCAATCTCTGGCTGACCGCAGTGATGGTGCTGCTTGCCTTGGGTCCAGTCAGTCTTGGTGTGCTCGTGGTGGCGCGCGGCCGGGGTTGGCGTGGAGTCTTCGCCAGCCTGAAAGCCTTCGCCCCGTACATGGTCTACATCTGGGTGATGTGGCCCGTGGCCTTCCTTGGCTTCTACCGGCTCCTTCGTGGCAAGCAAGGCTGGGTCAAGACCGCGAGAGAGCCGCTGGTGAAGTAGCCGGGCGCGGGTGGCCATGTGGATTCGCCCGAATCCGGCATTTCAGATATGGTGCGTCCCTTTTTAAGGGGACAGGCCCACCGAAAACGGTGTGTACATTTTGTTTGGTTGAACTTTCCCGTTACCGTGGTGAGGAATTTTCACTCGTTCGGAGATTGCTCGTGCAGAGCAACTGCTTGGTGAAAGGAAGTCGAGAAACACGGTGATGCTGCGTCTTCCTCGACTGGCGGCTGCGGCGGTCGTACTCAGTGGTCTGCTGCTTTCAGTGGCAATGCCCGCGGTACAGGCGGCTCCTTTGCCTTCACCTACGCCGAGGCCAACGCCGAGCGCTACCGCGACGCCGAGCGCGACTCCAAAGCCAAGTGCCACTCCAAAGAGGAGTCTCGAGCGAGTGGCCTCGAAAGGTGTCATTCAGTTGCCCTTCACAGAGACGTTGTCGTTCGGCGATGGCAGTCCACCGTCGATTCTCACTCTGCCTGTTCCGCCCGGCATGGTGCCTGTGTCGATCTCCGGCGAGCTCAATTCGACCCTCCAGCGAGTGGCACAGGTCACCGTTTTCCCCACGCGCACTAAGACCAACACCACTGTTGCGACCCGGGTGAATGTTGCCAAGGTACAGGTGCCCATGAAAGTGCCCTTGGCGCAGGCTCGCATCGTCGATGGCTTTGTCTCCGTAGCCCTCGATGTCGTTGATCCTGTCGACCTGAGATATTGCGCGCCTTCTGATCCAGGCTTTGTCACCCTTGACCACGTCGTGATGCAATTACGCGGTAAGCCGGTTGCCCCAACTTCGCCAGCAAACTTCATCACGCCAACTGTGACATCCGTGGAGGTGGTGATCCCTGATGCGCCTACCTCTCCGGTGCTTGAGGCAGGTCTGAGCGCCGTTGCGAGCCTGACGCGAGCGGTGGCGCCCGGGGCGAACGTTCGCCTCTACACGCAGACGCAATACGCGTTGCAAGAGCCACTTGGCGAGATCCGCGGACGCAAGGTCTCGGTCCAGGTAGGCACAGGACCCGTCGTCACCTCAATCAATGCGCCTCGAGGCGAGGTCCCTGAGCTTGCGGTGACGGGGGCAGTTGATCTCCTGCCCGCTGCACTCAATGCGCTGGGATCGCAATTCATCGTGTTCGCAGATGGAAGTACGACCACTGGCTTGAAGCAGTCGACCGCGGTCGATCCTTCTCTGACCCACAAGCTCACTGACTTTGGCCTTGAGCCCACGCTCCAGCTGACGGGCTACGGAACCTCATCGCGCGCCGTCACCATTCCGCAAGCTTCGTTCGCTGGGCCCATCAATGCCGTCGGGGTCCATTTGGTGGCAACTAACACGGACATTCCCACCGACGTGCTCGCCTCCGTGAACGTGTTCTGGAATGAAGCGCTGATCGGCTCCTACACACTTGAGGATTCTGCGACCACTCTTGATGAGCAGTTGTCAGTCCCGTCGACTCAGATCACTTCCTCCAGTCAATTCAAGATTGAGTTCACGGCCGTCCCACGCCAGGGCGACTGCACTGGCGATCGGGGGCAACTCCCCGTTGGGTTGTATGTGGACGCCGGCGCAACAACGCTGATTGCAACTCGGGGCGAGGCACTGGCACCAGGGTTTCAGAGATTTCCTCAAGCCCTGGCCGGTGTTTTGCCGGTGGCCTTCAGTTCGGGCCTTGAGACAGCCGTTGCGGCCAGCAGCGCGGGGGATATTGTCGCTTCACTGCAGCGGGCGGATCCGGCTCCTCTGACTCTCAAGGTCGTAGACCCATCAGATTTCATTAACGATTGCGCAACTGGACTTCTCGTGGGCGCAACCGCGGATGACGCGTCAAGTCTCTTTGCCCCCGTGCGACTGTCAGAATTCCGAACAGTTGGCGGGAATTCCGTCGAATTCACGGTTGGTGTCGATCAAGCAGTTGCCGTACTGGAGGCATTTGAGGGACCTTCATGCAACGTGCTGATGCTGGCAGCGTGGGCCCCAGCGACCATGGAGCAGCAGGCGGAAGAACTCGCGCAAGAAGTCGCCCGCTACACATCTGATGTTGATTTCGGATGGTCCTCGCTCTACGCGAACCTTGTCGTGGCCCTCCCTGATTTCGAGGAACCCATTCAATTGGGGACGGGCGAGGTTGTCCCACAGCCCGCGGTGATCGAGGAGTACCGCCCCTACGGCTGGTATTTCGCCATTGGTGTGGGCCTTATAGCCTTGGTTGGTTTCTTTGGAGCCTGGCGTCGCCGTCGGCGCAGTGCCAAGGTCCGAAAGTATCTTGAAGCGGAACTGCGTGACCAGAAGGCGCAGGAGCCCGGTGGTGACGAGCGAAGTCATCCGGATTCCCCGTGACCGCGATTGCAGATGAACGTTCGAAGGATTTTCTCGACGAGACCTGGCGGGCAGCGCTCAAGCGTCGACTGAACGAGATCTGGGCTTCGCTTGCAGCCAAGCCTGACGACCGGCATGTGCCGGGCACGATGGTGGCTGCCTTTGCCGGGCTGATCGTCGTGATCATTGCCTCGATATTCTCCATTCGCAGTGGGCAGAACATGGCGTTTCCGGATGCCCAGAGTCACCTGATGATCGCTCGCCGCATCACCGACTCGCTTGCCCCAGGCTTCACCCAGTTAGGTACCGCCTGGCTGCCGCTGCCACAGCTCGTTCTGCTTCCATTCGTGCAGTCGGATTGGCTCTGGCACACGGGCTGGTCGGGAGCGATTCTTGGCGCGCTTTCGATGATGGGTATTCCGGCTGGCGTATACCGCATTGCAGCGAGGCTTGGCATCGGGCGTACTGGCCGGATCATTGCGGTCGTACTGCTGCTGACGAATCTCTCGCTTATCTATGAGAGCACGACGGCGATGACTGAGCCGCTGCTGCTGATGTTCCTTGTCGCCAGTGTGGCTGGTCTGACTCGATGGACACTGAGCGAACGAGAATTGAGTGCTGGCGAGCTGATGATCTTTGCCGGATTGCCTGCCGCCGCCGCCGCACTCTCCAGATTCGAAGGTTGGGCCGCGTTCATGGCAGGCACGGTCGTGGCCGGAATCGTTGGCTGGCGCAAGCACGGCACGATTCGCAATGCCGTGAAGATCGCAGCGGCGTACGCGGTGTGGCCATTGATGGCCATCTCCTGGTACATGGCATACACGTATGCGGTCTATGGCAATGCGCTGGAATTCGCCAACGGGCAATTCTCTGCATTCCAGCAGCAGGTCGCACTGTCTGAAGCTGGCTTCATGTCGTATCAAGGCCACCCAGGGCTGACTGTCTGGACCTTTAGCTGGGCACTTGCGCAAACGACAGGAGTGTTGCTGTGCATCCTGGGAATTCTTGGTTCATTTGCGCTGGCCTGGAGTCGCGGAATTCGCAATGAAGCACTGATGGTGGGGCTGATGCTCGTTCCGTCAGCATTCATTCTGTTCTCGATGTATGTCGGACAGACCACGCTCGGCACAGACCATTCCGTTCCACCAAATTTGATAAATGTGCGCTATACAATTTCGGCGGTCCCCGCGTTCGCTGTGCTTGGCGCAGTCTTCGTGCACTCTTGCTGGAACCCCAAATGGCTGCGCATTATCGTGGTGTCTGGCGTGATTCTCGGAATAGGTGCGCAAAGCCTGTATTGGATGTCTGACCTCAGACACTCCTCTGTATACGCAGAGGGAGACGCGAACACTGTTCGGCGCATAAAGGATGGTTCGATTGATGCGGTCACCTATCTGCGCGAGCACTATGACGGTGGCAGCATCCTGATCGACGAGACCGCGAGTGGCAACGCATATTTGCCTGAGATCGGCATTCCGCTGCGCGAGTACTACAACCGATCCACCGGTGACCTCTTCACCAAGGCGCTGAAGGACCCATCGCGATATGTGCGATGGGTGTTCATGCTGGTACCGGACGAAATTCGTGGCGGGCTCGGCTATGTCGACGCTGTCTACACCGGGATCGGCAATGAGCCTGAATTTCTTGCAAAATACGCGCTGGAGTTCAGTGATGGCGGGTACCGCATCTTCCGACGGATCGGTGAGTGAAGTCGGTGTCAATCGCGGACCGCGCCGTCAACGGTCAAATCGGCGGACAACTGGTAGAGGCTGGGCTGATAGATGAGTTGGCCTTGGCACGTGCCTTGGCGGTCCAAGAGGAGGAAGGTGGACTGCTCGGCAGAATTCTGATTCTGCAAGGAGCAGTGAGTCGTTGGCAGTTGTTCACCATCTTGTCAGAGCAATGGGCAGCCCCCATCGTCAATCTCAACGAGACCCCGCCTGACATTCACCTGCTCGCTGAGTTGCGTGCAGAAACGCTCATCAATCAGGGGTGGGTGCCACTTTCGCGTTCAGGGGATGACGCTGTCGTTGCCACTTCTGTCCCACCGACGCAAGAATTGTTAGGCACCATGCGTTCAATTCTGGGAGTGCGCAACATCAGCTTGCGCACCACCACTGACTGGGACGTCGATCAAGCCGTCGAGCGGGCATGCCGGCGATTGCTGCTCTACCAGGCATCCGATCTGCATGCTGATGAGCACGAATCCGAGTCGGCGCGCTTGGGACTCAAGCGTTGGCAGAAGTCCATGCCTCTGGCTGCCGTAATTGTGATGATTATTGCCATCTTCGCTTCACCCGTATGGGCGCTGAGCTTTCTCTTGGGCTTGGCGAACATTGTGTTCCTGGCGAACATCAGTTTCAAAGTTCTGGCCGGCATTCGCGCCAATGTCGTGCGAAATCAGAATTTGAAGTGGGAGTACGAGGTGCTGGTTGCCCGCAAGTCCGAGGGTCTGCCTTTGCAGGAGCCCGTCATCGCCGACATTGATCTACCCTTGTACACAATCTTGCTGCCGGTCTACAACGAATCGAACATCATCCAAAAGCTGCTCGCAAACTTGGGCGATCTGGACTATCCAACATCCAAGCTAGAAATCTTGCTCTTGATGGAAGAGAACGACACCGGAACCATTGAGGCAGCTCGCGCTATTGGCCCCCCTGAGAATGTGCGATTCATCATCATTCCGGAGGGAGCCCCCCAGACGAAGCCAAGGGCATGCAATTACGGACTCTCCTTTGCGCGAGGCGAGTTTGTCGTCATTTATGACGCAGAGGACAAGCCGGACCCCGGGCAATTGCGTGACTCCGTGGCTGCATTCCGACGTGACGCGTATGAGCGCGAACATCGGAATGCCAATCAGAAGAAGCTGGTGTGCGTTCAGTCAGCACTCAACTACTTCAATGCAGACTTCAACGTCCTCACTCGCATGTTCGCGATTGAGTACTCATACTGGTTCGATTCCATGCTCCCCGGGCTTGACCAGTCCAACTTGCCCATTCCGCTGGGCGGAACCTCGAACCACTTTGAAGCGCAATCCTTGCGCGAGTTGGGGGCTTGGGATCCCTACAACGTGACCGAGGATGCCGACCTCGGCTTACGGGTCTCCGCACACGGATACCGCGTCAGCGTGATCGATTCGACGACGTGGGAGGAAGCCGCATCAAAGTTGAGAATGTGGATTCGACAGCGCACGAGGTGGATCAAGGGCTACATCATGACTTCGGCAGTCAATTCTCGTCATCCCATCCAGACCTTCAAGAACAATGGCGTCTACGGGACCTTGAGCCTCATTGTGCTCATCATGGGGACTCCTTTGACCTTCATGCTCTACCCATTGGTGCTTGGTTTCACTGTGATCACCTATGTCGGCGTGCAGTTCATCGGCTTGCATCTGCCTGAGTGGCTCATCGTGGCAGGAACGTTCAACATGATCGTCTCCAACGCCGTCATGATCGGTGCTTCGATGATGACAAGCTGGCGAAGGTATGGCTGGCGAGTTGCGATCTTTGCGCTGCTCTTGCCAGCTTATTGGGTATTGCACTCCTTGGCGGCATATCGCGCGGCATATCAGATTGTCTTCGATCCCCACAAATGGGAGAAGACACCGCACGGAGTCTCGGGAGAATATGTGAGTGCGCACGCGGGGACGCGGTGAACTAGTTGCAGATTCAAGCCGGCTGGACGCTGAGGAGCTCGATCTCGTCGATGTAACTACGAACGACTTCCGAAGGTGGTGGCGATATGGACGAGCGAGCGGACAGGGCTAGGAACGAGACGATGATCAACACGGCCAGGACCTGAAACAGCCCAAGAAGGGCGAAGCCCAAGGCCATCGTCAGCCAGCCGGAAATCGTCAAGGACGTGAGTAGCGTGACAAGCACGGCAGCCAGGCAGAAGAAGGCAACGAAACTGCCCACGAAGATCGTGGTCACAATGAGGCGGACGAAGACGGTGTCGATGAAGGCCGCAATGGCCGCTAGACCGTGATTGACCAAGGCTGAGAAGTTCATCCGCGAGACACCCGTGGTTCTGGGTTGACGGTCGAGCGGGATCTTGATGAGCGGGATCTTCGAGCGCATCACGGTTGCGGGGAAGTGGTTCCAAAGTTCCGACATGAGCACCATCCGCTGCGCGGCCTCGATCGAGAAGGCCGCGAAGTTTCCGAAGTCCAGATGCTTGCCAGTCAGGAGGTAGAAGAGCTTCTTGTACATGGCGTAGAACAACCGGAATCTAATGGCTTCAGAGCGAGCTCTGCGCTGGGCCACAACAATGGAATCCGGATGCGCACGTTGCGCCGCCAGCAGGCTAGCGATGTCTTGGGGGCGATCTTCACCGTCAACATCGATGGTGACTACCGCGTCAAATTGCTGGCGATTGACGACCTCGGCCAATCCGACAGCGATTGCTCGTTGGTGGCCGAGGTTGCAGCCTAAGCGCAGAATCTCCACTGAATAGAACTGTGCAACGTCTGGAAGGGTGATCGGATCGAGTTCGCTCGACGAGCCGTCATCAACCACAATGACGCTGAACTGGTCCCAAGAATCGGCAATTCCAGCCAGATTGTCGAGAAATGCCGGGAGACATGCCCAGTCGTTGTAGGCGGGAGTAATGACGGCGACACGGCGTTGAGAGTCGGATCGCTCCTGCACGACTCTTCACCCCCTCCGCGACTGGACTTAGGTGAATGTTATACACCTCTGGGCGAGGAGGAGAAATCGACCGGTGTGCTCAGAGCACCATGGTCTTCGCGGCCGGGCCATCCGTGATTGGCCGACCACGGGCGGGGAAAGGGGAGGGGGAGCTCAGCCAGGGTGAGTCATCTATGCATCGGTCTGGGGTTTTTGATACACGCCCAGCAGGCTCAACCCCACGGGCAACTGCCAACTTTGCGCGATGCGCTGCTCGGTCCGAAGGATCGCACTTACTGCCTTGTCAGCAATTCCAGGACGGCTCAGTTGATCACTTACCTGCTTGACCGTGTTCGACGAACGCCTTCTGATGCCGAGCCGGTATGGAAGAGCTCGCACGAGTGCGGCGGGAGGCACGAGACAGGCGAAGAATGATTCAGAGACAACCCTCGAGAACCCAGCGGAGGACATCTCCCTTTCCAGGGAACCTTTCGAGTACCTCCGGTAGTGCCCCAATGCATCGTCTATGTCCCCCCACAACCATTGACCGCTTGGAACTGTCACAATGCAGTAACCACCAGGCTCAAGAACGCGGAGGACCTCTTTCAGCAGTGAAATGGGCTGCTCAATGTGCTCCATGACATCGAACATTCCAATTGCGGGAAGGGAATCTGATGGTAATTGGAGTTCATCCAAGGTTCCGCAGATCGACGTGACTGAGTTCCTCGCAATGACTTGTGCCCCGCTCGCGAATGGTTCGACGGCAACGATCTCAAACCCCAGTCGTGAAAGCGGCACGGCCATGTTGCCGTTGCCGGCCCCCACATCCCAGAGCACTCCAATGCCGAGTGAACGAAGCTTGGCCGAAACAACATCAACCCGATGACGGACCCAAAACCCTTCGTACGGATCGGATCGCTCGGAGGCCAGATCGTGCGCAATCGAAGGATAGGAGATGGTGTCGTGGTCTCGGGGACCCGTGGAATACACGCCGAGGTTGTCGATTGGGGGCGGTGACCAGCTTCGCTGCTGCAATCGCTGCATTTCATTTGACATCACTCAAGGCTACATTGACTCTACGTCGCGATTCGCCGCAATTGTGTGAGCCCGGCGGCATCCCCAAGCCACGACCCACATGCCGCAATGTGCTGGCTCTTCAAGGAGTGGGCGATGAGGTGTGAAGTTTCGCGACATTGTTTATAAGGATGGCCAGTTGACGATGGTCTATGTCAAAGGCGAAGGTCATTGTGTTGTCAGTCGTGCATCAGGGCATGTCCAAGGCTGAAGCAACTCGCCGATTCGAGGTCAGTTGAACCGCTCTGGATTTGGTTCCGCTTCATTTAGGAGGATGGAGTCATGCCACGTCAATACCCGCCGGAGTTCAAGGAACGGGCCGTTCGCATGGTCGATGAAGCGCTGCCTGATCACGCAACAGAGTTCGAGGCGATTAAGAAGGTCGCCAGTCGGCTCGGGATCAGCACCGAGGCGTTGCGCCGATGGCGACGCCAAGCCGAGATCGATTCCGGTGCTCGACCAGGGGCCAGTAGCGCTGAACATGCGGAGATCAAACGCCTCAAACGCGAGAACACGGAGTTGCGCCGGGCCAACGAGATATTGAAGGCCGCGTCGGCATTTTTCGCAGCGGAGCTCGACCGCCCCACGACGAGATGATCCAGTTCATCGAGGTGTTCAAGGATCAGTTCGGGGTCGAGCCCATCTGCACCACTCTTGGTGGCACGCAGCGTGGGTTCATCACTTCCCGTGGCTACCGCGCTAGCAGAACCCGTCCTGCATCTGCGCGGGCGATACGCGATGGCATCTTGATCGCTGAACTTCGCCAGATCCATGAGCAGAACTACTCGGTCTATGGCGTCCGCAAGATGCACGCCGCGATGACCCGCGCTGGTTGGATCGTTGGTCGGGACCAAGTCGCCCGACTGATGCGCAAAGCCAAGCTGCGTGGCATCACTCGAGGCCGCACGGTGGTCACCACCACTCCAGGAGCCCAGGCAGTTGGGCGGTTCCCGGACCTGGTCAAGCGACGGTTCACCGCCGATGCTCCCAATCGGCTTTGGGTTGCGGACATCACCTACGTGGCTACCTGGTCAGGGTTCGCCTACGTCGCGTTCGTCACCGATGCCTGCACCCGCAAGATCGTGGGTTGGAACGTGTCATCGCGGCTGTCCACAGAGATGCTGCCCCTGCAAGCCTTGGAGATGGCCTCGTGGGCAGCCACCGGAGATCTCACCGGTCTGGTTCATCACAACGATCACGGCAGCCAATACCTGTCGATTCGCTACTCCGATCGCCTCGCTGACTTGGGCATCCAGCCATCGACAGGGTCTGTTGGTGACTCCTATGACAATGCCCTAGCCGAGAGCGTCAATGGGCTGTTCAAAACTGAACTGATCAAGCCACGCAAGCCATGGCGCACGGTCGAGGAAGTTGAGCTAGCAACATTGGAATGGGTCTGGTGGTTCAACAACACTCGCCTGCACTCCGAACTGGACTACCAAACCCCACCGAAGCCCAGGCCCGTTACTACCCTTCCCAACAAGAAACGGTGCTGGCATTCGCCAGCCCCGTAAACCGCTAGGAACCAAATCCAGAGCGGTTCATTCCGGTCGTAGCAACACAAGAAAGCCCGGCCGATGGCCGGGCTATCAACAATGACGCGACTCATCTATCAACGGCGTCCCGACTCATCACAAGAGTGGGCGATGAGGGACTCGAACCCCCGACATCCGCCTTGTAAGGGCGGCGCTCTAACCAACTGAGCTAATCGCCCGAGCCGGTCAAGGTTACCCGTCCGCAGGAGCCGACAGCCATGCCCCCA
>Ga0172380_10009734_pt1 | contig 10195 bp, 2 predicted proteins | sample Leawe162metaG_FD_119747 | JGI IMG/M metagenome (GOLD analysis project Ga0172380, IMG submission 119747) | Leachate microbial communities from a municipal landfill in Southern Ontario, Canada - Leachate well 162 metaG | ecosystem: Engineered > Solid waste > Landfill > Unclassified | place...
ACGCCAACAACTTCCCAGTCAGCACGCGAAACCACTCCAAAGCCCTGCCAAGTCGTACCGCTTTCCCACATACCGACATAGCCTGTTGCCGTATTTTGCCAAAGAATGTCGGATTTGCCGTTGCCGTTAAAATCGCCAACGCCGACGATTTCCCATTCTGTGCGCGGAGTTGCGCCAAATCCCTGCCAGGTGGCGCCACTTTCCCACATGCCGGTATAACCGTTAGTTTTATTCTGCCAAAGAACATCAGACTTTCCATTGCCGTTAAAATCGCCAACTCCAACGATTTCCCAATCGTTTATGTCTGCTGAACCAAGCAATTTCCATGTATTGCTGTTGCTACCGGTCCATGTGCCGATGGTACCATCTTGTTGATTCTGCCAAAGAATATCTGATGCTCCGCGACCGTTAAAGTCAGCTTTGACGGATGATCCGCCACCACCAGTTCCTGTAACCGTAATTCCCTTTCCCAAAGAATTGTTGTCTTCATTGCTTTCCGCAACAACATTTCCGCTGTCAACAATAACTTTAAAAGCGCGATTCCCGACGGTTATATATTGCGCGTCAACGTTGAACTGTAGCGTCAATCCGGTTTTAGCCGCTAAATTGCTGACAGACATGGATGCAACTTTGACATCGTCAATATACAAATTAACAGTATAATCTCCAGTGGCTGGACCATATCCCAGATTGTTGAGCTTGCAAAAGACTTGCAATGTCTTTCCGGCTACCGGGGCTTGCGGAAATGTCCAGATATCTTTAATTAACAAATCAGGAGCTTCGGTGACAGTCACGCTTTTCGCCACAGTATTATTACTTTCCGAGGTTTCGTAAACGCTGTTCTTCTCATCCGCAATGATTTTCAGCAAATTGGTTCCAACAACTAGGGTATTGCCGTTAACAACCAGCGAAATTAAAGCCGAAGCTCTGGATTCGAGCGGAGGACAATTAACTTCTCCAATTTTATTATTCCCGAAATATATTGCGGCAATGCTGGCGGCGGCATCAGATGAGATGTTGTTGTTAAGCTTGAATTCAATTTGCAACTGCTGATTTTTTACCGGAGCTGAGGGAAAGAACACTATGTCGCTGACTGTCAAATCCGGAGGAACTACTGCAACAAAACTTTTGCTAATAGAATTGCTTTCTTCAGTCTCGTCCGATTCTGATATTTTGCCGGTGGCATCGGCAACGATTTTCACCGTATGCTCCCCGGCGATGATTTTTGCGTCCGGAATATTGTATGTCAAAACCGCTGAAGTTCCGTAAGGCAAGTCATCATAGTTAACGGAACCGAGTTTCGTGCCGTCCAGATAAATGTCGGCTGTCTGATCAGCAGCATCGCCAGCGCTGGCTGTTATATTGCCGTCGTTGGTGATTTTAAAAGTCAAAGTCAATAATTTATTAAAAAACGGAGTCGCCGGAGACCAGGAAAGTTCGGACGCAATCAAATCACTTTTACTCAAATCTTTGTCGCCGAACCGGTAAGCAATTTCGTCTTTGAACTCGTCAGGACGAGTGTTAATCAAGCTCGCTCCTTTAACGTTTTTAATTCCATCAATGCCGCATTTCAATATTACTGTGTATCTTGCCGGAGAGGTGAAGTTCCCGGAAATTATAATTTTTCTGGCGGTTTCGTCATAAACCATTGAATCAACGGTATACGGCTGACCAAGTTCATCGAATATTTTTACTGTAGTAGAATTTATCGTTTCAGCAATAAAACCGTCCATAGTCAGCGACAACCCGGGACTGTGCAACGGAATTTCTATTTTGCCGTCTTTATAAATTGTGCTCATATTGACTTCATCCACTCGCGGCGCGAACGGCGCACACTTCGGTTCGAACACCATCATGTGTCCGGTATGACCGCCGCCGCCGGTGCGCGGATATCGCGGGAATATACTAAAACGAGCCTCACCTGTTGAAAACCCGTCTAATATCATAAACATCATCGGTTCGGTTTGAGAACGTCCAGCCGAAGCGCTTCCTGTCCATGAGCTTTCACTTGAATAATATATTCCTTGATTTGTTATATAGGGCGACGACGCTGGACTGGGATTGTAACTCATTTCATCGTGTGTTTGTCCAGAGCCATAAGCACACCCACCTAAAATCATCAAGTCTGACAATGTGTTTTGTCCTGTATTTCCAATATGATAACCGCGCGCCGCGTATAGAATGCCATCTTGGGAAATTGTCATGGCATTGATGTTACTCCAATCTCTGCTTGAGGCAAGTTTAATCCAAGTCTTGCCGGAATCAGAGGACTTAAGTAAACTTTGCACATTTTCTACAATTGGTTGAGTTGACAGCCCCATATATAAATCATTATTCCGTGGGTCAATCCCCAACGCTCTGGGTTCATAATATCCAATTACACTCATTGCAAGATTCATATCGCTAGTGTTTACTGTTTCAATATTAATACCACCACCATCTTTGTCTGTTATGCGAATAACGTAGTTTTTGCGGATAGCTTTTGATGACTGTCCTGTAATTTGATCTTTTGTGTAATATATATCGCATGACACCATAATCAGCAATGTATTGTCAGGAGTAACAATCATTGAACGTGGGTCACGAATAGTGACAGGTTTGGTTGTGTCTGCGTCTTGAGGCGTTGTTATCATCTCAGGAATTATATTATTCAAGTCGAGCGTTTCCAATACTTGATTTGTATTTAAATCATACTTATAGACGTTCTTATTTTTGTCGATAGTTACCCATAGAATATTGGCGGCAGTTTTTGCCAGCAGTGGGAAATAAAAAGTTTTTGTTGCATCAATAGTGTAAGTTTTTAAGGTTTTACTGCTCTTGTCATATTCAAACACGCTGTTTAATGCTCCCGTAAGCTGTGATCCTACATGCGGATAATTTTTATCATAAAAGCATGAAAAATATATTTTATTTACATCATACTGATCTTGATACATGTCGTAAAGTGCGGTATGTTCATTACTCATTTCTGCAATTTCATTCCATGTATTATTAATTAAATCATAGTATTGGACTCCTTTATAATGGGCAATCCAGATACGTTTGTAAGTTTTGTCATAAATGATTTTGACTACGCGGTTGCTTTTTAACGGACTGTTTTCCAGCGTGTAATGTTCAATTATATCGCCGTTTCCTGCATTCAGCACTGCAATCCCACCGCCAAGCATTTGTATTGATTTGCGCATGGCATCAGCATTGCCATAACTTAATCCATATTGCACCCACATATTCTGGTGGTCTTCTCCGGTGCCACACCATAGTTGATTATTTTCAGCGTCTAGTGCAATACAGGTCATGTGCCTGAATTTCATATCAGAGCCATCATATTGGGCCATATTTGTTGCTTTGTTTGCATCAGGTTCATATTTCAACACACCGCCAGCCTTACGGTACTCATAGAGTGAGAAAAAAGAACGATAACCAGTTATGAGTGAACCTGGAAGAAATGTTGCGCCGCAGTATATCCAGGGGAACTGCGCGTTCATATAGAAACCGGCATAAAAAGTATTTCCCAGCGGCTTAGCCGGATACATAAAATCAACTCCGTTCCAAAACATAAACATTGTGTTTTTTGCAATTTCTTTAAAAGTTTCGCCATTTAACAAGTCTGGAGTCTTTAGCTCTATATTAGTTCTTGAGTTAAATTCATTTTTTATAGCAGTATCAAAAAACGGATTGAATGTTACATATTTAACTTTGCCGCCATTATTTTTATATGATTCAAAGGCAGGGAATCCAGTGTTGTCAATCATTTTTTTGATATTATCAACCCCTGGTCCATCCAAACGGGCAACAATGTAGTAACCAATTTTATTTTTTGAAAATACTTTGTCAGCAAGTTCTGTTTTGTAGTAATAATATTTGTTATCAACAAAAAAATCATGGTCAGACAGATTATACATCAAGAATAAATCAGTAAAATGATACTTTGAAGTGCCAATGTCATTGACTGCAAATTTATGAATGCCTCGAGTAGTGACAATATAATTGATTTTATCTGATAAATGATTGTTTGTAAGATGTTCTTTTATCGCATTAAGTACCTTGCTTTTATCTGCAATACTGATGGCATACGAATAAACATCATAATAAGTCAATTGATTGTCTGCAATATTGACATGAACGACATTTTCATCAGGAATTTTTCTGGCATTTTTAAAATAATTGCCAATCTCCACAGATTCTGGCGAATTGTCATTGATAACCAGCAGTACATCATTGTAGGATGGCATCGCCGACGCAGTTGAGATTAATACAATCAAGGTTGAAATCAGCAATAAAATCTTGTATCTATGAATATTCATTAACTGTTCCTGACATATAATTGAGTTTCAGTTGAGAATTTTCTGGCTATTTTATTGTACGGCATCCTGCCACTTGTCGGTGTTCTGTTCGATTGTCACTGAACTGACCAAGCCGCGGGTAACTGCGATATTGGCAATCATCATTTCACACGGCGTTTCGCCCGTTGAGGTAGTAACAGAGCTGCAGAAATAGTTGTTGGAAAGTTCTTCTGCGGCGAGTTTGGTAATTTCGCTTTTGCCGACAACTTCTCCGTTGACATAAAGTGTGGCGTCACTTTCACGGTTGATAACAGCTGTCACATACAGCCAGCTTCCGGTATCCGGACGCTTGTTGACATCGGTGTCAATCTGTATTTTGTTGCTTTTGTTCTTCTCAAACGGCTTGCCGACTAACAGCAGATAAAAATTAATTTTGCCGTTATCAATTACCGCTCCTAAGCGATAGCCAGGACTTAAAAAATTTCCCGCGCCGTTGCACATGACATACGCCTGACCCTTGCTGCCGGTAAGCTTGACCATTGCCGATAAGGTCATGTTGTCTTTGCCCATGGCCAGATATTTCAGGCTTGGAGCTTGATTGATATATAAGCTGCCTTTCAACGGAATTTGCATTACGGTAATGTTTTTCAAGTTAACCGAAGTTACCCCGGCGGTATTTTTTACGTCCAGCTTGTTGTCGCTGGTGTCCTGAAATTTCCCGTCTTTAGACTCCAGATTCAATATCTGGTCTGCTGAAAATCCCGCAACTCCGCAACAAACAATTGCTCCGACAATACCCTTGCACAATAACGATTTGAACATTTTAATCTCCTTGTTTTTGGTTAATTTGTTCATAGTTTACGATTTAATGTTAAGTTAAAAAATAAATATTAATTAGAATTTCTGCCCCAATGTTCTGGATGGATTAACAGGCCGAATCTGGTTCCCGGTTTTAATGTGCCGAGATATTTAATCAGCTCATCTAAATTTCTGCCGCTGAAGTTTCCGCCGATGTCACCGGTGCCAGCGGTATATTTTAATAAATATGCTTCATAGTCAACTCCAAATTCAGTGGCTTTATGCTCTCCGTACGGATAACTTATTCCGTTAACCGTAGATAAGCCTTTTTTGCCGAATTCCGAGTATATCCACATCTCATTGAGTTTGCGGTTGATAGTTGTCATATCTCCATGGGCGGCTGAACCGGTTACCGGAATGCCAATGTTTTTATAGTAAGCTATTTCCGCTTTCATGAATGCGCGTGGCTCAAATTGATAATTCCACATCATATTAAACAGGTCACGGTGTATACCGACTTCGAATCCCATGTTGTAAAGTTTTTGGGCCAATTCGTCAATGGCTTCATTTCTAATTATGACACCATCTTTCACTTTTCCGTAATACTTTGCAGAGTGAAGCAAAAAATATGTTGATTTGATTCCCATAGTTTTTTCAATTTCGGCCATTTTCAGTGCTTTCAAGGGATGAGAATCACTGTCATGTCGTAATGCTACCAACACTTTGTCAGAAGAATTGTCCTTGTTGAATTCCCTCAGCGGCAACACTTTGTATTTAGGCTTGGATAATTCAGAGAGCAATTTTTTGTATTCGCTCCAGGTGAAAACGCCATCGTAAGGTTTATCTTCCGCATCAATTTGTTCAAGTGTTTTTGAATTATCCGGTGTGCCGAAAAATCCGCTGGTTTTAAATACTGCGGTGTCCGGTAATGCGTTAGTTGAGCCACTATCATCATCTTCGATAATAGTTATTCCGGCGATGATTAAAGACGCATCATTTTTTGCGCTTATTTTGATGGTTTCAAGCGTTGCGTCATTAACCGTCAGGTCATACTGCCATAACACATATTTGTCGTTATCGGAGAAGACTGGACGCCCGATAAAGTATCTTGTCAGGCTGTTGCGGCTCAGATAACGTCCGGATTTTGAAAGTTCATGCCGCAAATCACCGGTTTCCATTTTTGCTTTAATTGGCTGGATAATATTGCCTTTGTCGGTCTTTACGGAGATGACGCCAAGGGTAGAATTTTTGTGTTCAAGTCCGGCAATAAGAAATGATACGGCTTGGGCCTTTCTGCCGATCCGGATTTCAACCGGAGATTTGTCGTAAACTTTTGTCACGGCAACATTTTTATTGTCGCCAGCCAGGTCAAAAATGACCCCGTACGGAGTTTTTAACTTGCCGGGCGCGAATCCACTGTCTGCATCAAACTCCGCATTGGCAATACTGCTAAGATTGAGCGGCGTCATAATTTCGCCTCCGGAAAAGAAATACCGTTGCGGATATTGTTTTTTGAGAATGCGGTCAAAGGTTGCCACAATCCACGAATGATTGTAATAATCGACTAACGGGCTGTTCGCATTCCAGAAAGAGACTCCAGCTTGAGCATAAGCCCATATTTGTGTTGCGCAACGTGTCAGTACATCGGCATTGCCAGTGTAGCCGGACCAAGTGGTCTGCAACATGCCTAGCGCTTGACGTTTTTTCGCGCTTTTCGCAAAAGCCATAATATTAGAGCTGCCTTCATCATCAGCTCCACCAACATCATGGCCAGTCGCGCAGATTACCGGATTCCCGTTTTTTAAAAACATATCCATTTCCGGATAATCATTTTTTGTGTTATAATCCCATACTACAATCGTAATATTTTTGTCCAGTTGTTTTTTAACCCTGTTGAAAATGTGGTTAGAATCCGGATTGCGCCCGGACAGCATATCCTGCCATATCATAAGCTTAAGATTATGGTTAGCCGCATATTTCTGATAAAAAATTAAATCTTTCATGAACAGTTCAAGCGGGGTATTTGCCATGTTTTCCGGACGGCACGGATATTTTTTTTGCGTAACCTCATCATGTCCGATATGCAGATATTCTGTAGATGGCAAGACCTGACGCATATCGGCGAGCAGTTCTGATACTACCTGATAGGTGCGTGGATTGGAAATATTATAAACACATGGATCTTCAGGGTTTTCCGCTATGTCCAGATTTGATTTGTTGTTAAAAAGATACTGGGAATGTCCGAGGGTTTGAAATAGCGGTGTCACCTCCATGAAGTGAGATGTCGCGATTCCTGCAAGTTTTTTCAAATCTTCCGGAGTAATTCCCCACGACTGATGCATTTCAGGGTGACTTGGCCATTTGCCATATTCACACTCGATAACAATGTGATTGAATTTGAGTGGCGCGAGAATTTGTTTGATGACAGCACTATGAAATTTTAAAGAAGCGCTGTCGGCGCAAATATGAACACCGCGGAACTTGAAATCCGCCCAGTCTTTTATTTCAGTGGCACGCAACCTTCCATTGACATCAATAAGCTGGACTAGAGTCGTCAGTGCGTAATATGCTCCGCGTGCGGTAGGCGAGGCGATTGAAACTCCTGTGTCATTGACCGTGAGCTCATAATAATCATATTTATTGCCGGTTGGTGCGGTTGTTTTGTGTATATTGATGAATCCGATGCCGTTTGTATCTTTCGCCTGGCGGTTAATGCTCATATTTTCAAACAGTTCACTAAGCAATTTTGCATAATTATTTTTCTGACCAAATTCACCAGATGAGATTTTAACTATTTGCGGAACGGCACTTGTATCTCCGGTAAATTTTATTTCTTTTGGCTCTGGATATAATCTCTCAAATTTCTTCGATGGTTGATATTTTGCCGCCGACAGACATTTTACACTGCCAGACTCAGGCCGCCGACTGTTAAGCGTAACCTTTTGGTTGAAGTCTTTAAGTTCTCCCTGAATTTCAATAGAAATAACATGCTTAAAAGTCTCGCCTTTTTTATTAAGACGGAACAGGGCAGGCAACATTAGTAAAAACTGTTCTTTGCCCTTATACATATTTTTGCGGCGGTCACCCATTACCAGTCCGCCACCCTGTTCTACATTAATGGAAATAGTTCCATATTTGCTCTTTATGGTAATCTGTTTAACTGGTTGTCCTATGGTGGACAGTTGGTCTTTATCGCCAACTGTAAGGGACTTGCCGTCCGCCTCGACGACAGCTCCGTCCATAAATGCGGCTGGTATGCTCAATGGAATATATTCGATTGCTGCGTCCATATCTTTTGTAAGCTGACCGTCTATCGAGATTTTCATTGTCCGCTCTCCGGTAACTTCAAAATTCATGTTCTGCATGAAAAAAGGTTCTGATGATGAGTTGCTTATGGTCAATTCAGTATTAGTCAGTTGCTTTTTAAATGGAGTTTTCGGCAGATAGAAGTATTGCGCTCTGAAACTGGGTTCAACGCAGACAAAAGACGTTCCTGAATTGAACATGCAACCTTGAAAGCTGATGGTTGGTCCATTATAATTGCTGTCTAATTTGAACTGCCAGTTTTCTGCGAACATGTTCAAGGTGGCAAATATTAATAAAAAAGCTAAGCTATATTTTTCGTGTTTTTGCATAATGTTTCAATTTCAATTTTATTTATTTTACGTTTTCAATCTCAATACCGTTCAATCCGACTCCGCCCCAGGCCTCGATGGACAGAATGCCGTTTTTGACGGTAACATTTTTCCATACTTCCACATACGGACGGGCAAACCCTCCAGCTTTTATAACCGGATTAATGTCTTTTCTGGCATCGTTGCCTATCTTTACTGAAAATACACGTCCTTGTTTTTTGTTTGGAGGATACGTTTCAGCAATATGGACATAAACATTATATTTGCCATCCGGCAACGGGAAATGATAGAATATTTGTTTGCTGTAAGCCTCGGTCTGATAAATTTCCGGACAAGATGTGCCTTCAAGCGACAGGTCGCCGCGATCAGCAAAATTGGCAAATTCATTGCCATAGCAGGACCCGTTGAAGCTTTGGTCCGGTAGCCACAGATTACCTTTTAGGTCAGTATATTCTTTGTCGCAGGCACAATTAATCCGGGCGCGGCCTGTCTCCAGTTGTTTGAACAACTTTTGTTGACGCAATGCGGCAGTTTTGTCAAACACTCCTTGTAGATGAGTGGCCACTTCAAAATCATCCAGAATGTTTTGCAGTTTGACTGCGTCGCAGTCTTGGGTATAGCGTTTGATTTTGTCCACCAACTGGGCCGGGATTTTTCTTGACAGTTTTTTCTGTTGCAAAACAGCCTTGCCGAGAACTAAAACTTCATCTTCAATTTTTTTCGAAAATGCGAACCGGCAGCTGAAAATTTCCGGTTTGACGTTGACGCACTTAAATATTCTTACGGAATACGGTTTCATGGTGACTGCAATTTGCTGTCCATTCAACGTTTGGTCGTAAACCATGTCTTCCACCGGTTTGCCATCCGCCGCAATCCATCCGGTCAGCGGGTAGGGGGTTGCGTTAACCAGACGTAGCCATGCCGTGTCGTTGGTAGTGGCAGTTTGAGCGGCAGATACGCCGAAACATTTGTTGTCCGGCATTGCTTGAAAATCAGCTATTGGCGTGGCATACAGTGACTTGCAGAACATGCGCATGGATTCCGTTCCGGCGCTTTCCCAGTTGCAGTCGGTCCACGCATAGAAAATAGCTTCCGGCACTACGGTTTTTGACATGTTGACAAATTCCTCCGCAGCATTATCACCGGCTCCGCGAATGACAAAAGCCCCACGCATGGTAATGTCCCAAAGCCAATTTTTAGCGGCAGTGGCCGGACAGTCTATTTCATTCAAACCATCCAGGCACGGATACAAGCGCGGAAATTTCTTTGTCATTTTCGTGGTTCCGCTATTAGTGTTCCAGCCGTGCATCGGCAGAAAATCGGCTGATGATTTGCCGCCGGTAAATGTTTGTTTGTGGTTAGAGAGAATTAAATTGATGCCTGGCAGTCCTTCGTACAGGTCAAGCGGAAGATTTTGTGATTCGTAAGCTTTTCTTAATGCATTGTCTCGCTGTTCTGGCGTGGCGCTCTTTGCCATGA
>Ga0172380_10009735_pt1 | contig 10195 bp, 2 predicted proteins | sample Leawe162metaG_FD_119747 | JGI IMG/M metagenome (GOLD analysis project Ga0172380, IMG submission 119747) | Leachate microbial communities from a municipal landfill in Southern Ontario, Canada - Leachate well 162 metaG | ecosystem: Engineered > Solid waste > Landfill > Unclassified | place...
TAATTGAGCAATTCCGACTTTCGCTAATTCCATAACGCCAGCGACTCGCAAATTACCGGCAACAAATAATCCACCACCAACACCCAAGTCATCAACCACTGCCAAGTCCCCGCCGTCCAAAACAAACTCCGGATATTGTAATAAAACATTATCAAAATCAGCCAATTGTCCAACAACTACGCTGTCACCAAAATAAGCTAAGCCGGATGAAGCAGACAAATACAAACCATATTTTTGTTGCCCGACATTTTGTAAACCAATCAAATCCTCGCTGATAATCAATCTGCTAGCGTTCATTTCTTTACTATAAATATTCGCAGCTGATGCTAAAGCGGAACCAACTTTAAATTGATTGTTGGTTGAAAAATTAATATCAGATCCTAAACTAGAATTGAAAACCAATAATTCTTGGTTAGCGGATCCTGTCTTACCAAAAATATAATTACCTAAGAAATTTTGCGTATCCCCTTGCAGTAAAGCCAAACCAGTTGGCAAAGCGCTCATAGCAATTTTACCAGCAGAAACAATTTGCGCTAATTTACTATCATTAATAGAAGCATTGGTCGCAATTTGACCATCGGTAATTTGACCGAAAGTACTTTCATCAAAAGTGGTCTTATAATCCGTATTCACAAACATGGAAATCTTACCGGTCTCGCCAGTGGATCCGTCAAAATTAGCAAGAGCTGTACCAATAATCAAACCAGCCTGACCGTCTTGCAGCTTCATAGCATAACCTGGAATCGGAGCGATTGTTAAAGTATCACCGGCTTTAATCGCGCCATTTTGAGCTGTCACTTTCGTTGGAATACGACCGACTAAAGCTACCGGATAACCCTCTACATCTGAACCCATTAATAAACCAGGATTTTCTGAAATAACACCGATTACATTATTATTGTAAGAACCGGTTGTCTTAATAATATAACCTTCATTATTAGGATCAGCCATAACTAAATCGCCTGCTTCCAGTTTTTCTAAAGAAGCATAATTTTCAGCCACATCGGAATTCTCCGCAACCAATGCCACACCTGAAATTCTACCAGTCGTACTGGCATTACAAGTACCATCATTATCAACGCATAAACCGCCGTAACCAATCTGAACGCCAGTTGCGGTCGCCACACTACCATCATTAGTACCAATATTAAAAGTTCTTAAAGTAGAAGTTGTAAAATTATCTAGATTAAATACAGCAACATTGTCTCGATCTTTAATCTGGAAAAGTGTTGCTGACAAATCAGTTGAAGCAAAAACGACTGCGCCATTAGCGTTGATAGTAAATAATGAGGCACCGGTTGTAGAAGCAACGGTTAATAACGGATTTGAACTTTGACCGGCAGTTGAAACTGCCAAAGCTGAAGCAATTGTGGTAGTACCAATACTGGTTTGTCCATTAGCCAAAACCGTAAACAAGGTGCTAGTAGCGTAAGTGGCCGTGGAAGAAGCAATACTAAACAAGGTTGATTGATAGGTTTCGGTCGCTCCGGCATGAACTGCGAGTTTTGCGTAAGGAGTGGTAGTGCCAATACCAACCCGCATATTTTTAACACCCCCTGCGTTATCCGCTTCACTATAAACGGTTAAAATTGAATTATAATCTATGCCAATAGAAACACTTTCAGCAGTGCCAGCAACTGGCGTGGCTGAAACTGGAGCGTTGAATAAATAAATCGCGCCAAAATCCTCAGGCGCCGTCATATAGCCGTTCATACTTAGAACGCTACCAAATTCTATTTCATCGCTGGAATTGACTTTCAAAATATTGTCCGTACCTGCTCCAGTTGAATCGAATGCCCTAAACCATGTATTATTGGCAATCTGAGTTTCGCCAGTCGCTTGAACCTGAAAGACCACCGCGCCTACAGTACTGGAAGCGACGGTTATTAATGGAGTTGTATTAGCAGTAGGAGCTGCAACTGAAAAAACAGAATAAGGAGTAGATGTGCCGACGCCAACTCTGCCACCATTGGTCACGATAAAGTTAGTAGCTGTTGATGAGCCGACCACAAATTGATTGGAGGCCATACCGGCAATCGGATTAACAGCTAAAGTTGCCCATGGAGTGGTGGTGCCAATACCAGTATTACCACTGGCAAGTATAGTCATTAAAGTGGCGCCAGTGGTAGAAGCGACAGTAAATACCGGCGAAGAGTTTTGTTGCGGAGCGGAAATTGAAAATGTAGAAAATGGCGTAGAGGTGCCGACACCAATACGTTCATTCTGAATTCCGCCAGCAGCGCCATTTGACTCACTATATAATGTAAGCAAAGCGGTACCATCAATACCAAAAGAAGCACTTTCTACTGTACCAGCAACGGCTGCTGAAGTTACGTCAGCGTTAAATAAATAAATCGCGCCAAAATTATCAGGCGCCGTCAGATAACCGCCAATACTTAAATTACTTCCAAGTTCTATTTCATCGGATGTGTTTAATTTTAAAATATTTCCAACACCAGTTGCTGTTGAAGTTACACCTTTAAACCAACTGTTATTTGCTATCTGAATTTCACCACCAGCAAAAACATTAAATAAAGTCGCGCCGGTAGTGGAAGCGACAGTAAACAATCTGGTTGTTGAAAATAATTGACCGGCGCTAGAAACGGACAGAACAGAATAAGGTGTAGTCGTGCCAAAACCGGCATTACCGTTGGCAAGGACTGTAAATAAAGTAGCGTTAGTAGTAGAGGCAATAGTAAATAATGGAGAAGAAGTCGCGGTTAAGGTTGAAACGGATAAAATTGAATAAGGTGTGCTTGTTCCTATGCCAATCATGCCTTCACTATTAACTCTAAAAACAGTGCTTCCCGCTTTTTGTAATTGTAAAATATCCGAAGCGCCTCTTTGATCAAATAAAGCGGTAATTAAATTTGTTGAGGAAGCTGTAAAGCGAGCAAGCGTCGGCGTAGAAGTTCCAACACCGACCCTACCGGCATTATCTACAACAAAATTAGTAGCTGTTGATGAACCAACCACAAATTGCGGACCGGTCAAACCGGCATCAGGATTAACACTGAATAAACCCCAAGGAGTTGTTGTGCCGACACCGACTCTGCCATTACCATTAACTCCATTAACCACAAAAGACGGAGTTGAACTTCCTGAATTAGCGATTACCAAAGAATATGTTTCTGTTGATTGTTCAACGGACAAAACGCCCCAAGGAGTGGTGGAAGCGACACCAATATTACCATTCGCCAAGATAGTCATTAAAGTAGCATGAGTACTGGAAGCAACGGTAAACACCGGTGAGGACGTAGCTTGTGGAGCGGAAACCGAGAGAGTGGAAAATGGAGTGGTAGTGCCGACGCCAACTCGTTCATTTTGAATTCCACCTGCGCCATTTGATTCGCTATATAAAGTAAGTAAAGCGGTACCATCAATGGCAAACTTTAAGCTTTCCTCCGTACCATACGCGGCACTTACCACATCAGCATTAAATAAATAAATCGCCCCAAAATCGTCAGCGGCCGTTAAAAATCCACCAATATTTACAGCACTACCAAACTCTACTTCATCACTAGCATTAACTTTAAAAATATTTTCCGTACCATCACCAGCAAAATTTGTAGATTTAAACCAAGTGTTATTTGCCATTCTTACTTCCCCTGTTCCTTGTACTTCAAATAAAGTAGTTCCAGTAGTAGAAGCAACCGCGAATAAAGAATCGGCGCTTTGTAATAAAGAAGAAATTGTTACCTTAGCAAATGGCGTAGTAGTGCCAACACCAACATTACCACCATCAGCAACTTTAAAAACAGTTGTGCCATTGTCTTGTAATTGCAAAATATCGTAAGCGCCTCTTTGATCAAAAATCGCTGTCACATAATCCGTAGATGAGGCGGATAATTGAGCGATTAAATCAGTTGCTGAAGATGTACCAATCCCCATTCGTCCTTTGGTATCAATAATCGCTCTCTGCGTGCCACTAGCAACAAAAGTTAAACTGTTTTCATTTGCCCCAGCAGCGCTTTCAGCCAAAATGTAAGTGTCTTGATCTAAATCAATTAAACCGCCAAGTCCTGACCAAGCAGAATTATTATAACCTTCAAAAGTATTGGTTTGACTATTGAAACGCACAAAACCAGGAACACCTGCTGGCCGAGCGGCAGTATTACCGACTGGAAGTTTAATAGCGTCGGTCGCGTTGATTTCCAAAGATACCATCGGATTAACAGTGCCAATACCGACGTTACCACCGGCCAAAACAGTAAATAAAGTAGCGTTAGTCGTTGAAGCAACAGTGAATAAAGGCAAAGAACTTTGAGCTAAAGAAGAAACTGATAAACGGGCAAGTGGTGTAGAAGTGCCAACACCAAGCAAACCATCAGTTGTAACTTTCGCAACTGTGCTACCTGCTTTTTGTAATTGTAAAATATCACTAGATCCCTGTTGATCAAAAATCGCCGTCACATAATCCGTAGATGAAGCAGATAATTGAGCGATCACCGAGGTGGTGCCGACACCAGTCCTGCCATGAGAATCAATAATCATTCTTTGTGTACCACTGGCAACAAACTTTAAATAATTTTCATTGGCGGTTGGCGCACTTTCCGGCAAAATATAAGTATCTTGATCCACATCAATTAAACCGCCAAGTCCTGACCAAACACCGCTATCACTATAACCTTCAAAAGTATGAGTGGTGGTATTAAAACGCATTAAACCGGTAGCAAGTACTAATGGGCGTTGCCCACTGGTACCAACTGGAATTTTAATAGCGTCTGTCGCATTAATTTCTAAAGCCACGGTTGGATTCGCCGTGCCAATCCCGACCATACCATTTGCCGAAACCGTCAGTAAAGTTTCATTGGTCGTGGAGGCGACGGTAAATAATGGCAAGGAACTTTGGGTAGTAGTAGAAACCGATAAAATAGATAATGGCGTGGAAGTGCCGATACCAACATTGCCATCGTTGTAATAAATATTATCTCCACTGGTCGTCCACTGACTACCAATGTAAGGCGTGCCATTAACATATAAGGCAGTGGCGTTCACAATACCATTCACGTCCAATTTGAACGCCGGAGTGGTGGTGCCAATTCCGACATTGCCCGCAACATACAAATTATTATCCAAAGTCATGGCGGAAGCGGAAGTAAAATTTCCTGCGACTGTTAAATTATTAGAAAAGGTTGCCGGTGAACCGACAGTAAAAGTATTATTGGTGCCGTTGGAAAAATTAGCGCTTCCTGCAACGTTTAAAGGACCTGCTGTTCCCATACCACCTTTACCGACTGTTAAATAATTTATAATTGATAAACTATCAAGAAACGAAATGTTGCCGTTAAAAATCGGCGTGTCTTTATAGCTATAATTATTATTGGTAATTAAAGAGCCAGGGGCGCCGGTCAAACCAGTGGAACCAGCCGGGCCTTGCGCGCCGGTTAAACCCTGCTCACCTTGTTCGCCTTTTGGACCTTGAGGACCAGTCACATAAACAATTTTATTTACTACTCCACTAGTTGAACCAGAAGTTCCGCCGGTAGGAGGTGTGGTTGTTGAAGGTTGTTTTACAATTACCGGTTCGGTCATTACAGGTATGCCATCATTTTTAATGGTCTGATAAACGGTGGTTGATAAATTAGCAAACCTTTCCAATTGATTACTGAAAGCGCCAAAAGATAAATCATAAAAATCACCCAACCCTTTTCCAAGTCGAGAGAGTGCCCAAGAAATTGGATATGATTGATAACTTAAATCTTTGGTAATTTTAAATAAATAATCAGGCGCGCGAGATGCCGCTTGTGACATTAAGGCTGTTGACTCTTTAACTGTCTGCCAATCACCACTGATTGATCCGCCGACTGAGGCCAAAATTTTTGTACCGGTCGCGGTTGCTGTTTTTTCCGCGGACACATCATCCGAAGATAAAGACGCAAGATCTTGCGTCTCTACGACGCCGGCAACCATCGGTAAAATCTTTTCACAGCCCTGATTATTAAAAGGCAAATAACATAATTTTTCTTGAGCACTAATTCGCATGGCAATTAACTGTTTTGTAGCCAACGGTTTAACAGCAATTAATTGTTCTGCTTGTTTGGCGATTAAAGGTTTTAAAGCTAGCTGAACTGTCTGATATAATGTCTCCGCTCCGGAGGTAAATTCTGTTGTTGTAGGAATATGCCATTGACGTGTCCCTATAAAATCAACGACAGCTAATAAATCTTTTTTATTAATAAACCCAAAAGTATTATTTAAGGTCTGACGATAAAATTGATCAAATGATTTTGAGGTCTCAGTTGCTAAAGTCATTACTCCGCTGATGGAGGTGTTCGCGGTAGCTAAAGCAAGTCGTTGGAATTCTACCTTGCCAATATTCTCGGCGACGTATTGAATGTCAGCTGGCAAGTTTAAAGTATTTTCAAAACTATCCCTAGCTGCTAAAACTGAACGACCGACTGTGGCTTTAAAAAATTTCAGAGCCAACCCACTGTCTTCTCTTAAACCGGCAAAAGCCGATGGCGATAAATATATTTGCAAACCACCGGCGGCAAGCAAAATGGTCGCGACGGTTAAACGTCTCTTGTCAGCTACTCTCCACCAATCAACAATCGCATTCTCTACCCTACCCAAAGCGAGTAAAGAGTCCTTAGAAATATTTAAAATTTTCTGACCTAATTTTTGAGAAAGTTCCGCTGATTTATTGGCTCCCAATTTTGCCAAAACCGAGACGTCAGTTGTCAGCCAAAAATCCTTTTCAGCCACCGCTTTTGGACTCTTCAAAACGAGACCAGTTTTCTCAACCACCGCCTTAAAGGCCTGCTCACGATAGGTGCCATCTCGCTTACTTTTGACCTCGCTATTTTTGGCAACATATGCAAAAAGAACCTCCTTAGAGATTACCCAATTTCTCCCCAACTTCTTCGCTCCGATCAACCCTCGTCTGGCAAGCAAAGAAAGATACTCCTGAGAGTAAGGACAAAAAGAAACTGCCTCCGCTAAAGAAATCAAGCGAGTCAGATCTTCGCCATTATTTAATTTTACCTCCTGCTCATCTAACATCTAAACTTTTGTATATAAACGCTAAATATTTTTATAATATCGGATAGCCAATTTAATTATTTTTATCGTCTATCCGATATAAATTATAACACTTTTTTTAAATAAATAATATATCTTTACCCTGTGTATAACCTTCATATATATTGTGCGCTAAATTTATGCTCGGGCGATTCGTGAATCGCCCCTACCAAATGCATTATCCCCATCCAAAAACCTACCCGTATTGGCGGTATCCGATATGATAAATGATTGGGAAACAATGTTTGATTTGTATGAGGGGAACAATGCTGTGAGCTAACGGGAAAAACATGTGTGACTGCGTCATGGAGACGCAAGATTTTGCGTCTCTACGATACCAAATACACACGTCGAATACCCATTAAAAATTAACCAAATAAACCGCCGAAAACGGCTGACGTTTGGATGTATATTTATGACCGTTGGGGCACAACATTGTTGTGCCCCAACGGACGACAAACCAACGTGAATACCCATTAAAAAATCATTGATTTTGATGCCATGATTTTGTGGGATTAATTAAAAAATACACCCCATCAACCAGCCTCCCCGTACGGGCACAAGATCTTGTGCCCCTGCATTTTATGCCAATGTATTTGCCCATACATGTTATACCTCAACGCAACCAATAAACGATTATGATTATTAAAACGGCGTGACCGTATAGAGACGTGCCATTGGCACGTCTCTACGGAATACGTCCATGCGGAATATATAATTGATCATAATAAATAAACATCATGTACGGGCACAACAATGTTGTGCCCTGCCCAGCATCTTGTGCCCCTGCACGTTTTATACACCAACATAACCAATAAACAATTATGATTATTAAAACGGGAGGCGAAGACGCATGCAATGCGTCTCTACAAAAATACAATTTAAATACCCCAATAAAAAAACAATATCGTTTATCCGATATTGTTTTTTATCTTATTTTTATAATCATTATCCCCTATCCGATATTGTAAAATGTTTTGATTTTATTGATATCGGATATCGTATCCGATATTTTACATTTTTTCTGGTTTGCTGATACCGATAACACCTAAAACCTCGCCTAAAATCTTTTTAGTAAGTAACATTAAAGCGACCAAGCGCTTATCGGCAACACCATTATCAATTACCCTGACCGAGGCATAAAAACTGTGAAGCTGGTCAGCGAGCTCAATCGCATATTGAGGCAACCTGTGAACCTGATAATCAACGCCCGTCAAAGCGATGACTTCCGGATATTTTAAAAGCAACATTAACAATGATCTCTCACTATCTTCGCTCGCCTCATTAAATTTATATTCTGCTATTTCTCCCAGAGCTTGAACCTCTGGCTTGGACAATAAACTGCATAACCGAGCGTGAGCATATTGTACATAGAAAACTGGATTTTTTTCGGAACGTTCTGAGGCCTTATCAAGATCAAAATCTATGTGGCTGGTATTGGAATACATCGTGATCCAAAAACGCATCACATCCCTACCAACCATTTCCAATAGCTCATCAACGGTCACATAAGTTCCTCGTCGTTTGGATATTTTAAACTCTTGGCCGTCTTTAAACAGTCGGACAAACTGAACCAAAATTACCTCTGCTCTATCTTTAAAACCTAGGGCTTCTATACCACCAAGTAAACCTTTTACATCACCATGATGATCGGCGCCCCAGACATAAATTACCTTCTCAAATTTTCGTTCGCCAAACTTATTTTGAGCGTAAGCAAGGTCAGCCGCAAGATAGGTATAAGTGCCGTCGGTTTTGATTAGTACCCTATCCCGTTCGTCACCAAACTGGCTGGACTTGAACCACCAAGCGCCTTCGGCAAAATATAAAAAGTCGTTCTGTTTTAACTTCTCAATCACCTCGGTAATTTTACCTGAATCATGTAGATTTTCTTTTTCAGAAAACCAGACGTCAAACTTGATGCCAGCACTTTCGGCTGTCTTTTTTAAACTATCCTCAACCATAATTTTAGCTGACCACTCACCTACCGCCCGAGCATCATCCTTGTCTTGTAAATCACTTTTTGCCAAACGTAAATTTAGGTCGTCAATATAGTCACCCTTATAAACCGCCTCAGCATCTTTTAAAACCGAATGACCAAGTGTGACTATCTGACCACCGGCATCATTTACAAAATATTCTCGAACCACTTCGTGACCATTGAGCTCTAGAACCTTGCTTAAGACATCGCCGAAAAATCCGCCTCGTCCGTTACCAATATGGATCGGTCCGGTTGGATTGGCTGACAAAAATTCCACCTGAATTTTCTGAGGTTGTTCATTTTCTACCAAGCCATATTTTTCAACTTTCCATGCTTCAACAGCGCGCGCGTTCAAAAATTCCGGCTTCAAAGTAAAATTGATAAATCCTGGTTTGCAAAAAGAGACACTGGCAAACTCTGCTATTTCCGGTGAAGCAGAAAATACCGCGACCAATTCCTCTGCCACCACCTCAGGTGATTGCTTTTTAATTTTGGCAATGACCATGGCAATAGCCGTAGCATAGTCGCCAAAATTATTACGAGGATAATCAAGGTTAATCACAACCTCTTTTAAGGTCGGATCGTTCTTAATTAACGTTTTTTTAATCTCCTTTTCCAGAAGCGCTTTAATGGTAAGCATAAAAATTAAGGACTTTAAATAATTAAATTGCTTGTTCAAGGTTTATCTTATAAATTATAGCCCAAAAAAGCAACCCTGCACCACGTAGGGTTTGAAATATTTACATATAAAGATTTTCCTTATTATTCCGATCCCGCCACCATTTGGCGGGATTTTCAATAATATAATCACGGATGTTATTTAATTGCAATTCATCACGAATGATACAATCGTAAAACCGCGGTTGCCAAATATTGTCAATTTTTAAATTTTGCCGTGCATATTTTGTCACCCCAATTTTGAAACCGCGAACCACGGATCCCAAATTCATTGATTGCGGGCCGAATACGTTCCGGTTTTTTATTTTTGCATTTATGGTAGAGACGCAAAATTTTGCGTCTCTACGGCGGTCGTTACCATCACCACGATCGTGAAAAAATAAAATTCCGTGAACATGATTGGGCATTACAATCCATTCATCCAATTTAACGAATGCAAATTGTTTTGGGATTTCCAACCAACATTGTTCGGCAATTTTCCCCATTACGGATAATTGCATTTTACCGTCCATAACA
>Ga0172380_10009736_pt1 | contig 10194 bp, 8 predicted proteins | sample Leawe162metaG_FD_119747 | JGI IMG/M metagenome (GOLD analysis project Ga0172380, IMG submission 119747) | Leachate microbial communities from a municipal landfill in Southern Ontario, Canada - Leachate well 162 metaG | ecosystem: Engineered > Solid waste > Landfill > Unclassified | place...
CTCAACATGCTCTCGCCAGAATGCCGCCCCGTGTCGCTTCGCCATTTGTCACGCCTTCGCAAAAGGCGCCAACATTGCACGGCGTCAATCGTTCAGTACAGATGGGCCGGCTGGACGCTTACGACATTATCGCCCGACGGTCTCCTCGTCGGCCAAAGCGGGCAATGGCCGAGTTTGGATGGGCTACTGCTCTGTGCCCTAAGCCGACGTAGGCGGGATGAGAAAGCGGACGCTCAGGAACGTTGGATAGACCGCAGCCGCCCCGACCTGGGACTTCGCGGCGCTGAAGCAACTACCTACTCTGGCAAGCGCGCACGAATAGGCTCATAGACGAACCGCTTGAGAAGAAACGCAGCGACGAAGACCGCTACGAGAAAGACCAACTGCCAGACAGCCGGGAATTGTGAGTAGACGAACCATGCAAGCGGCGCAACAACGAGAAAGACGAGAATCTCGGCGAGTAGTTTGAAACTGGGCCGACGCATTGGGAACATGCGGGCTACCGTGCAGGTGACCGGCGCTGCGCGGCTTCATCACGCAGCGTCCAGTGACCGAAGGGAACGGGGGCGACCGTAGGGTTAGCCATATTTTTTGCGGGCAATAAAGGTTACGACCATACCGAGAACGACTAGAAACAAACCAACTCCAGGTTGGGATTTCAGCAGCAGCAGAATCAGGCCAGACCCGACAGCGTAGGCGCCAGCCATTCGAAACCGATAGCTCAGATGCTCAGTTGGAGGGCGGTTCGCGAAAGCAGCAGGAACTGCAGGAGGCTCTGATACTGCCGCGCCAATGACAAAAAGCCCGGCGAGCATGACGGACAACGCAATTAGAAGTAGAGGATCGAACCATTCCAAATACGTGCTGCGAGAATAGCCAAACAAGATGACCAAACCAATGAATGGAATGCCGACAGCCACTTCAAGCAGAATGATCACGGAAATAGGTTTCATGTCGGCAATATGGCTAACAGTTATTCAGCGGGCCCACCGGTCCGCATATTGATAATCGGAAAACATCCAGATTCAGAGTAACTGTTTGATTCATTGTGGATGTGCTCATGTAGGCTGTCCGCATATGTAATGATAATACGGACCGATGACAAAGGGTTGTCATGACGCCGGCGCAATTGGCCGCTTTGGAGAAGCCTCGCCACCGGCCGCTCCTGGCCGCACTGAGACATAGAGAGAGCGACCTTCTATGGCCGCAGTGGCCGAATTTCAGTCATTGGTTCGAGACTCGTAGGTGTCCCGCCCTCCCCCATTTTTGTTTGACATTATCCCCCGGATGTCCTTCCTCCGTAGTGATCGTTTGATGTGTGTTCAATTCCCGGGACACAGTCCTGAGGTAGACCTGCTTTCCCGGACACATTTGAAGGTACACAATATCTTTGGAGGTGTCGAATGGGAAAGCCGGTCTACCTCAATCCGAATTAATCATGGCTTTCAGAGATTCGACCCTTCATTTAACCAGACAGCAGTGCCTAGCCGTGCTTGGCCGTACAGTTCAGTTCAGCATTCCGGCTTTTGTTGGAATGACAGACAAAATTGGACAATTTTCCAAGCCAGCTGCATTCCATGCCTAATCGGAATCCTTGCCAAGTGAAATTGATCGCGACGTTGCCCGATGACCGTCGCCGCAGCCATTGTCCCAAACCCCGATGCGGCTTACGGGGCCGCCAAGACCAGCCGGTGACGCAGGCAGCGTCCCATGTCAATTTGGTCAATGGTGTATATTATTGCTGCGCCGCCGCATTGCTGGTCCTGTACTATCCCACACGGGTAGCTGCTGAGGATGTATCCGCGCTTTACCAAGGCGCGAGAAGGAGAACGGAATGAGGCCGAAGTACCCGAAAATGCTGTCCTGGCAGGCGAGGAAGGCCGGTATCCCCGACGATATCGCCAAGGCTCTTTGGATTGAAGCCCTGCGCGATGCAACCAGCGAATGTGCCGTGCTTGAGTCGCCTGAATACTGGAAGTCGACCGTGGATCACCTGTTTCAGCACCTTTCTACCGAAGCGCGAGCCCGCCACGCGGCGCCTTTTGGGTGGGGCAGCTTGGCTCGCCTGCCGGCAAGACAATGGCTGCACGGGCTGACCATCGTCGAGACCATGTTTTTTATAGGCATGAGAACTGCTCGCGGGCTACAACATCGCCCCGGCCTCTAGGCTCCGATCCCATATTCGCCAAGAACGTGAAATTCCACGAGTTGCGTCTTGGCCTACTGCAAAGGAATGGATTCGATGAAATCAACGGCGCCATCACCAGAATGGATTGAAAAAGCCATGCTCTTGAGCAGGGATGATGCGGAACGCATATTGGCGAGGATGCGGAAGAAGATAGTGCGCAGACTGGAGCATGAAGCAATTGATCCGCTGGCGGCTGTGGCAATGCAGCTTCAGCTCGAGGATGAGCAGCTCAAGGAATGGCGAAACAGGATGTCTGAACTGAGGGAAAAAGACAAAGGGTAGCTCTGCGGTCCGGCACTTCCGGCTCTGCATCTATCCTTTGGGCGTCCAGTCTTGCTGGCCTCAGGCACCAACAGGGACGCTGTGATGGGTGTGTCGTTCGGCGCAGCAATGCCGATGACGACTGCCCCTAGCACCTCGCCTGTCCTCGCCCTGTCATCAGAATCGGCGGTGGCGCCATGGTGAGCGCCGCTCCGCGTGCCGCCTTCAGTCGTTACCGATATCGTCAAGACGCTGCTTGAGCGCTTTACGATCAAGCTTTTCCAGCGGAAGGTTGACAAGAATCATCAGACGATGAAACAGTTGGTTGTAGACTCCAAAAAAGGCCTTGCGTCTTTCGTCTTCCCTGCCTTCTACCAATTCGGGGTCGGGCACACTCCAGTGCGACATCATCGGCGCCCCGGACCAGGCTGGGTGTGGCGCGCTGGTCAGTTTGTCGCATAGCGTGAAAACAAAATCCAGCTTCGGCGCATCGGACGCCGAAAATCCGTCCCAGCTTTTGCTGCGCAGTTCATCGGTGGGCAGGCGGTTCTTCTGCAACAATTCGATGGCGAACGGACTTACCTTGCCGATCGGATGACTTCCCGCCGAATACGCCTTGAAACGCCCGGCACCGACAGCGCCGAGAATACCTTCGGCCAGGATTGAGCGGGCGGAATTGCCGGTACAGAGAAACAGCACGTTCAGCGGACGACTGGATGCCATGATGGGAACCTCGCAGAAAGATTTCTATTTCGATTTTGAGAATGGCCGGCGCGTATTGCAGAGAAAAGTCGGCGCTGGCAGCACGGCGCAGCATCGTCAAGCAAGGCCAGGCGATGCAGCGTCTTTCAGTAAGTGCGCCGGTTTACATACAGGCTGTTGCCCTGAATGCCCTTGGCCTTCTTCTTGACTTCGGCGGCCACCACCGATACGTCGAGGTGTGAGCGAAAAGCTCCGGGCTTGACCTCGGTAACGCCGATCGACAGCGATGTCAGGGCATGGAATTCCATCAGGCCCTTGCGATTTTCCGTGACATAGCCGCCGCGCTCGATGTCGTCGTGCGAAAAGAAGCCGAGAATCTCCTCGCCGAACATCCTCAGCGCCTGTTCGCAGCTCGCCTGCCAATCCTCGCCGCGAAGCACCAGCACGAAGTCGTCACCGCCAATATGGCCGACGAAGTCCTTTTCGGAATCGCACACCTCCGTGAGGATGCGCGCAGTCAGCCGGATGACATCATCGCCGCGCGCATATCCATAGACATCGTTGAACGGCTTGAAATGATCCAGATCGCAATAGGCGATGGCGCAAGGTTCCCCCTTCGCCAGCAGATTGTCGATGTACTGGTTGATCGGCACGTTCCCTGGCAGCAAAGTAAGCGGGTTGGCATATTTGGCCGCCTCCATCTGCATCGAGGCCACCTCGCGCACCAGATCCTGCACGGATCCGATCCCCAGATAGCGGCCAGCGTCGGTAATGATGAAGCCGCTGATCAGGTGGCGTGGATGCGCCCGCACCAGAATTTCGGACAACTCGGACAGAGGCAGGTGAATATCCACCGTCAAGGGCTCTTTGTCCATGAAGCGCGTACAAGGCTTGCGTCCATAGAGCTCGTGCCGATAGGGACGCGCCATGTTGTCCACCATGTCGTAGCGGGCGATCAAGCCGATCGGCGTGTCTCTTTTCACAATGGCGACGGCGCGCAGATCCGGGGTGCGCTCGAACATGGCAAAGACCTCGTCCGCCAGCGTTTCCGGCGGGACGGGCGGAATGTTCTGCAACATCTTTTCGAGGACATGGTGGCGCTGATTGCCCTGCTGCTGGCTGGTGTGTCCCGGCAACTCTCCCGCGAGAGACTTGTATGCTGCCGCCGAGAGCGTGCGGGTCGGCACCGTCACCGGCTTGCCGATAAAGTCGCCGGATGCACCCGTTACCCGGATTTCCTGCAAGACCTTGAGCAAGGCCAGCGAATCGATACCTTCGGCAATCACGCGACTGCCCCGTGCGATAGTCGCAGTCATCGTTTGTGCGAATTGACTGATGCGCAACAGGTTGGGGTCGAAGCCTTCCAGTACGCCATCCTCGATCATCGCAAACTCCGGCTGAAGGACCGACCACAGCAGCTTTTCCGAGCGGGGACAGCCGATGTTGCCGGAGGCAAGCATGTAGCCCGAACGGCGCATGGCGCGAGCGGCTGCCAACGAGCGATCGAGACGATCGCCGTCAAGGCTGCCGATGCCCGCATGCACCACAATGACGCGCTCGGCGGATAACCCCACCTTCCCCGTGGCATCGGCCAGCATGTCGGCGCAGGCCTCACCGAGTTCGCCTGCGCCATCGAGCAGAGGCAGCAGCAGATAGCCATGCCCCTGATTGAGGACGAAGTGCTCCACAACCGTCCGGAAATACTGCTGAAATAAATCGGCCGTTCGTCCCAAGCGCCTTGCCATTCCAAACAGACACGTGGGCGAGAACAGCAATTTTTCCGGCGGGCCGTGAATACTGGCCAGATGGCCGAAAATGGCGCCGCTGCCCAGATCGGCTACCGGGCGGTAGCGCGGCACCAAAGAGAGATCCGAGCTGGCAGCTTTGCCACTTGCAGCCAGAATCGCCGCCAATGTCGGTCGGCAGGTGTCGCAACCTTCCGGTATCGGCAAGAAGGGCTTTGACTGTTTCATGGTTTGAGGACGCTGGATGCTGGATATCGGTTCCGATCGGGAACCCGCAGGGAACCAACCGACTAGACCGGTCAAGCCACTATCCGCCGCGCGCGTTGCAGACAGATGAAGGCTTGATGAATCCTTTGCACCGTAACGACACCGCAACCAACCCGAGCCAGAATGATTCCCTGGCCAGCGCCAAACCCGTTCCGACGCAGCCGCGTGCGCGTTTCACCCTGCAGAATCACCGAAGTCGATGCAACGTACCTATCCTTTCCACGTTCTGACGGCCGCACTGTTTTCACTGGTCACGCTGCTGGTCGGCGGTACTATCGGCGCGATCGCCTACACCCAGCAGCGTCAGTTGTTGTTGACGGCGGTGACGGACGTCTTCGCCAGATCGCTGCGAGAAAGCCAGTCTGAACTGGCCGCGACCTACCTGCCGGTCCAGGCGCAGATAGCGCTGCTGGCTACCACACTCCGGGAGACCCCGCCTCCGAAGCACAATCTGGCCATGCTCGCCCGCCTGCTGGAAAGCAGTCCCGCCATCTCCTTGATCTCCGTCGAGCGCAAGCATGCTGGCCAACTGACGCTGATGCCCTTGACCCATGCGGAAGCCCGCCGTCGGGCTGGCGCACCGGCACAAGCCGCGTATCGGCTCGATCAGGTGCAACCGCAGGGAAACATTGCTCACTATTTCGATGCCGGGCTGGCACCGATTGGCATGCCGCGCGCCTTGCCGGCGGCGCTGATCCCGGACAGCAGCCCCAGCCTGCAGGTCAGCCACGCCGCAGCCGATGGCAGCGTGATCGTACGGGCCAGCCTTAGCCTGAAGAACCTCTCGGCCATACTGTCGCGGCAGCGCGCCACTCCATCGACGCAGCTGGCGATGCTGAACACCACAGGCACTCTGCTCGCCGCATCCCATGGCGCCTGGCCCGACGCGGCAAGCCGTTCGCCGGGTGCGACGCTTGCGGACATGGACCTGCCCATCCTGGCCGCGGTTGTCGGCCAGCCGATCCGCGCCGAGATCGTCACTCTGGAGGTCGACGGAAAGCGCTGGCAAACACTGGCCCAGTCCAGCGAGATCGCCCCTGGAATCGAGACCCTCATGGTCATGGCCGCTCCACACGACGAAGTGCTCACCGGCGCCAATCAGATCCTGCAGAAGACTCTGCTGACCACGTTGCTCGGCCTTGGACTAATCGTGCCGCTGATCTGGTGGATTTCCCGCCGCATCACCGACTCGCTGCGGCGGCTGGCAGACACGGCTGCCGCCGTCCGGGCCTTTCGTTTTTCAGGCGAGAGCCCGCGTTCGCTTGTCCGTGAAGTCGATGGCCTGTCCCTGGCGATGCGTCAGATGCGCGCCACCATCCAGCGCTTTCTGGACATTTCAGCCCGCCTCGCCGCGGAACGTCACTATGACCAACTCCTTGAAGAAATCGTCGCCGAGACAAGCGCGGCCGCGAATGCCGGGGGCGGCACGGTCTACCTTTTCGAGCAGAGTCAACAATTGAAGCCAATGGCGTGGCGCTGGATGGGGGGCAAGGCGCCAGTATCCCCGACAGTCGTCTCGACGCAAACGAATCCATTCTTCAACACGGCGCTTGTCCGCCCGAATCCCACCCAGATCGCCGTCTCGGCCGGCCACTTGCCGCCGGGCCTCGAATGGCTGGGTGCCTGGTTTCCCGGACAATCCATTCACGTGCTGATGGTGCCCCTGCGCAACCGCTCCGGCGACAAACTCGGGCTCCTGCTACTGGTGCGTGGCGCGCAGAGCGGTCCCTATGATCAGGACCTGGTCTCCTTCATCGATGCCTTGTCGGGCACGATGGCCATCACCATCGAGCGGCAAAGCCTGCTGGCAGGCCGCCAAGCGCTGCTGGACGGCGTGATCCGCATGATCGCCGGCGCCATCGATGCGCGTTCTCCCTATACCAGCGGCCACTGTCAGCGCGTGCCGGAACTGGTGGCCATGCTTGCCGAAGCCACGGCAACGCATCCCGCAAGCCCCTATCGCGACGCTCCATTGGATGAAAACGCCCGCGAAGCGCTCCATCTGGCGGCGTGGCTGCACGATTGCGGCAAGCTGTTCGTGCCGGATTACGTCACCGACAAATCCGTCAAGCTGGAGACCGTCTGCAACCGCATCCATGAAATCCGCACCCGGTTCGAGGTTCTCAAACGCGATGCGAAAATCGCCTACTGGCGTGGCTTGGCCGAGGGCAAGGATGCCGAGGCCTTGCAGCGTGAACTGGATGAAACCCGACAGGCGCTTGACGCCGACTACAATTTTGTCGCCGCCTGCAATCTGAACGAGCGACCACTCGGCGACGAGGACATTGTCCGATTGGCGCGTATCGGGGGGCGCGTCTGGCTGCGCACGCTCGATGACCGCCTCGGCATCTCGGGACTCGAATATCAACTCAAGGCCCGTGTGCCGCCACGGGCCTTGCCAGCACGTGAGCATTTGCTGGCGGATCGGCTGGAGCATCTGGTCGGCGATCATGAGCAGGACGACAAGAGCGACGCGCAGGCAGTTCGCCACCGCATGCCGCGACCGCGACATCGCCTCAATCTCGGCGAGTTGTACTGCCTGAGTGTCAAGAGCGGCACGCTGACCCCCGAAGAGCGCTATCTGATCAATGCCCATGTCCTGGGAACGACCGCCATGCTCTCCACCCTGCCTTTCCCGCCGGAGCTCTCGTCCGTACCGGAAACGGCGGGCGGCCATCACGAACATCTCGATGGCAGCGGCTACCCCTTCGGCAGGCAGGCGGAAGATCTGTCGCTGGGTGCACGCATCATCGCCATTGCCGACGTCTTTGAGGCCCTGACGGCGACCGATCGCCCCTACAAGGCGGGCAAATCGGTGGATGAGGCGCTCGCCATCATGGCAGACATGGCGCATCGCCGGCATCTCGATCCGGACCTGTTCGACCTGTTCGTTCGTGCCGATATTCCGGCGCGATATACGGCGGCTCATGCCGAAATGCCGGATGCGGGCACATCTGGCGGATAGCCAAGCCATTCAATCGTCATCAATCTGTCACTTCAGTGTCACCGTCCTGACCTATGGTTGCGAAAACCAATATGTCGAACGACCACATGAACGCTCCCGATTCAAGACTGGCACCTGGGCCAGCGCCAACTCCCCCCACGTTCCTGGACCGCCTGGACCAAAGGGTCTTCAACGGCCTCATCAACCGCTCGCTGGTCTATAACACCTGCTGGGAAGACCCCGCCGTCGACCGTCAGGCGCTGCGATTGAGTCCCGAAGATTCAGTGCTGGTCATCACCAGCGCCGGCTGCAACGCGCTCGACTATGCGCTGCAGGGGCCGCGGCACATTCACGCGGTGGACGCCAACCCGCGCCAGACGGCGCTGCTTGAGCTCAAGCTGGCCGGCATCCGCAAGCTGGAGTTCGACGACTACTTCCGGATCTTCGGCGACGGTTACCACGCCCGCTTCCGCGAACTTTATCGGCAACGGCTACGCGGCGAGCTGTCCGGCTTCGCCCGTACTTACTGGGACCGCTACGCCAACTGGTTCACCAGCCGCCACGGCAGCTTTTACTACCACGGCCTGGCAGGTTTCGTTGCTCGCGGATTCAGCAGCTATTTCCGGCTGCGACCGCAGTTGGCAAGCAGCATCCACGAGCTCTTTGCCTGCAACGACCTCGACACCCAACGCCGAATCTACGACGAACTGGTGTCACCCGAACTTTGGACGCCGACTATCAACTGGGTGCTCGGGCGGCAACTCACCATGAGCCTGATCGGCGTGCCGCATCCGCAGCGGCGCCTCGTTCAGGCCCAGCATCCGCACGGCGTAGCGGGATTTATCCGCGACGCGATCGACTATGTGTTTCGCAACCTGCCGGTGACGGCAAACTACTTCTGGCGCGTCTATCTGTATGGCAGCTACACCCCGGAGTGCTGCCCGGAATACCTCAAGGCCGACAATTTCATGGCACTCAAGAACGGCCTCGCCGACAGGATAGAGCCGCACACTTGCACCGTGACCGAATTCCTCAATGGCAACGAGGACCCGATCTCGCGCTTTGTGTTGCTCGACCACATGGACTGGATGAGCAGTTACCATCCGGCCGCGTTGGTCGAGGAATGGAACGCCATACTCGCCAGCGCCGAGCCGGGTGCGCGCATCCTGCTGCGCAGTGCGCACGCCAGTCCTGCCTTCCTCGAACAGGTGGAGGTTGGCGCGGAGCGCCGGCGTCTGTCAGAGGTCGTGCGCTTCGACCGCAAACTGGCGGCACGCCTGCAAAGCCAGGACCGCGTGCATACCTACGCCGGCTTCATGATCGCCGATGTCCCCGGCTGAATTGGGCGCCGACGCCCGCATCCTCTGGCGCATGGCGTGCGGCCAGGCCAGGCATGGCGACCATGCGGCACGCCTGCAGGCCTTTTATGCTCCGCAGGCGGAGCACTACGACGCCTTCCGCGAACGCCTGCTGCGCGGCCGCAGCGAACTGATCGACAAGCTCGAAATCGGCAAGGGCATGCGCGTCGTCGAACTTGGCTGCGGCACCGGCAGCAGCCTCGTCCGAATGGGCCCGCGCGCCCCGCTCTGCGCCGGCATTCATCTGGTGGACCTCTGCCCGGCTCTGCTCGCGATTGCGCGGCAACGCGCGACCGAGCACAACAACGTCGAAGTCATCGAAGCCGATGCCACCCGTTGGCAGCCGCCGGCCCCGGTCGACCGCGTCTTCCTGTCCTACGCCCTGACCATGATCCCCGACTGGGAAGCGGCGATCGCCAACGCCGTGGGCATGCTGAAGCCCGGTGGCCGCCTCGGCGTGGTCGACTTCCACATCCCTTCCTCCGGCGGCGCCTTTGCCAATGGCTTCTGGCGACGCTGGTTTGCCCACGACGGAGTGCACCTGTCGGCCGCCCACCTGCCTACCTTGCTCAGCCATCTTCCGGACGCCTGGACGGACGAGCGGCGCACGCCCCTGCCATACCTGTCTGGACTGCAGGCACCTTACTACCTGTATGTCGGCCGGCGCGCCGGGGCGGCGAAAAGTGTATCGGTCACGCGATAGGCTGGTGGTCTTCGACGCCGACGGCA
>Ga0172380_10009737_pt1 | contig 10194 bp, 6 predicted proteins | sample Leawe162metaG_FD_119747 | JGI IMG/M metagenome (GOLD analysis project Ga0172380, IMG submission 119747) | Leachate microbial communities from a municipal landfill in Southern Ontario, Canada - Leachate well 162 metaG | ecosystem: Engineered > Solid waste > Landfill > Unclassified | place...
CATTTTGGGCAATTTTGATAGTTTACTCTTCGTTGTGGAAACAACTCTGAGTTTTTCAATAAAATAAAATATAATACATTATTTTCATAACGTTACATAAAAAATCAAACTGAACCAGTGCCGCCAAGCCGAAGCAAAAAAATATTTACCGCAGAGACGCAGAAGCGCGGAGAAATCACAGAACCTCTTCGTAGGCTGTCGCTATTTCCCTTCCTCCCCAATTATCCTGACTTCACGTTGCGGGTAGGGTATTTCGATTCCTTCGTTGCGGAAAGCGTGCCAGATCGCCAGGTTCAGGTCTGATCTTAGGTTGATCTGGCCTGCCTCCGGGTCGTTGATCCATACTCCCAGTTCGAGGTCTATGCCGCTATCGGCAAAGCCCTTCAAGTACGCCTTGGGCTGCGGTTCGGCCAGTACGCGCGGATGTGCGACGGCGGCCTCCTGCATGAGCGCCATTGCCCGTTCGAGGTCGCTGCGGTAGGAAACCTGCACCGGCAGCGCCAAGCGCATGCGCCGGTCGGAATAGGAGTGGTTGACGACAATGGTGCTGATCAGGGTTTCGTTGGGGATGATCGCTTCGGTGCCATCGGCGCTTTTCAGCACCATGTAGCGCGTGGTCAGCCGCGATACCGTGCCGAAGCGGTTGTCCACGGTGATTACGTCGTCCAGGTGGATGGAGTGGTCGAGCAGGATGATGAAGCCGCTGACGTAGTTGCTGGCGATTTTTTGCAGGCCGAAACCCAGCCCCACGCCGAGCGCGCCGCCGAACACCGACAGCACGGTGAGGTCTATGCCCACGGCGGGCAGCGCGATCAGCACGCCGGCCAGGATCAGCAAAGCGCGGATCAGCTTGGCGAGCACCACGCGCAGATTCATGTCCAGGCGCTCGGCGCGCATCACGCGGCTTTCCAGCGTCCTTCCCAGCCACAGCGCCACCAGCATGGTAGCCGCGACGGAAAGCAGTCCCGCCAGCACCATCAGCAAGGTGATGCGCTGCTTGCCGAGTTGGAAACCGATTTCGTCCAGTGCGGCTGTCAACTCCGGCAGGAAGCCGGTCAGGTGCAGCGCCAAGCCGGCCCACACCGCGCCGGCGATGAAGCGTTCGGAAGTGGAAATCCAGCCGCTGGGCGCAAAGGCGTGGCGCAGAATGTACACCGCAAGGCGGATCAAGGCCAGCGAGCTAAACAGCGGCACGGCGACGTTCAGCAAGTTAACGTGGTCGGCATCCCAGCGCTTGAGCACGGATTTGCCGGCCAGCACCACGAGCAATGCCACCAGCGGAAACACGACGCGCGTCACCCCGCCCATACCCAGCTTCCATGCGCCTTCGGTCTCCGGCATACGCTTCTTGAGCGCGCTGTTCAGCGCCCACGCAGCCAGCAACGCAGCCGCCAGCACGGCAAGCTGCCACAGGATGGCCGGGTGGTCTATATCTGCATACAGGTCGAGCAGCAGATTGTGAATTTGGGTGGATTTATCCATTTCAGAGGACAGAGGACAGAGGACAGAGGACAGAGGACAGACTCTGTGGCTTAACCTCACATTTATATTAAAATTCAATAGGCTGCAGCTTTGTCCATAAGGCGACCAGCCCGCATTCTCGTGATCTGCGTTTGCAGCAATTTGTTGAATTATAAGTTAAATATGGAGGGAAGTCTCAGGGACAGACTATGGTGGGGGTTTTTCTGTCTTCTGTCTTCTGTCTTCTGTCCTCTGTCTTCTTTCTTCTGTCCTCTGTCTTCTGTCTTCTGTCCTCTGACGCGCATGTTCGCGGTGTTTGCGCCAGTTGCGCAGATAGGCCGCCGTTAGTTGCGGGTTGCCGTGAAACAGCAGCAGGTTTTCGGCGTTCTTGAACTGGGCGGCCTGGGTAAAGTTGAACGAGCCGGTGATCACCACCGGATTTGACGTTTCCGCATCGATCACCATCACTTTATTGTGCGCGCTGTCGTGCTCTTCGTCGAAAAAGGTCGGCACGCCGGCTGCTGCGACATATTTCACCATGTTGTTCTTGTTATTCTCCGCCTGCTTCGGGTCGGCCAGCAGTTGCACATCCAATCCGCGCCGCTGGGCGTCGATCAACGCCTGGGCGATGGTGCGGCTGGTAAAGCTGTACGCCTGCACCAGCACTTGCTTGCGCGCGCCCTCTATGGCTTGCACGATCAGCGCGACGCCGTCGTCTCCGGGGGTGAAGGCGACTTGCACGGCGCCGGCGGCCTGGATGTCGGCGGGTTGGCGTATCGGCGAAAAGTCGGATGCCCCAACTGCCTGCGCCCAAATAAGGCCGGCAACCAAGTACAGCGTATGTTTCAGCTTTTGCATCTGTAACTTGCTCATAACTATAGTAAAAAAACAGCAAAAAAGCCGACTTTTCCCGCCTGCGCTATCGTATACGGGTTAATCTACGCACACAAGTCGGTATGGAAAGCTCCTCCCACTTCAAGGGAGAGGCAGGGGGCTTTTGTTCCTTACTTCGATTTTGAGTGTGTTGCCGCATCGCTTTAATCTCGTGCCGTTAATGGTTTGCTCCCATCTTCCGTATACCCGACAGCCTGACGCTTGGGCACAAGGGCGGGGTGGGATGAGTGCGCTGGGAGTTCGCGAGTGCGGTGACAGCAGGCAAAGGCAAGTAGATATGCAGGAAATTTTCGAGTTGAACTGGGGAAGGTTACGCCCTCACCCCAACCCTCTCCCGCCTGCGGGAGAGGGGGCTTTAGTTCCTCACTTCGGTTTTGAGTGTGCAGCATCGCTTCAATCTCGCGCCGTTGATGGTTTGCTCCCTTCTCCCGCAGGCGGGAGAAGGGGCGGGGATGAGGGCGCTAGGGGTTCGAGAGTCAGGTAAATTTTTTCCAGCATACTTTCTGTTTGTTGCAACACTTCGTTATTCCAAAAGCGCAGCACCTTGATACCTCTTCTTTCCAGGTAGTCCGTCCGTTGCTGGTCGTAATGCTGTTGTTCCGCGTGTTGTCCGCCATCCAGTTCAACTGCGAAGTTTACCTCACAGCAGTAGAAATCCAGGATATAAGGGGGGAATGGGTGTTGGCGGCGGAATTTCAGCCCCAATAGACGGCGGTTGCGCAGCAGACCCCATAATAAACTTTCGGCATCGGTTTGGCGGATGCGGAGATTGCGAGCGAAGGTAAGAAGTTCGGTGGGAAGTTTTGGGGTTGATCTGGGGGTATAAGCGCCCTCACCCCAGCCCTCTCCTTTATACCCTTCAGGGTGCGCCTGCGGGAAAAGACGCTTTTGTTCCTCGCTTCGATTTATAGAGCGACATACCATCAATTCAAGCTCACATCCATCGGTTGGCCGGGGCGCAGCTTGGCGGCGGTTTCCGGCGTCGGGCGCGCTTCGACCAGGAATACCAGTTTGTTGCGGTTTTCCTGGCTGTAGATCACCGGCGGGGTGTATTCGGCTTGCGGGGCGATATAGTTTATCGTGGCGGAAAACGGTGCGCCGCAGCCGTCGCAGGTCACTTTCACGGTTTGGCCGGTTTTCAGCGCGGCGATGCGGGTTTCCGGCACGAAGAAGCGCACCTTGAGGTTTTGCGGTGGCAACAGCGTCACCACCGGGCTGCCGGCGGGCACCCATTCTCCCGCGACATAGAGCGTATCCTGCACCAAGCCGGAAAGCGGGGCTTTCACGCTTTTTTGCGCGAGCGACCAGTCGGCCTTTGCCAGTGTCGCGCGGGACATTTCGACTGCGGCTTCGGCGGCGCGGATGTCGTCGCTACGGGCGGATAATTTGGCGGCGGCGATTTGCGCTTCCAGTTCCTTGAATCGCGCCTGGTCGCGTTCCAGCGCAGCGCGCGACGTATCCAGTTTCTGGCTGGAGACAAATCCCGCCGCCACCAGTTTCCGGTCCCGCGCGAAATCGGCTTGCGACAGCGTCAGCGCGGCGCGCACTTGTTCGCGCTGGGCAATGATGGCGTCGATTTCCACCGGGCGTTTGCCTTTTTTCAGGTTTTCCAGTTGTGCTGCGGCCTGCTTCAAGCGCTGCACAGCCTCGTCGTGTCCGGCTTTCTCGTTGTCCTGCTCCAGCATGAACAGCGGCGCGCCGGCTTTGACTTCCGCACCGCGCTGCACCGCCAGCGTGCTCAGGCTGCCGGCATAAGGTGCGGCAATGCGCACGAATTCGCCTTCCGCGTACCCCTGGTAAGACTGCGGCGCTTCGCGTGCGCAACCCGCCAGCAGCGCCAGCGCCATCATTGAACCTGCCAGCTTGTGCATCGTTGGATTCCCGGTTTCCCCACAACATTCGGATAACTGCTAAACCTCCTGCTCCACTAGCGAGTATAGCAACGCCATCCTCGCTTGGGTAAGCACGGAAGAGAAAATCCTGCCGTTCGGAAAACAAAAAAAAGGCGCGATACACCGAAGTGACCGCGCCTGAATATCCGCCATTAAAGGTGGATGGGGAGTCAACATCGCGCCGCCCAAAGGGGAGTTTGGACGCCACTAGTTATTAGCATTATCTAATATAATAATATTCTATGCAAGCATTATTTTAAAAATTTCATTTCTCCCAGGCAGCCCGCCGGTGATTCCAGCAGCAGGTCGTAACGCGGGCGCTTGTGGAGTACGGCGAACGCCCGGAGGCGCGCTCCTGAAAACGCTCTTTTTAAACGAAAAACAATCAATATATCAATTGCTTGCAGTAGTTGCGCGATTCACCTTCCAGGTAAGCATCACCAGACTTTAGCGCCATTGCTTGTTTATCCTCGATATGGCGCGCATATTTACTCAATCAATTGAGCAAAAATACTCAATATCAATTGTTTGAAGCAGTTGCGCGATTCACCCGCCAGGTAAGCATCACCAGACTTTAGCGCCATTGCTTGTTTATCCTCGACATAGCGCGTATATTTACTCAATCAATTGAGTAAATATACGCGCTATGTTCCATAGACCCCAACTCGCCACACTCGCCGCCCGCCTGCAACAGCCGCGCCGTTTCCTGCAAATCCTTGCCGGGCCGCGCCAGATTGGCAAAACCACGCTGGCGCGGCAGGCGATGGAGCGCTTTGACGGGCAGGCGTATTACGCCAGCGCCGATCTGCCGGCTGCGCCCGATGCCGGCTGGATCGAACAGCAATGGCGCTTGGCGCGGCTGGCGGCGCGTCAGGGCGCTGCGCTGCTGGTGCTGGACGAAGTGCAAAAAGTGCCGCGCTGGTCGGAAGCGGTGAAAATGCTTTGGGAGGAAGACACTTTTGCCGGTTGCCCCCTGCATGTGGTGCTGCTGGGTTCTTCGCAATTCCTCATGCAAAAAGGGCTGAGCGAAAGCCTGGCCGGGCGCTTTGAACTGATCCGCGCCCCTCACTGGTCCTACGCCGAAATGCGCGATGCCTTTGGCTGGGAGGTGGATAGGTACGTTTATTTTGGCGGCTACCCCGGTGCGGCGGCGTTGGTGGACGATGAATTCCGCTGGAAAAGTTATGTGCTGGATTCCATCATCGAACCGACATTGTCGCGCGATGTGCTGCAACTGGCGCGCATCGACAAGCCCGCGCTGCTGCGCCGCCTGTTCGTGCTCGGCTGCGCCTATTCGGGGCAGATACTTTCCTACCAGAAAATGATCGGGCAACTTCAGGATGTCGGCAACACCACCACCCTGGCGCATTATCTGGCGCTGCTGGGCGGCGCGTGGATGTTGACCGGCCTGGACAAATTTGCCGGCGACCGGGCGCGTAGCCGCGCCGCCAGCCCCAAGCTGCAAGCGCTCAACACCGCGCTGATCAGCGCCCAACTGCCGCAGAGCTTCGCCATCGCGCGGCAAGACGGCGAACTCTGGGGACGTCTGGTCGAATCCGCCGTCGGCGCCCACCTGCTCAACACCGCCCCGCCGGGGATGGAAATCACCTATAGCCGCGAACGCAACCAGGAAGTGGATTTTGTCCTGCACCAGGGCGACAAGCTGCTGCCCATCGAAGTCAAAAGCGGACGCAACAAGGGCGCGCTCAGCGGTTTACGCAGCTTCACCGCAAACTTCAAAACCAGCGGCAGCCTGTTGGTGGGAACCGGGGGTGTTGCGCTGGAGCGTTTTTTGGCAGTGGGTGCGGAAGGGTGGATGGGGTAGATTCGTGGCTGAGGACGCGGAGGAAAAGCGCAAGGTTTCCCTCTACGTCTTCCAGAAAAAAATTATTCACCGCAGAGACGCAGAGACGCCGAGAAACCAATGAAAAGGGCGAAATCATTCAACCTAAGCCGGACAATTGCCGGAACCAAAAAATATTTACCGCAGAGACGCAGAGGCGCAGAGGCGCAGAGTAATAAATAAGTTACAACAAGTTTCCGCTTCACCAAATGGGTGGTGTCGCACAATAGCATAACCCATTGTTTTTCCTCAGCGCCTCAGCGTCTCTGCGGTGAAAGATTTTGTTACTATTGGTTACAGCCCAGCAAGCATCACAAAGCCGTCATTGGTAAATCACCACGACATTTCCCTCCCCCAGGCAATCCGTCAGGGATTCCATCAAATGGTCGTGCAGCCGCACTTTCCAGGCTTCGCCCAGGTTGATGTCGCAACTGGCCACGCGATTGCGGTAGCCGACGCGCACCGGGCAACCGCCGTCCGCGCCTGCTACAGTGTAGGGTGCGATGAGATCGTGCAATTTGCGCACGTTGGATTGCTCGTTGCAGGAAAGCCGCAGGCATTTGGCGAATTGGGTGCGCGCGCCGGACAGATCGAACAAACGTTCCGCGACCACCCTCATGCCGCCGGAATAATCGTCGCGGCTGACTTTGCCTTCGACTACCAGCAACTGGTCTTCCTTGAGAAAATCGCGGTTGGCGTCGAACAGCTCGCTGAACACCGACACCTCAACCCGCCCGGTGCCGTCCTCCAGCGCGATGTAGGCCATTTTGCCGCGCCGCGTCATCTGGGTGCGGGTGGCATATATTACGCCCGCCAGCCACACCGGCTGCTGCTGCGGTGCGACATGGGCGAGTGCTACCTTGATGAAGCCGGATAATTGCGGGCGATAGCCATCATAAGGGTGACCGCTGAAATAAAAGCCCAGCGCCTTTTTTTCGTTGAGCAACTGCTCAATCGGCGACCAGCGCGCGGCGGGCGTCATCTCGGCGCCGTGGCTGTCATTCTGGTCTTCCATCAGATCGAACAGGCTGTTTTGGTGGACCGAGCGCGCCGATTGCTCGGCCAGTTCGAGCGCGGTGCCGACCGAGGCGATGAGGCTTGCGCGATGGTCGCTCTGCGCGTCGAACGCGCCGGCGCGCACCAGCGATTCGACCACGCGCCGGTTCACCGCGCGCTTGTCAACGCGGCAGCAGAAATCGAACAGACTGGTGAACGGCCCGCCCTGCTCGCGCGCCTTGACGATTGCTGCTATCGCCGCCTCGCCGGTGCCCTTGATCGCCCCCAGGCCGTAGCGGATGCGCTTGGCGTCGAGCGGCACGAAACGATAGTCGGAATGGTTGACATCCGGCGGCAACACCTCCAGCCCGTTGGCGATGCAGTCGGCATACATGGTATGCACCTTGTCGGTGTCGAACATATCGGCGGACAAGGTGGCCGCCATGAAGGCCGAAGCGTGGTGCGCCTTGAGCCAGGCGGTCTGGTAGGCGACCAGCGCGTAGGCCGCCGAATGGGATTTGTTAAAGCCGTACTCGGCGAATTTCTCCATCAGGTTGAACAACTCGGTCGCCAGACGCTCGTTCACCCCCTGCTTCACCGCGCCATCGACAAAGAGGCTGCGGTGCTTGGCCATTTCGTCGGCTTTTTTCTTGCCCATCGCGCGGCGCAGCATGTCGGCGCCGCCCAGCGTGTAGCCGCCGAGAATCTGCGCGACCTGCATCACTTGTTCCTGATAGACAATCACGCCGTAAGTGGGTTTCAGCGTAACTTCCAGGCTGGGGTGGAAATACTCCGCCTTGGCCTTGCCGTGCTTGCGGTTGATGAAATCGTCCACCATCCCCGAACCCAGCGGGCCGGGACGAAACAGCGCCACCAGCGCAACAATGTCGTCGAAGCAGTCCGGCAGCAAGCGCTTGATCAGCTCTTTCATGCCGCGCGATTCCAACTGGAACACCGCAGTGGTGTTGCCCAGCTTTAGCAGGCGATAAGTGGCCGGATCGTCCAGCGGGATCAGCTCCAGCGGGCCGACATCGCCGCCCAGAAGCTTAACGAAGCGCACCGCCCAATCAATGATGGTCAGCGTGCGCAAGCCTAAAAAGTCGAACTTGACCAGGCCGGCTTGCTCCACATCGTCCTTGTCGAACTGGCTGACGGTGGCGTCCGAACCCTGCTGGCAATACACCGGGCAGAAGTCGGAAATCTTGCCCGGCGCGATCAACACCCCGCCGGCGTGCATTCCGACGTTGCGCGTCAGATCTTCGAGCTTTTCCGCGAGGTTGAACAGATCGCGCACCTCGTCTTCGCTGTCATAGCGCTCCTTGAGCTGCGGCTCCATTTCCAGCGCTTTTTTCAACGAAACCGGCTTGACCCCCTCGATAGGCACCAACTTGGACAGCAGGTCGCAAAAATTGTAAGGCAGATCAAGCACGCGCCCGACATCGCGGATCACCGATTTGGAACCCAGCGTACCGAACGTGACGATTTGCGACACGCTTTCCTCGCCGTATTTCTTGCGCACATAATCGATCACCCGGTCGCGCCCGTCCTGGCAAAAATCGATATCGAAGTCGGGCATGGACACCCGCTCCGGGTTGAGGAAGCGCTCGAACAGCAACTCGTAGCGTAGCGGATCGAGATCGGTGATGCCCAACGAATACGCGACCAGCGAACCCGCGCCGGAACCGCGCCCCGGCCCGACCGGCACACCGTTGTTCTTGGCCCAGTTGATAAAATCCGCGACGATCAGGAAATAGCCGGGGAAGCCCATCTGCACGATAGTATCGGTCTCGAACTTGAGACGCGCGCGGTAAATCGGCTCCTGCGCGGCGCGCTTGGCCGGGTCGGGATAGAGCAACGCCAGGCGCTTCATCAAGCCGCGCTCCGCCTCGTCGCACATGTGCTGATCCAGCGTGATGCCTTCCGGCGTGGGAAATTGCGGCAGCCAGTTCTTGCCCAGCTCTATGGAAAGATTGCAACGCTTGGCAATTTCCACGCTATTCGCCAGCGCTTCGGGGATGTCGGCGAACAGCTCCTGCATCTGCGCCTGGGTCGTGAAATACTGCTGCTCGGTGAATAAGCGCGGACGGCGCTTGTCACCCAGCACATAACCCTCGGAAATGCACACCCGCGCCTCGTGCGCCTTGAAATCGTCGCTGTCGAGAAACTGCACCGGATGCGTCGCCACCACCGGTATCCCCAGTTCGGAAGCCACATCCAGCGCGCGCTGGATATAGCTTTCAGTCTGCGGCAGGCCGGCGCGCTGCACCTCAATATAAAAAGCATCCGGGAACAAGCGCTGCCAGGATTGCGCGAGCGTGCGCGCCAGCGCCAGGTTATCCTGCAACAAAGCCTGGCCGACATCGCCGCCCTGCGCGCCGGATAACGCAATCAAACCGTCGGCGGCGCCGCCTTCCAGCCACGCCTTGTCGATCTCCGCCCGCCCGCGATACTGGTTGCCGCGATAAGCGCGCGACAGCAGTTCGCACAAACGGCCATAACCCGCGCGGTCGCGGCACAGCAGCAACAAACGGTGCGGCTGGTCGCGGTTGGCGGCGTTGCTGAGCCACACATCGGCGCCGACGATAGGCTTTAGCCCCGCGCCCCGCGCCGCCTTGTAAAACTTCACCATGCCGAACAGATTGGCAAGATCGGTCAACGCCAGCGCCGGCATCCCGTCCCCCCGCGCCCGCTCGACCGGCGGACACTCGTGCGCCTTAAAAGTGTTGCCGTCCTTATCCTGCTTCTTCACCTCCACATCGAGACGCACGATGCCATCCACGATGGAATACTCGCTGTGCATGCGCAGGTGGACAAAGGCGGGAACGGACATGGCAGGGGAAAGAAGACGAGGAAACTGCAATTTTAACCTAGAAAGCTCAGTGGAACGGGTTGTTGGCGTATGCGGTTTTCCGGGCGCAGGTCATACCCGATAGCTTAACGCGGAAACAGCGCCTGCCAGACGTTGGATAAATGCGCCAATTTCAACCTAGAAACCTCCGTTGAACGGGTTGGAGTGTGCGGTTTTCCGGGTGCAGGGCAAGGCGCAACGACGCGGAATGGTCATTCCATTCCAAGGAGTTGCAACGCCGCCATGCGCCCGGAAAACCG
>Ga0172380_10009739_pt1 | contig 10192 bp, 16 predicted proteins | sample Leawe162metaG_FD_119747 | JGI IMG/M metagenome (GOLD analysis project Ga0172380, IMG submission 119747) | Leachate microbial communities from a municipal landfill in Southern Ontario, Canada - Leachate well 162 metaG | ecosystem: Engineered > Solid waste > Landfill > Unclassified | place...
CTTCGATCGCGTGGCGTGGTCGTGTCGTCGTTCGGAATTGAGCTGTCGCCAAAAATGTGCCGCAGTTCCGGGGCAGCTGCGCGCGTTAAGATGCTTTCCTTACGGGTTTACCGAATGTTTACTCACCATTTTCATTGATTTCTCTGCGCCTCTGCGTCTCTGCGGTGAATGGTTTTTTCCTGAGCGGAGGACAAATTTACCCTGCTTGACCATGTTTCCGCTATTTTCACCCGCCAGAATTTGGCGCATTATTAACGCTGTTTCGTCTAGGCAATGGAGAACAGTAATGAAACACTGGATCGCGATATTTTCAACACTACTGCTCGGCGCCTGCGCAGCCTATAGCGGCCATGGCCTAAAACCGGGAGTAGACCGGCTGGAAGACGTAGTGCATGTGATGGGGCAACCGGCAATGCGCTGGCAGGATGCGGACGGCGCGGCGCAACTCGCCTATCCGCGCGGACCCCAAGGCTTCCATACCTACATGGCGCATATCGCCCCCGACGGAAAACTAAGCCGCATCGAAAACGTAATGGATCAACAATCCTTCGCGCGCATCCAGCCCGGCATGACCAAGACGCAAGTGCTGCGCATCCTCGGCCCCGCCTATCCCCGCTGGACGGAATATTTCGCGGCGCGCGACGAACTGGCATGGGAATGGCGCTACTGCGACACCTGGAACGACGCCGCACGCTTCAACGTGCTGTTCGACAACACCAAGGAAACCGTGCGCACGACCCTGAGCCTGACCGAAGCGCAAAAAGGACTGTGCGGCAAGGGGACGTGTTGGTGTGCGCATTGAGGGTTGGGAGTGAGGGGTGGCGTTAACCATGATGAGAAAAAAGGTTGTGTTTTTGTGTGGATGCTGTAATACTCGATTCTCAGCTTGTCGGAAACAAGGTTAAGCGGTTTTTGAGGGCTTGGGACGAGCAGGCGTGGTGGTGTGTTAAAAACCGGTTATATGACCGATAAAAATATTTCAGCATTGATTTTTAATAACATTATGGCATTCTTCCATTTTTATAAACCAGCCTGATAAAATTTTAGATATTTTATTGGGGTCTAATTTACGTTAAGCTCAGATAGCCGCGCCATCACGACCGGTGGTCGTAGCGGGTTTTAAAGTCTTGTGGTTTTTTTAGTACGGCACGATGGGGAAAATATTGCTCTATTCGCAACGAGTTAAAAAATTTATATTGAACGAAACGTAGCTCGCTGTTGTCGCATAACGGAATGCGTTGATGCGACAACAGCGAGCTACGTTTCGTGCTCTATAAAAGATTTTTCGGTGGTTATTTTTCAGGTATTACGCAAAGGGACGGAAAAATGGAATGGCGTAGAGCGGCTAAAACCAGTGTGTCACATGCGCGGCCATCTGCGCCTAACGTCCCGTTCAACCGACAACGCCCTCGTTGGCTTGATTAAATTTCTTCTTAATGCAAACCGTTTTCGCCCTTTCAAACTCTTGTAATGGGCGTTGACGGTTAACTTGTTCCGTTGGGGGCGCGAGTCTCTTCCGCAGTAATTACAGGAGAACAACATGAGTTACGTTGAACGAAAGTGTCCACTTTGCAATTACCTTGATGTTCCTTGTGAGATTGACCAACATGGGATGTGGCTGTGGTACCAGTGTCCGAACTGCAATTGGTTTGGAATTTCAGCACTCGCTGAGTCAAAGCTGAAAGATTTGCCCAATAACGGCGCGTCACTCTCACAAATTGGGGCGGAGCTGAAAAATACACTTTTTTTACGAATATCTTTAGACGGTGCCACACCAACTCATGAAATCGAAAATCGCACCAACTGGAGGAAAGCTCCACCAAAATAAACGAGTCGCTTCCGTCGGGGAGTCTGGGCAAGTGTTCGAACATGCCGATCATGAGTCCGTCGCGCAGTTTCTCGATATGCGCCCGACGCATGATGTCCAATGACTTTTGAAATAAATCGAGGACATAATCGACGTCTTTTTCTCTCAATACCCCTTCTGGGGCGTCCATGATGATCGCTACCGTCTCCCTTTTCCCCATAAAAGAGGTGTCGCCGCAATTCCAGCATTTATGTTTAGTCGCCATAAAACCCCCAACCCGGCGTTCAACTCGGACAGGCCGCCAGCGGGCGCTGCTACGTTCAGTGGTGTATCCATCTTCATTGCTCCTTTTCAGTGTTGTGGTGCGGCCTGCCGGTTAACTCTACGTTGAGGCTGTCGAATAACCTAAAACAGAGAAAATCTAGCCGTGAACAATCAAGAAGTTAAGGTGCTTAAAATCATTAAAAATAGCGTTATTCGACAGCCTCGTTATGCCGCAGGAGATTTGTTTATGACCCCTTTGAGGTTGTTCCTCGCACTAATACTCAGCCTCTGGCTGCTTCCCGCACTTTGCGCTGGCGATGCGGTTCCCGCGCTAGCAATCGGAACGCCTGTCGTCGTGGTTGTCGGTGAGTTTCCGCCGACGAAAATGCAACCGGACGTCTCTGGTTATTCGAAGCCTCTCGTCATTCACCCAGGCAAGCGAGGAATCGTGGCCGGGCTAGATGCAGCCCGCAAGGATCTCGTGATAGTGCAGTGGAAAGAACAGTATTGGCAGGAGTGGACCGAGCCTCCCACGGAAGGCTACTTAGATAACAACGTGTGGTTCATGAGCCAAACCGGAAAGTGGATCAAGTGGAAAAGCTTTACCTCTACGATCAATATCGGGAACCTTAAACAGCCCATCTCTTCCACTCGTGGTCACGCGCGTTGAGGCAAAGGCGTTCATTCTCTTGGTGATGCTGCGGCCTAACCTAACATTCGAGCGGGACTGCCGCGAAGCAGCCCGCGTCAGCCCCTCAACTTCACGTTAGGCGACTTGGCAACGCCTCCATTTGCCATTAATGAGAAGGGAATTGGTCATGAAAAAATATCTTGCAGCAATCGCAGTCTCTGGTTTTGTGTTGTTGACACCTACGTCTGCATTTGCTCGTAACTGCCAAAAAATCGGCAACACGGTCATGTGCGACGACGGAACGTCTTACAACAAAATTGGCAATACCACGCTTGGTTCAGACGGAAGCAGTTCCACACAAATCGGAAACACCCGATTGAACTCCGATGGTTCATCGTCAAAGGAAAAGGGGACGCTACCCTTTATCCTTATCAATTGCAAGTTGGATTCGTCATCCTGAGTAAATTTCCATGAAACCCAAGGTCTATCTCGAAACCTCGGTCATCAGCTACCTGACGGCATTGCCGTCAAATGATCTGCGTGCCACGGCGAATCAGAGTTCAACGCTTGAATGGTGGCAAACGCAGCGGCAAAAATTTGAATTGCTGATCTCGGCGTTTGTCATTGCAGAAGCCGGCTTGGGCAACCCGGAAGCTGCCCGGCGTCGCTTGGCCGCAATAGCTGATCTAGTGGAACTCGAAGCTAACGAGTCGGTAAGAACCTTGGGTAAAGCCCTGATTCAGCACCACGCCCTGCCCGCGAAAGCGGAAATGGATGCTTACCATGTGGCAGTTGCCACTGTGCATGGAGTGGATTTTCTGCTGACCTGGAACTGCACCCATATTGCCAATGCAGCAACCCGCCCAAAAATTGAAACAACATGCAGAAACCTTGGCTTTGAACCACCAATTATCTGCACCCCGCTCGAATTGATGGAGGAATGAATCATGTGGCAAGACCCGATTGTTCAAGAAACCCGACAACTCCGTGAAGTCTTTGCATCGCAACACGGGCATGATGCCGATGCGATTTTTCAAGCTATTATGGAGAAGCAATCGCTTTCACAAAGACCCCGAGTTTCTTACGCCCGGCGTCTGCCAACCTACACTGCCCAACCCGTCGCTTCAGGGGATGCGCTCCCTGAGCTTGAACATTCGGCGTCTTTTCGAAACAATTTGGACAATAGGGAACAGACCACAGTTTTATAAACAATGGCTGAAATTCAAGAAACGCAAGATTTACGTTGGAGGAAAAGGGGACGCTACCCTTTATCCAATTCGTATCAGCCCGGTAGGGTGGGCACGCTTTTTGCACCCACGCCGTTGATGCATTTCCCGTGAGTACATCTTTAGGTTCGCAGGCGTAAAATTAACCACAATTCCCATTCGCTGGAGACATCATGAATTTCCACCTTGAGTATGAACGCGAAGCCGATGGCCGATGGCTGGCGGAAGTGCCTGAAATCCCTGGTGTACTTACTTACGGTGCCACCGCCGATGAAGCTATGGCTAAAGCAGAAACGTTGGCGCTTCGCGCACTTGCCGAACGTATCGAAATCGGCGAAAACCGCCCTATGCCAATCAGCATTGAACTCGTTGCGGCATGAGCCAATGGCCTTCAGCAAAGGCCAAGCGCGTTCTTGCCGCTCTCTTCGGCATTGGCTGGGAAATCAAGCGGCAATCCGGTTCTCACCGCACATTGTCTCGCGTCGGCTGGCCTGATTTCATATTTGCGTTCCACGACGGTGAAGAAATCGGTCCCCGTATGCTTGCCAGAATTTCAAAACATACCGGACTAACTCCCGGTAATTTCAGACCACCTGATCTCAGGATAGACAAATCAATGGGTTATTGTATTTTGTCAGATTTATTTTGACCCGAAATTTGCAGAAAAAATTTATATGTTGTTGATTATATTGCGTTGTATATTTTTCTGTTCAGCCAACCGTCTCAATTAAAATCCGCGAGATCAGGTGCTCTGAATTTGTAAGCCCGGTGCATGTTTTTTGAGCCGAAAGGGTCAGAGCCGCAAGGGGTCAGTTCTAACATTTCAACATTTTCTGTTAGAAAACAATAAGGGACAGACCACGGTTTATCTGGTTTGTCGGTCATGCCGATCAGAAAGCCGGGTCAAAAAAGCCTTGGGACTGCCCCCCTGTTTTCGCCATTGCCATAAACGAGTTGCCACAAAAAATCAGTTGCACCGCTATCCGCTTCCAGCGGATAATTCACCCATGGTATTTATCGACCTGCCTATCTTCAGCCGTTGCGCAAGCACGTTGTTTTCGGATGAGGACTTGACCGAAATGCAGAACACACTGCTCGAAAATCCTGCTGCCGGTGACTTGATCCCTGGAGGCAAGGGGGCTTACGCAAATTGCGTGTTCCGCTGCCTGGGCGCGGCAAACGAGGCGGTGCTCGGGTGATCTATTATCACTGGATCAGCAAGGAATGGTGTTATCTGGTGTATGCCTATGCCAAGAATGTGGCCGCTGACCTTACTCAGGAGCAGTTGCACCGCTTGGTCGCGGTGATTGATGCGGAGGTGCGAAATGGATGACAAACAGTTTGACGAGTTGCTTGAAAGCGTTCGAGATATGGGGTGCCACATGCGTGGCGAGGCTGTCGCGGGTGTTCGTGTGCAGGAGTTTCCTGATCCGGACGTCAAAGCCATCCGGGAACGCACAGGTTTGTCGCAAAGCCGCTTTGCCTTTCTGATCGGCGTCAAACCCAAGACGTTGCAGAATTGGGAGCAAAGACGCGTGCGGCCTGCCGGTCCCGCACGGGCATTGCTCAAAATCGTCGAGGTCAATCCTGATGCTTTGCTGGCAATCCACGCCTGAAAAATCAGTATAATAGGGGGCAGACCACGGTTTTTGAATCAAGACTGAAATCATGAAACGCAAAATCTACGTTGAAACTTCCGTCATCAGCTACCTGACCGCTCGCCCCAGCAAAACAATTGTTGGCGCTGCCCATCAGCAAATCACCCTGGCTTGGTGGGAACGAAGGTCAGACTATGAACTTCTTGTGTCACAGTCAGTCCGGCAAGAATGTGCCGCCGGTGATCCGGGGGCGGCGCAAAAAAGACTGGCAGCACTTGAGAGCATGGCCGTACTTGCTATAACGGAGGACATGATTCGCCTTGCCGAATCGTTGATAGCGCTGTCGATCATTCCCGCCAGGGCAATCGAAGATGCGCTTCATATTGCCGTATCGACGCTGCACCATGTCGATTTTTTGCTGACATGGAACTGTCGTCACATTGCCAATCCGGTTATTCAGGAAAAAATTGCCGCGTATCTTGAGCAACAAGGATTGTTTCTGCCGATTATCTGCACGCCCGAGGAACTACTTGGAGAAAACAACGATGACTGACGAAATCATGATGGAGGTTCATGCCATCAAGGACGCAATTGGCGTGAAGTATGGCAATGATCTACGCGCACTATTCGAGGAGATCAAGCGTGGCGAAGCCGCCCTCAAGGCGGCTGGCGTCGAGGTTCTATCTCCTCCCCCCAATCTGAAAGCTCTGAGTAACTCGGCATTGCAGCGGACTCGCTTTGCTCACCGCTGAATTTGCACGTCACCGGGGTCCGTCACCGGGGTCACGTCTAGATTCGTAGCGTAATGCATCATAGCTAGACCTGACCCCGTGCGCACGCAGGCTGCCGTTTAATCTTCGCTCCGATACGCCTCGTAATGCCGGGCGAACAGGATTTCCAGTTCGTCTATCACCGTTGCAGCCGGCTTGCCCTGCAACAAATGTTGCTGCATGTGGCTGGAGGCTTCGTGCAAAAGCTTGTCGGGGTCCAGCATCGGATAGGTTGCGCGCAGCCGCTTGAGCGCTTTCACCACGGATTCCGTAGCGGGGCGGGGTATCGGCAGCGGCGTTTCGCTGACGGTTTTTTCTTCCACGGCGGGCTGGCGGCTGGCCAGGAATTCCATGAACGCCCGCGCCGTTTCCTGCTGCTCCGCCGACAAGGAGGCATATAGCTGAAGCAAGCGTTTTTCTTCGCGTATTTTTCTGGGAATCAGCATGGCGTAATTTACTTGGTTGCGTTTTCCGGCATGATGATTTCGATATGCTCGCGGTTAATGTCTATGAAGCGGCAGGCGGAAATTTTGCGTCCGTTCAAATCCCATACCTCCGCGTTCGTGACGGCGAAAAATTCCTTCGATTCGGCGAGAAAATCAGTTATCCGTGCGCCCGGAAGCAAGCTGATATCCCCAACGATGCGGTAATGCCCGGTCAGAATGATTACCCTGGTCGTGTTTTCAGTATTCATGCCTACTCCTCGTTCGTGTCTTTTATTGGTGAGCATGTTTAGTATAATATGCTGGCGGGCAAGATATGCCTTGCGCGGGAGAAATTGTCCGGATTGGATTGTTCCTTCGCGGGATGCAATGCAAGGCGCAAATTGCGCCGTGTGGAAATGAGCACACAAGCAATTTGTAACGCGAAAGTCGCGCCCGCTGGGGGCAATCCAACCGGACAATTTCTCCCGCGCAAGGCATATATACTTTGCTTCACCATAATTCGGCTTTTTTGCCGCCGGAATTCCACCCCATCGCGCCTGCCTCGGCCAACTGTAAAGGAACACCATGCAAACCACGACCATGACGGAACAGGAGCTCGATCAGTTGGAAAACCTGCTGGCCGCCGATATTTACAAAGGCGAAGCCATGATGCTGGACGCCTTGCAAGGTTTTTTATGCGCTGTGATCAGCAGCCCGGAAACGATCCCAGCAAATGTGTGGATAGCGGAAGTTCTGGGTGAATTGGATTACGAATCGTCGGCGCAGACGCAGGAGATCGAGGCGCTGCTGATGAAGTTCCACGACAGCATCGCCACGGCGCTGGCCAACAACGAAGGCTTCGACCTGATCCTGTACGGCGCCGAAAACCCGGATGAACTGGATTTCGCCTCATGGAGCGATGGTTACGTCTACGGCTCCCAAATCGGAGATGCCGATTGGTTCGACGAGGCCGGAGAATACAACAAAGACCTGAGCGAAAAAATGGAGATTTTCTTTCTGCTGAACGGCATGATCAAGGAAGATGCGCTCAGGAACAACGAGCCGTGGATGTCCGCAAAAGAGGAAAAGAAACTGCTGGCGCAAGCGCAGGAAAACATGCCGGGAGCCATAAATGCAATTTATCGCTTCTGGCGCGATCAAAGCGCTGCTCAAACCCCGATGCGCCGTGCATCCCCCAAGGTTGGACGCAACGACCTATGCCCCTGCGGCAGCGGGAAAAAATTCAAGCAATGCTGCGGCAATGAACCCACGCTACATTAGCCTGTCGGTTTGAGCAAGGGGCGCGGAGTTTAATCCAGGGTAAATTTGTTCTCGGCACGGAAAAAACCGATTCACCGCAGAGGACGCGGAGGATGCAGAGGAAAAGCATGAGGGGGGTTACTCCGCGTCCTCTGCGGTGAAAAAGGTTTTGTCTTTATGGGTTGCCGCCATGAGTTGTAGGGTGGATAAGCGTAGCGCATCCACCTGAACATTCCGGGACACCGTTCGGTGGATGCGCTACGCTTATCCACCCTACCTCCTGTTGGCTTCCGGCTTGTCCAGATTAGGTTAAACGACTTACCAATGAACTTTCCAGGTTAAAATATTTCCCGCGTTTCAAGAAAGCGTATTTCCGGAAATTTCTCCTGTGCCAGGTTGAGGTTGACCCGGTTCGGCGCGAGGTAGACATATTCGTCGGCGCCGTCGAGCGCGATGTTGAAGGCGCTCTTGTCGGCCAGTTTCTTCAATTCGGCCTCCGTCCCACGCAGCCAGCGCGCGGTGGCGACGTTGTATGGCTCGAACTGCACATCCACGCCGTATTCGTATTGCAAGCGGTGCGCCACCACGTCGAATTGCAACATGCCGACCGCGCCCAGGATCAAGTCGTTGCTGCTGATCGGGCGGAACAATTGGGTCGCGCCTTCCTCCGCCAGTTGTTGCAAGCCTTTTTGCAACTGTTTCATTTTCAGCGGATTGCGTAGCTGCGCGCGGCGGAACAATTCCGGCGCGAACGAGGGGATGCCGGTGAATTTCAGTTCTTCGCCCTCGGTGAAGGCGTCTCCCAAGCGGATGGTGCCGTGGTTGGGGATGCCGATGATGTCTCCCGCGTAAGCTTCATCGGCGGTGTTGCGGTCCTGCGCCATGAAGGTGATGGCGTTGCCCACGGTGAACAGTTTGCCGCTGGATACTTGCTTGATTTTCATGCCACGGTCGAAGCGCCCCGAGCAAATGCGGATGAAGGCGATGCGGTCGCGGTGCTTGGGGTCCATGTTGGCCTGTATCTTGAATACAAAACCGGCGAATTTCGGCTCGGCAGGCAGAACCTCGCGGGTGGTGGTGGGACGTGCCAGCGGCGCGGGAGAGAGATCGACGATGGCGTCGAGCAGGCTTTGCACACCGAAGTTGTTCATCGCCGAGCCGAAAAACACCGGCGTCTGGCGGCCTTCGAGATAGGCCGTGCGGTCGAAGGTATGCGATGCGCCGCGCACCAGCTCGATATCGATGCGCAATTCGTCGGCCTGGTCGCCGATCAATTCGTCCAGGCGTGGATTGTCCAAGCCCTGGACGATTTCCGCGGTGCTCTTGTCGGCATGGGGGTCGAACACCGCCACAGTGTCGTCATACAGATGATAAGTGCCGCGAAAGCGCTTGCCCATGCCTATCGGCCAAGTCATGGGCGCGCACTGTATGCCCAGCACCGATTCGATTTCGTCGAGCAGGTCGATAGGCTCGCGCCCCTCGCGGTCGAGTTTGTTAATGAAGGTGAGTATCGGCGTATCGCGCAAGCGGCATACGTTAAGCAGCTTAATGGTCTGCGCCTCTACGCCGTTGACCGAATCGATCACCATCACCGCCGAATCCACCGCCGTCAGGGTGCGATAAGTGTCCTCCGAAAAATCCTCATGGCCGGGGGTGTCGAGCAGGTTAATCATGCATTCGCGGTACGGGAACTGCATGACCGAGGAAGTCACCGAAATGCCGCGCTGTTTCTCCAACTCCATCCAGTCCGACACGGCGTGGCGGTCGGCCTTGCGCGCCCGCACCGCGCCCGCCATCTGGATCGCCTTGCCGAACCACAGCAGCTTTTCGGTGATGGTGGTCTTGCCTGCGTCCGGGTGGGAAATGATGGCAAAGGTGCGGCGGCGCTTGATTTCGTCGTGCAGGCTGGTCATGGAGGCGATCTATCTTTAAGTAGGCAACAGGGAGCGGCATTATAACGGTTTGGAAAACCCGGCAACAGTCAAGAAGATGTTCCACCTGCCGCTATAATCCTAGAAACCTCCGTTGACCGCTTGCTAAGATGCGTAATAGGGTAGTTCTAAACAACTTTGTCATATATTTCGCGTTCACCCGTTTGGTGAGAACGCTACGGGCTGGATTGCACGGTTTTCCGGGCGCATGGCGGCGTTGCAACTCCTTGCAATGGAACGACCATTGCGCGTCGTTGCGCCTTGCCCTGCACCCGGAAAA
>Ga0172380_10009740_pt1 | contig 10192 bp, 5 predicted proteins | sample Leawe162metaG_FD_119747 | JGI IMG/M metagenome (GOLD analysis project Ga0172380, IMG submission 119747) | Leachate microbial communities from a municipal landfill in Southern Ontario, Canada - Leachate well 162 metaG | ecosystem: Engineered > Solid waste > Landfill > Unclassified | place...
ACGACTTCGAGCGTCCAATCTTTCTTGGCTTTGGCGACGTCTATTTTGCTCACGCCTTCAGCTTTGTATTTCGCCAATACTGCATCCGAGGCAGGCGTTGCAAAGACACTGGCAGCAGAGAACAACGCTAGCAGCCCCAATAACGTGATCGATCTCTTCATCATTCCTCCTTAATCACCAAGTCAATTTGATAGCGACGACCATACCCGCCGCACCCGCCATCGCCAGCCCTGCATGACTAGCGGTTCCAGTCTTCACTTTCGCGGAGTTGGCTGTAGCCACAGCCATCATCGCCGCGCCTGTGACACCCAACAAGACGTGCAGATTGTCGGGGTCGGTGAGACCGTCCTCAAGATGGAAATCATCCCAGTGAACAATCAATCCGCTGGCGATAGTCGCGGCAGCCAATGCCACCGTCAGCTTCGCCAACTGAGCGTGCGTACCATTCACATCTCGCGCCACAGGAGTTGGGCCGCAGTTACTCTCACATCCCTCTTCTGGAGCAGTCATACCTGTCAGCCCTGCCGCCACGATGGTGGCCAAGCCCAACGCCATGTGTGTGTTGCTACCGGACCACAGGGGCGGCTCATAAGGTTCTTTAGGTGTGGCAGCGACAGTCGTCGTTTCCTTTTTCACCAACACATCCGTTTCGTTCGCCGCCAACATGAACGAGCCCGCGTTCTGCACATACGTCTGCGCAGGCAGATTCAAATCGATGTCTTGAGCTTGTGCCACGCCCGCTACGGCAAGTAGTGCGATGAGTGCCGACCCTGATCTAAAAAGATGCTTCCCTTGCATTGCTGCCTCCCTTGTTACTGTTGATTTATCGGTGCGTTGTATCTGCTACTACTTTTTTCATGCCGGTGACCATAGACCTGGCCAGGTTCTCTTTGTGTTGGATGCTACCCGCGAGCACCCCCAATAAATGCAGCGGTATCAACAGCAATGCGACATCTACAAAGAATTCATGCGCGTGGCGGTAAAAATAACTGGTGTCGTCGCTCACTTGGTTCGCCAAGAACAACAGAGGACCTTCGTAATCGATGACCGCCAACGTGACCAATCCCGATACAAAAATGGCCGCCAACAAAGCCAGCAAACCGAACACCATCAATGCGCCCGCCGGATTGTGTCCGTAATAGTGGGCCGGCTGACCGGCACGGATAGCCTTCATATACCCCACTGTTTCTGCTGGTGAGAACAAGAACGAACGGAAACGTGAATACTGCGTACCGATGAAACCCCACAAGACGCGAAACACCAGCAAAGCGATCAAGAAATAACCGATCAACACATGCGCATCCAAGATGCCGACCTCAGCTGAGACATATGCGAGTGCGAAGCCCAAGACCAAAGACCAATGGAACAGGCGCACAGGCGCGTCCCATATCTTGATCTGCTTGTTCTCATGTTCCATATCGTTCCACTCGCTCAAAAACGGGCGCGATTCTAACGCGGTTCTGGGATTTGCCAAGTTGACAGTTGAGTCATCCTCAACCAGCTCGACTGGCACGGCGACTGCGACCTGCCATGGATGGGATAGTTCCCGCTTACTTGGATATTTTATTGGTGATCGGCAGTTCAATATCCTCGACAGGGATTGGCTTTCTGAACAGACAGCCTTTTCGAAGTTCATACCCAGATCGACGATGGTCATCACCCTGTCGCCATGGTCCGTGGTCGGATCACGTACATAGGACTGACCGATCTCAAGTTGAGGACATCACCCGGTTGCGTCCTGCGTCTTTCGCGGCATACAAGGCTTTGTCCACTTGTTGCAGCATGGCATCCATCGTTTGCGGCGTCGTTGGATGATGTGCACCGATGCTGACCGTGAACGAGAACGCCTGTGTACCCGTCTCGATGCGCAATATGGCAACAGCCGCACGGATGCGCTCAGCGATAGCGAGCAGATCCTCATCGTTGCATTCTGGCAACAACATCAAGAACTCTTCACCCCCCCAACGCCCTGCATGGTCGTAGCTACGCTTCATCGAACTCAATATCTTGGCCACCGCGCACAAAGCCACATCACCTGCCGCATGACCGTAGGTGTCATTCACCTGTTTGAAATGATCGAGATCGAGCAGCAATAGTCCCATCGCTCCTCCCTGCCGCGCCTGCCGCGCGACTTCCTTCTCGAAGCGATCTGTCATGCCGCGCCGATTCAACAACCCCGTCAGCGGGTCGATCTCGGTCAGCCGATGCAGATCTTCAGTCCGCTCCCGCACCCTGCGCTCCAACTCATGATTAGTCTTGCGCACGACTTCCACCATGTGGCGGAAAGAGACAGACAAGGCTGCCACCTCCCCCTTGCCCACCAAGGGCGATTCAATATCGAGGTTCCCTTGCTGAATCTCATCGGTGGCACGTTGAAGCCTGGCTATGGGAGTGAGCACCCAACGCTGCAAGAAGAAATTCAAGATGAGCAAAGCCACGAGGAAAAACAATCCGAACACCACCGGCAGCCATGCAAAACCATTTAGCACCGTCAAGCTCTTTTCATTCATCAGCGTCAAGTCATACCAGCCCACTTCGGGCAGATAGGCGATACCCAACAGATGCTTCTCGCCGCGATAGCTGACCCACATCGTGCGCACCTCACCAGAGGTCGGATCCTTTTGTAACTCATCGGTGAGTTGACGCAAGCGCACCACATCGGAGGGGTCATTGAATAAAACATCGATCTTGATACGTTCGCTGGCATCTTTGGTCAGACTGGCATAATCGATCAACTCTGGATCGGCGGATAACTGGATAGCCATGTTCGCATCCACGAAGAAGTTGTGCACGCCCTCTTGCTCGATGCTCACACTCTCTTTCAAGAAATCCGTCAGGTCGATACCCGTACCGGCCACCCCGAGCACCTCGTCCCCATTCTTGAGCAGCACATTGATCCATACCTTCACCACATTTAGGTGTGTATCGGGATCGAGATTGACCTGATAATCCTTGCCGTTCTTGAGGGTGGCGTAGAACCAGCGGTCGTATTTCTTGTTTGGCGATAGCGTGTAGCGATATTGTCTGCCGCTGTACTTATTTTCTTGGTTGTTGAAATAGTACTTCCCACTTCGAGCAAAAGCGGCGAAATAGCTGTGATCGCGATAGTCGATCCGATAGCGCTCCATCACGTTGATGGCACGTTGCCGCGCGCCCACATCCTCCTCGTTCATCGCCATCCGAATCAAGGCAGGCTCTGCCGCCATCTGGCGCGCCAGCTTGATCTCACGGATGAGCGGGGAAAGTGTGCGATATTTGTCGAACAGCACTTGGCGATGTGCGAACTGTTTACCCCATTGCTCATTGATAGTGCCGACCATCGCATGGAAAGTAGCCCAAGACAGCACGGCGAATATCAAGAAGATAGCGCCGCGCAAATACATGAAACGGGTATTGAGTTTCATACCCGCGTCCAGTCAGAAAGTTTTTTAAACACCTGCATTTACCACTCCTCCTGAAACGATGCGGATAATGTCTTCCGCTCTCGACTGATATACACAATCCTTATACACCCAGCGCCGCCTCTCAAAATACTTGTTGGGTCTTATCGATGCATATCAGCACACCATCAGCTTTTTTTTCTGCTCAAAATGCGCACTGCATCCTAAGCGGACAGACTGCGGGTTGGGTTGAATCTAGCTGACCATTTCGTCATTGGACCGGTCCGAATCAGGGATCATCCCGCTGTTGGGAGGGTTCGAGTTCAACAACAGCGCTTCAAATTCTTTCAATGGCACGGGCTTGCCAAAATAGAAGCCCTGATAGTGGTTGCAACCATTGCGTTGCAATATCTCCACTTGCTCCTTGGTTTCCACCCCTTCCGCGATCACGTTCAAGCCGAAGTTGTTGGACATATCGATGATGGTGCGCACGATCAATTCATCACTTTTATCCAGTACAAGGTCACGCACGAAACTCTGGTCGATCTTGATCTGCCCAAGTGGCAGTGACTTCAGGTAGGAAAGAGATGAATAACCGGTGCCAAAGTCATCCATGGAGAAAGTGATACCCAGTTGTTTCAACTGATGCATCTTGGCGATGGTGTCTTGAACATCCACGAGTACCAGACTTTCTGTGAGCTCCAGTTTCAAGCGGGATGGCTCGAAATGGTATTTATGCAAAAGCGCTTCAATCTGTTTTACAAATCCCGGCTGACTAAATTGTCTGGCGCTGACGTTCACCGCCAATTTCAACTGCAAAGTCGACCCACTTCCAGCCCAGAGTTGCAATTGTTGGCATGCCGTTTCCAGCACCCAAGCGCCGATGGGCAAGATCAATCCACTCTCTTCAGCGACGGGAATGAATTGTGCGGGCGCGACGAACCCCTGTTCCGCATTGAACCAGCGCAGCAACACTTCTGCGCCGGTGATCTGATGGTTCTCATCCACTTGCATCTGGTAATAAAGCTGCATCTCCTGATGTGCCAGCGCAAGCCGCAGCTTGCTCTCCATCATGGCGCGTGTCTCTACGGCCGACTGCATGGCAGTCTCAAAGAAACTGACGCGGTTGCGGCCTGCATTCTTGGCCTGATACATGGCGGTATCGGCACGCTTGAGCAACTCCTCCAACTTGGTGTCTTTTCCCATGAACAGGCACACCCCGACACTGACACTGCAATGGTGTCTGTATTTATTCAGCCGATAAGGCTCGTTCAAGGTGGCGACGATCTTCGCCGCGACGCCCTCGGCCTGATTTGCGGACTGGATCGCGCTTTCACCCAAATCCTGCAGGATGACCACGAACTCGTCACCACCCAAGCGCGCTACGGTATCGCTTTCGCGCACGCATCCTTTGATGCGTTCCGCCACTTCGATCAACAACAGGTCACCCACATCATGCCCCTTGGTATCGTTGAGTATCTTGAAGTTGTCCAGATCCATGAACATCAACGCACCATGCATGCCATTGCGATGGCTTGTCACCAACGCTTGCTCCAACCTATCCATCAGTAATCGACGGTTCGGCAATTGCGTGAGGTGGTCATAGAAAGCCAGACGATGCACTTCCTCTTCGGCGCGTTTGCGTTCACTGATGTCCATAAAGATGGCGACGTAATGGCTGATCTCGCCCGCTGTGTCATGCACAGTGGTGATGGTGAGCCACTTGGGATACAGCGAGCCGTCTTTGCGCTTGTCCCACATCTCACCCGACCATGAACCGTTCTCACGCAGGCTGTGCCACATAGCCTGATAGAACTCCGCATCATGGCGATCAGACTGCAGGATTCTGGGGTTCCTACCGATGGCTTCCTCGGCGCTGTAGCCGGTGAGTTTTTCGAACGATTTATTGACGCTGATGATGTTGGCCCGGGCATCGGTGACCAGAATGGCTTCCTGCGTCTCGAATGCGATGGAAGCGATGCGCATCTTCTCGTCCGTCAACTTGCGCTCTGTGATGTCTTGCACGGTGCCGAGCGACAACATCGGCTTACCACTCGAATCATAGTGAGTGTGGCCGCATTCGCTCACCCACTTGATACGGCCATCGGCAAACAACAAACGATGTTCGATAGCATATTTGCTGTGGTTGGCGACAGAATCGGTATAACTGCGATGGACCAACTCACGATCTTCGGGGTGGATGCGTTCGACAAAAGCTTCATAGGTGGCAGCGAACTTTTCAGGGTCGATCTCGAAGATACGGAATATCTCACTCGACCAGTTCAGATTATTGCGGATCAGATCCAGTTGCCAGTGTCCAAACTTACCCAGATGTTGCGCTTCCTCCAGCATGGCTTCATGCAACTTGATCTGGCTGATATCGGTGCGCATGGCGATGTATTGCCGCGGCTTGCCCGCATCATCCAGCATCGGCACGATGGTGGTGTTCACCCAATAGTGGCTACCGTCCTTGGCGCGATTGCACAGCTCACCGTGCCACACCTCTCCGGAAGCAATGGTGCGATACATCTCGCGAAAAAATCCGGCGGCGTGATGCCCGGAGTTGAGCAGGCGATGGTTGTGTCCGATCAACTCTTCGCGCGCATAGCCACTGATGGCACAGAACTTGTCGTTGACATAGGTGATGCTACCTTTGATATCGGTGATCGCCACGATGGCATGCTGGTCGAGCGCGAACTTCTGCTGTTCAAGTTCGACCAAGACGCGATTCAATTCCCGCCGTGGTGCCTCACCGCTTTGCGCGGATTGAAGTATGCGGCTGATGTTTTCTATAAGCTTCACAGCGTTCTTCTTTCGTTCAATTGTTTATGGAACTCATCCAACGGCACATGCCTGCCAGCGCATCTTGCTTGGTGTGATCATTTCATTTTCTCCCTTGATTTATGTTTTTCACATTTGATCCTTGCCTCTGCTCATCTGTGATTGAAGCACGACCCAACAGTTTTTCAAATTGATCGATTGGCATCGGTTTGCCAAAGAAATAACCTTGGAATGCATGGCAACCGCGCAAATCCAGGAATTCCTGTTGCTCTTTGGTCTCCACGCCCTCGGCGATGACGTTCAAGCCCATCGCTTCGGTCATCGCGATGATGGTCTGCACGATGGCGGCATCGTTGGGGTCGGTGGTGATGTCGCGCACGAAGCTCTGGTCGATCTTGATCTGATCCAATGGCAGACGTTTCAAATATTGCAACGACGAATAGCCTGTACCGAAGTCGTCCATAGAAAAGCTGATCCCCAGCAGTTTCAGTTCGCGCATCTTGGAGATGGTGTCTTCGACGTTCTCCAATACGGTACTTTCGGTGAGTTCGAGTTTTAGGTGTGAAGGCCGCGCGCCCGTATCAAGCAATATTCGACGCACTTGATCGACGAAATCTTTGCTGCGGAACTGTTTGGCGCTGACGTTGACCGCCAAGGTGAGGTCGCAGGTCAGTCTATCGCGTTGCCAAGCCTTCAGTTGTTGGCAGGCAACACGCAGGGCCCACAACCCCATCGCCACGATCTGCCCTGTCTCTTCGGCCAGCGGGATGAATTGCGCTGGCGATACCAACCCTCGCTGCGGATGCTCCCAACGCATCAAGACCTCGGCACCTAAAGGAAGTTGTTTTGCATCCACTTGTATCTGGTAGTGCAGACGTAGTTGTTGCCCCTGTATCGCCGCATCCAACTCTGCTTCAAGCTCGATACGCGCATTGATGGCGGCTTGCATCGCAGGATCATAGAAACGGATGGTGTTACGTCCAGCCTGCTTTGCTTGATACATGGCAATGTCGGCGTACTTGAACAAGTCATCCACGTTCTCTGCATAACCCTTGAACATCATCACGCCGATACTGGGCGAAGTCAGATGGGTATGTTCTGCCAAGATGTAACGTTCACTCAAAGCCGCGCGTATCTTCTCGGCGACCACCTCCGCGTGCGTCGCCGCTTCTTGTTGCAGGGTACTCAATCCATCCAGAATGACGATGAATTCATCGCCGCCCAAACGGGCGACCGTATCACCTTCACGCATCGCGCCTTGCAAGCGGCGTGCGACTTCGCGCAACAGCATGTCGCCAACATCATGCCCTTTGGTGTCGTTGAGTTTTTTGAAATTATCCAGATCGAGCAACATCAATGCGCCGTAGCGACCATTACGCGCACTCACTGCCAACGCTTGCAACGCGCGCTCCATCAACAAACGACGGTTCGGCAGATGGGTAAGTGCATCGTAGAAGGCTAACTGATGGATGTGATGTTCTTTTTCTTTGCGTTCCGAGATGTCCAGGAAGGTGGCGACCGCACCGATGGTCCTACCTTCCTTGATGATCGGATGTGACCAATACTCAACAGGTACTGCAACCCCGTCTTTGCGCCAGAACACTTCTTTGTCAGTGTTAGAGGGTTGGTTGAGCCTGAATGCCTGATACATGATGCAGTCACTCGCGGGATAAGGCTTGCCATCGGCATGCGAGTGATGGATCAGGGTATGGACGTGTCGCCCCAATACCTCTTGCTCACTATCGAAACCCAGGATCTTCAAGAACGCCGCGTTGACAAAGGTACAGTTTCCTTCCACATCCACACCGTACATCCCTTCGGTGATGGCATCCATCATCCGCTGTAGGTTCTGTTGCGACTCCTCCAAAGCCCGCTGTGCTGCTTTATGTTCACGGATGTCACGACAAGCGCCATAAACCCTACCGTTTGGTAACAACACCGCATTCAACTCCATCGGTATCTTGATGCCGCCTTTGGTGACCAGGCGTATCTCGAACACATGTCGTTTGCCTGTGGCAACCATCTGCTGGCCACCATAGCGATATCTTTCGCGCCATTCTTCCGGAACGAGTTCGAATACGGTCTTGCTATACAACTCGTCGCGGTCATAGCCCAGCAATTCGATCACGTTGTCATTCACATAGGTGATGCGCCCGCTTTGCTCGGAGATGAATACGGCATCAGGGGCGTTCTGCAAAGTCATGCGTAGCTGCTCTTCGCTTTCGCGCACGGCATAGATCATGGCTTCAGAGACTTGCTCGGAATGGGCGGTCAACTCGCGATGCGCCTTCTCCAGGTCAGCCAGCTCTTGTGAGTTCATTCGGGCCATGCGTTGATCGAACAAACTAGCTAGCAAACCACCACCGAACCAGACCAATGCGGTCATCGACAACATCAAAGCCATGATGTTCGGCTCGATATGCAAGACATCGGTGAGGCACATACCCCCTTCTGGGATGTGCATCCCCAGCATGGCGGTGTAGTGCATCGAGGAGATCGCCAAACCCATGACCACCGAGCCCAACACCGTGCGCGGAAAAGTAGCGAGCTTGACCCAGTCTTGCCGATACATGATGAACATCGCCCCCCAGGAGGCAACGATGGCGATCACCACTGAGAGCACGAATATCCAAGGCTCATAGGTGATGGCCGGCGACATCTTGAGGGCATCCATGCCCATATAGTGCATGGTGCTGATCCCAGCCCCCATCAATACACCACCGACCAATATGCGGCGAGGTCGTACTTGAACATCGCGCAACACTCTAAACCCGAGCAATGCTGAGACGATCGCGGGAACGAGTGACAGCGCAGTCAATTGAGGATCGAAACCGATAGCGATGGGCAGATGTAAAGCCAGCATGCCCACGAAATGCATAGACCAGATAGCGAGCCCCAGCGTACTCCCGCCAGCGAGCATCCAGATGGTGGCAGTATGCCCCGTATTCTCGCGCATGCGCTGGGCATGGGTAAGCGCGGTGAATGAGCCGAGGATGGCGATCAACACGGAAAAAGCGACCAACGGGATATTCCAAGTGATAGGCACAACACCCCTTTTTAATTGAACTTGATACGATGCTACCTAAGTGAGTAACCAGAAAAACACCGAAGAACAGCAGAAATCCCCCTCTTTCCCCCCACTCAAACTTATCATTTTTAAATGAGCCTAGCGTTCCTATCGGCATCTTCCTTGATTCCTTTAGGAAAAGGATAGTTAAGTGCCTTTATGTTCCTCTCCCCACCCCTCCCCCACCGAGAGAGTGGTCTTGATCAGAGTTTCTCTCAGGCTTGGAATAATTGCGGTGGCAAGGCGTCTTGTCAGGTTCAGGCAGGCCATTTCGATAAGCTCAAGACATGCCCATCAATATCACTCAGGACTTGCCCTTCGATGTTACTCAGGACAGGCTTATCCGCCACGCAAGCGATATAATCGCACATCGTTTTTACTTCCACCCCGGAGCCACCGCCATGTCGCACAATCTGTTCAACTCCCGCCAAACGCTTACTCTTGCCAACGGAACAACGTCCACGCTGTATTCCCTACCCGCCCTCGAAAAAGCTGGCGTTGGCAATATCTCGCGTCTGCCAGTCTCCATCCGCATCGTGCTGGAATCGGTATTGCGCAACTGCGATGGCAAGAAAGTGACTGAGCAACATATCCGTGAGTTGGCAAACTGGAAACCGAACGCGGAGCGCACGCAAGAGATTCCGTTCATCGTGGCGCGTATCGTGTTGCAAGACTTCACCGGTGTGCCCTTGCTGGCCGACCTCGCCGCCATGCGCGATGCGGCAGCCAAAGCGGGCAAAGACCCCAAGGTCATCGAGCCGTTGGTGCCGGTGAATCTGGTGGTGGATCACTCGGTGCAGATCGACAGCTACAACAACCCGAACGCGCTCAAGATCAACATGGAGATGGAGTTCGAGCGCAACACCGAGCGCTACCGCTTCATGAAATGGGGCATGCAGGCGTTCAACACCTTTAAGGTCGTACCACCCGGCATCGGCATCGTGCACCAGGTGAACCTGGAATA
>Ga0172380_10009741_pt1 | contig 10192 bp, 9 predicted proteins | sample Leawe162metaG_FD_119747 | JGI IMG/M metagenome (GOLD analysis project Ga0172380, IMG submission 119747) | Leachate microbial communities from a municipal landfill in Southern Ontario, Canada - Leachate well 162 metaG | ecosystem: Engineered > Solid waste > Landfill > Unclassified | place...
AAGAGATAAAAGATATAGAAGCCAGGATCAAATCGGGAGCCGACTTCGGAGAATTAGCTCTCAAATATTCAGCGGATAAGGGGAGTGCGGCAAGAAAAGGGGATCTGGGATATTTTCAGCGCGGTCAGATGGTTAAGGAATTCGATGAAGCCGCTTTTAAATTAAACATTGGTGAGGTTTCACCTGTTGTTAAAACTTCTTTCGGCTATCATTTGATACGCCTTTCTGAAATTGCGCCTGCAAAATCGTATGAGGAGGAAAAACAGGAATTAAAAGAGATGTACGACCGTGTCCGTTTCAGGAACGATTTTAATGACCTTCTGAAAAATCTGAAATCAGAGTTTAATTACACGCAAAACAGCATAACCGTGAATAAAATTCTTCTGATCAGCGATACAATGAAGATAGGGACGGATTATCTGAATAGTAATCTTAAAAACCTTGTTGGAAATGATGAGCTTTTCAGGATAAGAGATAAAGCCTTTACTTGTGACAGTCTGTTCAATCATCTGATTAAGATCGGCTCGTACCTTAATATGAAAGTCAACGGGAAAATTTTACAGGACGCGATTGATGAGTATGCTGGCTCTCTTCTCCTGGCGGAAAAAGCGTTAATATATGAGAAGGAAAATCCGGAATTTGCCAAATTATTGGCCGATTATGAAAATGGAATCTACCTGTTTAAGATTCTGGAGGAGGAAGTCTGGTCGAAAATTTCGATAGATAGCGCCAAGATTTTTGCTTACTGGGAGAAGACAAAAGAAAATTACAGATGGAAAGATAGGGTAGAATTTAAAGAGATTCATAACTCAAACGAGTCTGAAATTAACAGCTGCTATTCATCTCTGATTTCAGGTACACTTTTCGATACCCTACAGGTAAAATACAATCAGAGAATGGAAAACGCTGCTCGCCCCGGATTTAAAGATCTGGTTGATATTGAAGCAAACGAGTTAGCGAAGCAGGCAAACGCATTAAAAAATCCCGGTGAGGTTTCCAGACCGTTCAAGTTCGAAAACGGGTGGTCTGTAGTCCAGTTGATAAAAAAGGATTCGGCAAGAGAAAAAACATTTGAGGAAGCTAAAGCCGAGGCAGCCAGCCTACTGCAGGAGAAAGAAAGCAAGCGGTTGGAAGATGACTATCTGAATAAATTGAAAAGTACTTACAATCCAAAATATTATTATGAAGAGTTGAGGAATGCATTTAAGCAGGCGGATTAAAACGTCGGTATTTTTATTTTCGATATTTATTGGACTACTTGCTTGCTCCGAAAAGGAAAAAAGCGATAAATATGTTGTAAAGGTCAATGAATCGGCTCTTACTGAGGCGCAGATTCAATCGGCTCTTAATGACGAAGTTAACAGGGGAAAAACCAGGGCTGAATTTATTAATAACTGGATTGAAAGAGAAATTCTGTATCAGGAGGCGGTTAATGAGGGGATCCTGAATGAGACGGAATACAAATCTCTTATTGAAAACAGCAAGAAAGAGTTAGCCGCGGCATTATTCATCAATAAACTGCTGGTTGAAGATAAATCAGATCCGGCTGTGGACGATATCAAAAAATATTTCGAATCCAATAGTGATGAATTCAGATTGATTGATGATGCATTCCGGATTAATATTGCATATTTCGGAGATTTTGAGAAAGCGGTAAAATTCCGCGATGGGGCTATCCTATCAAGCTGGAAAAACAGTTTGAATATGTCGCGCAGCGATACAACGGGCATTTCAAGCGAGAATGCGCTGGTACTGTATAAATATCAGATACAGCCCGCTTCGCTTTTAAGAATTATCTCCGACCTGGGGAAAGATGAGATCAGTGTTGTATTGGAAACTGGACCGTCGAAATTTGTAGTAGTTCAGCTGGTTGAAAAATTTTTCAAAGATACTGTCCCCCCATTTGAACTTTTGAAGGACGAAGTAAATAGCCGTCTTACGGTTATTAAAAAGAAAGAATTAATAAAAAAATATATAGATAAATTAGTCGCAGATCACAATCTGGAGATAAAGAGGTATTCCGAATGAAAAATTTTCTGTTAATATTTTTAGTAGTGGCCGGGATTGTAAATGCCCAGAAAGCACTGGATAAAATCGTTGCCGTAGTTGATAATGAAATTATCCTCCAGTCCGAATTTGAATTCAGAGCTAATATGGAAGCTCAGCAGAGAAATATTAATCCTTCCGATACAACATTCCTGAGGCAGGTCCTCAATGCGATGATAGAGGAAAAATTATTGTATGCCCAGGCAGAACTGGATTCAGTCACCGTGACCGATGATCAGGTGAAACAGCAGCTCGATTACCAGATAAATTATTTTGTGCAGCAGTACGGTTCGAGAGAAAAACTTGAACAGGTCTACGGAATGCCGCTGGAAAAATTGAAACGCTCTCTTCAGGATGATGTGAGAAAAAATCTTATGGCCGAAATGCTCAAGCAGAAAAAATTCGGTCAAATGGAAGCTTCCAGAAAAGAAGTGGAGGAGTTCTATGGTACATTCAAAGATTCGCTCGGTATAGTTGCGGAAAAATTCACAATTGCGCATATTTTTCAAAATCCCAAAACCGGCGATAGGGTGAAAAAAATTGCAAAGGATTTGGCTCTATCATTGCTCGATTCACTGAAGAATGGAGCTGATTTCTCCAAATTAGCCGTAAAATATTCCGATGATCCCGGCAGCGCGGCACAGGGTGGCGATCTTGGATTTGTTAAAAGAGGCGTATTCTATCCCGAATTTGAAGCCGCGGCATTTGCCCTGGCGCCAAATCAATTATCGGGCATTATAGAATCCCCGGTCGGATATCATATTATTCAGCTCCTGGAGAGGCGCGGGGAGTCGATTCATTCGCGTCATATTCTGATAAAGGTTAAGAGCGATGATGAATCGGATCTGAAAGCAATTGAATTTCTTACCGAATTGAGAGACAGTATAGTCAGAGGTAAAAATAAGTTCGAATATTTCGCCAAAAATTACAGCGATGATAAGGAAACCTCTAAATACGGAGGAGTTCTCGGAACATTTGAGGCAAGCCAGCTCGATAAAGCATTGCTCGATATAATCTACAAATTGAAAGAGGGGGATCTCAGTTATCCTAAACGCCTGGAGATAGATAAGAATACATACGGGTATCACATTGTCAAGCTGGAAAAAAGAATTCCTCAGCATAAGGCCGATATGGACCTGGATTTTCCCGAATTGAAAAGGATGACCGAATATTATAAGAAGCAGAAACTCTTTGCCCAATGGATAGATGAGATCAAGCAGAGAATTTACTGGGAGATCCGGTTATAATACACTCAGGTATAGAGGCAACTTTTGAAAACCGGTAGATCCGATCTTCTATTAATTAAACCGAGGAACTAAAATTGACTGATAAAATTTCCGCCAATGATGTAGAAGCGGTTGAACAGCTCTCCGAATCGATAAAAACTGTAAAGAAGGAGATTGCAAAGGTAATAATAGGTCAGGATCAGATAGTCAATGATCTTTTAGTAAGCCTTCTTGCAAGAGGGCACTGCCTTCTGGTCGGTGTTCCGGGACTTGCAAAAACTCTTTTGATCAAAACACTAGCCGCCGTTCTGGATCTCAATTTCAGCCGAATTCAATTTACACCGGATCTGATGCCGAGCGATATCACCGGTACTGAGATTATTGATGACGACCCGGTTACGAAAAAAAGAATTTTCCGTTTTATAAAGGGCCCCGTATTCGCAAATATAATCCTGGCCGATGAGATAAACCGGACTCCTCCAAAGACACAGAGCGCGCTTCTTGAGGCAATGCAGGAGCATAAAGTGACAGCGGCAGGCGTAACACGAAATATAGATGAACCTTTCTTTGTCCTCGCAACTCAGAATCCAATCGAACAGGAAGGGACTTACCCTCTGCCGGAAGCCCAGTTAGACCGGTTCATGTTTAATCTATGGCTCGATTATCCGGATTTCAGTGAGGAAGTTGAAATTATCAAATCAACTACAGGTGATTATAAACCGGAACTGAAAGTGGTATTGGCATCAGAGACATTGATAAAATTTCAGAATCTGATCAAACGGGTTCCCGTTGCGGATAATGTGATAGAATTCGCCGTGAAATTTGTGGATTCAACCAGACCGGCAAATAATTCCAGGGAATTCATTAGAGAAAGGGTCGCGTGGGGAGCAGGCCCGCGCGCGTCTCAGTATCTTATTCTGGCGGCGAAGACTAAGGCTGTTATGGAAGGTAGATATACGCCCGGTATCGATGATGTTTCGGGCTTTCTGATTCCCGTTCTCCGTCATAGAATTATTCCGAATTTTTCTGCTGAGGCTGAGGGAATCAGTTCTGTCGACATAATAAAAAAATTAATGTAAAAGAGAATTCGTTTTTAAAACTCACTGATACTTCCAACTATTTTCAGGTACTTGTGAATGGCGCAGAATAAGACCGTTTCAAAACTCTTCCCGTTAGTATTATCGCTCACCGTTTTTATTTTCACATTCACAAATTGTAAAGATGAGCCGCAATCCGGAACCATTAAAGCTGAGTTAAAACCAAATCAATTCGGACTTGCTGTTGAAAATCTAATTGAAGTTCATGATACTATTGAATCCAATCAGACACTGTCGGATATCCTGATTCCCCATCAGGTGACGCAGCAGAAAATTAATGAAATCGAGAAGAAGGCAAAAGAAATATTCCCTCTTCGCAATTTCAGAGCGGAGGACGCACTGCATATCTATGCATCGTGGGATTCCGTTGAGACCGTAAAATATTTAGTATATACATTCCGCAATAATCCGGTCGATTATATTGTCTTCGATCTCCGTGATTCTATTGAGATTTACAAAAAATCAAAACCGGTTACTGTTAATTTGTTAACCGTCTCCGGCACTATCAGTAATTCACTATCGGAAACTCTTCAGAGGAAAAACATCTCAAATGTTTTAACCGAGAGACTGGAGGATATCTATGGCTGGCAGATAGATTTTTTCAAACTTCAGCCGACAGATAGTTTTAAGGTCATCTACGAACAGCTTCACGTGGACGGAGAACCGAGCGGGGTCGGTAAAATCCTTGCGGCTAATTTCTATTCCGGCAAGGAAAATCATTATGCGTTTCATTTCGACAAAGAGAGAGGGGACAAATATTTTGATGATAAGGGAAACAGTCTCAAACGGATGTTCCTTAAAGCCCCGCTTAAATTCAGCCGCATAAGCTCGCGATATTCGTCGAGCCGCTATCATCCGATTCTTCATAGAAGGAAAGCTCATCTTGGAACAGATTACGCAGCCCCGACGGGAACCCCTATAATGACTGTCGGTTCCGGAATTGTCTCTGAAGCCGGTTATTCAGGGGGTAACGGAAATTATGTGAAAGTGAAACATAACGCGACTTACACAACGCAGTATCTTCATATGTCGCGCATCGGAAGAGGGATACGAAGGGGAGTGGCTGTGTCGCAGGGGCAAGTTATAGGATACGTGGGAAGTACGGGACTTGCCACCGGTCCGCACGTCTGTTTCAGATTCTGGAAAAACGGAAGACAGGTAAATCCTTTAAAAGAAAAATATCAATCCTCCGGTCCGGTTAGTAAAAAAAATCGGGATGAATTCGAATTGGTTAAAAATGAATGGATGCAGAAACTTCAGACAGTCACGGCCGATATTCTAAGTACTAAAACAGAAAACGCAGACTGAACGCCAAATTGGTTATGCGTAATTTTGAATAATTATTCACTTCCAAAATCTTCCGGGCCGATCTCAAGTCGTCAGAATTAATTTTATTAATCTCTCTTAATATATTGCGTCGCAAAAAATTGTTTCATAGTTTTGCAACACTTTATTTCCGGAGGATTTATAAAATGAAAACAGAATGCCCTATCTGCGGTGCGGAAATTGAATTGGCAAAAGATTCAGTTCAGGGTGAATTAATTGAATGTCCGGACTGCGGAACCGAGCTGGAAGTTGTATCGGTAAATCCGCCAAAAGTTCAGGAAGCACCTCAAGAAGAAGAAGACTGGGGTGAATGAGTTGATCTCAGTTTTAGACTCTACGCTTCGTGAAGGCGAACAGACTCCCGGCGTTTATTTCGATAAGCATATTAAACTTGCCATAGCCGGACTGCTTGATGAAATTGGTGTAGATATTATAGAAGCCGGTCATCCGATGGTAACGACTGAAATTCACGCGGCGGTAAAATCGATAGCCCAGAAAGGTTTGAAATCGATAGTGGGCGCTCATTCGAGATCTCTTCAGAGCGATGTCGATCTGGCGCTTGAGTGCGGAGTCGGATTTCTCGGAATATTTTATTGCGTCTCCGATGAACGACTTTCAACTGTATTCAAAAAAGATCTTGATTCTGCTGTTAAACAGATAACCGATGTAATCAGGTACGCAAAATCGCAAAGCCCAAAACTGCTGATCAGATACACACCCGAAGATACTGTTCGCTCTCAATTTGATAATGTTGTGCTTGCGGCCTCGGCTGCCGTTGAAGCAGGCGCCGATATAATCAGCGTTGCTGATACAACCGGTTACATGGTGCCCGGAACTTCGCGAAGCATGTATGATTATATATCGAAGCTTATAGAAGAACTCGACAAGAAAAATCTTCATCCCAGAATTGCAGTTCATTGTCATAACGACCGGGGACTTGCACTGGCTAATGCATTAGATGCGTACCGCGCGGGCGCAAGCATCATAGACGCCGCCGCACTTGGACTGGGCGAGCGGGCCGGCATAGTTGACCTGGCACAGCTTCTTACCGTTTTAACTGTAGATTATAATCAGAACCGATGGGATCTCTCAAAATTGGTTGACCTTTACAAACTTGTGAGCAAACATTCCGGAGTCCCCATTCCTTCAAATTATCCCGTAACGGGAAAAAATGCTTTTACTCATTGTGCCGGAGTGCATACTCATGCCGCATCGGTAAATCCGATGCATTATGAAAGTCTTAATCCGGAAATTCTCGGAAGAACCAGAACATTCTCGCTTGATCATATGTCCGGAATCGCTTCCCTTCGTTATGCGTTGAAATTAATTGATGAAACAACGCTCGATGAAGAACATCAGATGGACGTACTCAAGGAAGTCAAATCAGTTGGTCAGCGCGGTCGAACCGTTGATCTTGCCGAATTAAAACATATCGTTGACGCCGTAAAACACCATAAGATTTACAATAGCTGAGATATTCTCTCAGCTCTGCCATTTAAATATCATTTTAATTAGGAGAGTAATTATGAAAATAGGGTTGCTTCATTCATTGATAAGAAAAGATGAAAAATTTCTGATAGATGAATTTAAGGCTGTAAAGGGAGTGGAATTAGTTATGATCGACGACCGTGAAATCACATTCAATCTCGGCAAAAATAATTTCGATCTTGATGTGGTTGTTGAGAGATGCATCAATCACTCCCGGGCTCTTCACGGATTAAAGTTATTTGAATCGGCGGGAATAAAATGCGTAAATACATACTCGGTGGCAACAATATGCGGAGATAAACTTCTTACATCTTGCGCTCTTGCTGAAAATAAGGTTCCGCAGCCGGAAGTCCGTGTGGCATTTACAGAAGAATCGGCTCTTAAAGCAATTGAAGAGATGGGCTATCCGGTCGTTCTTAAACCGGCTGTCGGCTCCTGGGGAAGACTGCTTTCAAAAGTCAACGATAGGGATGCGGCGGAAGCAATTTTGGAACATAAAACCGTACTGGGATCGTACCATCATTCTATCTTTTATATCCAGAAATATGTCGAGAAAAAGGGAAAAGATATTAGGAGCTTTGTTATTGGAGATAAATGCATTGCGGCAATCTATAGAACTTCCCCCCACTGGATCACAAACACTGCCCGCGGCGGTGTGGCAACAAAATGCGAAGTTACGGATGAATTGAATGATATCTCCGTCCGTGCCGCTAAAGCTGTCGGAGGCGGTATTGTGGCCATTGATGTATTTGAATCAGTTGATGGACTGATGATTAATGAGGTTAACTATACTATGGAATATAAAAACAGCATTACTACAACCGGTGTGAATATTCCGCAAAAGATGGTTGAATATATTCTACAGGTTGCAGAAGGAAGATAAAATGAAAATAAATGTTTCCATTGTTGGCGCGTCCGGATATACGGGCGGTGAACTGCTCCGCTTGCTCTTATTTCATCCCAATGTTGAGGTAAAACAGGTAACCTCTGAAAGTTATACCGGAAAATTCGTTCATAAAATTCACCCTAATCTTAGAAAGTCCACACAGCTGAAATTTGTTTCTGCCTCTGAAATTGAACCATGCGATCTTTTATTCCTCTGCCTACCCCATAATAGTTCTCAGAACAAAATTGATGAGTATAAAAAGTTAGCCCCTAAAATTATTGATCTAAGTGCGGATTTCCGGCTGAAAGATATGAATGAATATGAGAAGTGGTACGGACATAAACACGCGCGTCCTGATCTTTTAAGCGAATTTGTTTATGGAATACCCGAACTTCACCGCGAGGAGATGAAGAGCGCAAATTATATCTCAAGCGCAGGATGCAATGCTACCGCCAGCATACTCGGATTGTATCCTCTCTATAAAAACGGTTTGGTGGAATTGGACCGGACGGTAATAGAAGTCAAAGTGGGCTCAAGCGAAGGGGGCAATAAGGTTAATGAAGGCTCGCATCATCCGGAACGCTCCGGGGTTGTCCGCTCATATCAGCCTACACAGCACAGGCACACGGCAGAAATGATTCAGGAGATGTCCTTCGGCAAACCGATTCAAATCCATTTTTCCGCTACCGCTATCGATATGGTGCGCGGACTTCTGGCAACCTGCCACGTTTTTCTGAAAGAGAACCTGCAGGAAAAAGAGATCTGGAAAATTTATCGAGATGCTTACGGCAATGAGCCGTTCATTAGAATTGTAAAAGAGAGTGACGGTATCTACCGCTTTCCGGAACCAAAGTTGTTAAGCGGGACCAACTATTGCGATATCGGATTTAAAAAAGACGAATTTTCAAACCGGTACGTGATAATGAGCGCAATAGATAATTTGATGAAGGGCGCCGCCGGACAGGCTCTTCAGGCTTTTAATATTATGTATGGATTTGATGAACGGACCGGTCTTGAATTCCCGGGTCTGCATCCAATTTAAATTATCTCCCTTACTCAAACAGACACAGGAATAAAGACAGATTTTTGGCGAAATTAATAGCACGATCATCGCGCAATAAAGTGTAAAGGGATAAATAAAAGCAAAATGATGGGAAAAATTGAATAATGTGCAGACTTCTTTATGTTAATGCAAAAGAGGAATTTTCCATTTCGGGTTATCTGAAAAAATTTGCGGAGATATCACGGAATAGCAGGGAATTTCAGGGACATGGATGGGGCTGTGCTTATATTCAGGAGGGAATCTGGCATTATTACAAAAACGTCAATCCGATCTGGGAAGAAGATTTTTCCAAATTCGGTAATTCAACCCGGCTGATAGCCCATGCGAGAAGCGCATTTAAGGACGAAGGTATTATTGTAGAAAATAATATGCCTTTCTACGACGAAAAATATATCTTCATCTTTAACGGACAATTGAGCGGAGTTAAGATCAAAGAAGAAGGGAGAATTGGCGCCGAGAAAATATTCAATTATATAAAACGATTCGATAAGGGGAGCATCCGGGATGCGCTTGAAAAAGGAACGGAGATTATCAAAAAAAAATCGGAATTTATCCGGGCTATGAATATTATAATTACTGATTCTCATTCTACATTCATCTATTCTCATTTTAACGAAGATGAGGAATACTTTACTATGAACGCTTTATTATCCGATGATCTTACTGTGGTATGCTCGGATCCTTTTGACGGGGAGAATGATTGGACATTAATTAAGAATAATACGCTTTTGGAGTTAAAATGCTTTTGATTAAAATCGGCGGCGGCAAAGCTCTCAATCTTAACGGTATAATATCCGATCTTGCCGGACTGAAAGAAAAATTTATCATTGTTCACGGTGCAAATTCTCTGCGAGATGAACTGGCGGAAAAATTAGGTTACGTGAAGAAAGTTGTTACTTCTCTCTCCGGATACGATTCGGTATTCAGTACTGAGGAGACTATCGATCTGGCTATGATGGCATACGCGGGATTGAAAAACAAGCGGATTGTTGAATTGTGCCAGCAGAACGGAATTAATGCCGTAGGGCTCTCCGGCCTCGATGGAAAGGTTATTCAAGGA
>Ga0172380_10009742_pt1 | contig 10191 bp, 11 predicted proteins | sample Leawe162metaG_FD_119747 | JGI IMG/M metagenome (GOLD analysis project Ga0172380, IMG submission 119747) | Leachate microbial communities from a municipal landfill in Southern Ontario, Canada - Leachate well 162 metaG | ecosystem: Engineered > Solid waste > Landfill > Unclassified | place...
AAGGCGCGCGCGGCGCGCCCTACACAGGCCAAAGAGCGAGTATAACTTCAGGTAACTTGGCAAAGAACTGAGTAGTTACAACAAATTAGTCAATTCTAGCTATCCCGACAAAGCAACATGACGAACGCCTGACTTACGAAATGCAACGTTTTCAAGCCACATTGATTATTCAATACCCTAGCTCCAGAGGTCAGTTTGCCTGTTAATATTACCGACAACGCGGTGTAATCAAGCTGATATGAAAACGCTGTAACTACGGCATGATCAACTTCACAAGTATCATTAAAATCCTATACGACAAGCTATCAAGCAGTTACTATAGGCATCAGCAGCGATTAACTGAACTCTTTCCATAAGTTATGCATAAAAGTGAACAATTGATGCAAATAGCCACACAGGACGGCGCCCAGTACGCTTGGCTAAGGCAAGGACTAAACGACCTTGAAATGGCCCAGATATTGCTTTCCTCAAAAAAATGGGATGGCGCCTGTTACCATGCTCAGCAATCCGTTGAAAAGCTGCTAAAATTTATTATCAGCAGTACAGGCCAAGCGATTAGACCTATACATTCCGTTCATGAACTAGCCAAAGATTGCAACAAACGGCTTGAAGCCGATGTGTTTGATGAAGAGACTATTGATCTTTATAAAGAGCTAAGCCAATACAACACGATTGCGCGCTACCCTTCTGCTTGCGATGCACCGGTTGATGTTATTACCAAAAAACAAGCACTATCCGCATTGACTACTTTGGATAAGACAATAACTATTCTGGAGCAACTTTATGGAAAAAATTAACGACAAAACCAGCCTCATTCAAAAAGCCAGAATAAAAAGGAAAGCTGAAATAATGCACTATCTCATTGAAGCCTTTAAAGGATTTGATTGTCCGGTGTATTTGTTCGGCTCCTATGCAACTGAAAAATTTCACGGCAACTCGGATGTCGATATTCTTATTGTCGCCCCGGAACAACTGAAAGATAAACATTATCGCGCAGCCTGCGACAGGATGTCCGCACTAGGTATGGATTATGATATTCTTGTGACAGACTCAATGGCTCGATTAGATCAAAGCATTATTAATTCACTGCAAATAGTGTCTCTTCAGCCAACCCAAACCCAGCCGAGCATCATGGTATCTCGTAATCAGGCCGGCACGGCATTGATTAGGCATGATCGCATTGTTAATTCGCGCGTTTCCTGTCATCGGGATCTTGGAAACCTTTATTAGCACAGACATTCATTGAGATACCCAAAAGCCATGCACAAACAGCCGAAACACAGCACAGGATTTACCCTGGTTGAACTAATAGTCACTATCGCCATCGCCGCAGTAGTGCTAGGGATCGCCATCCCCAGCTTTAACTCAAGCATAAGCCGTAATCGTCTAACGACCTATATCAATGAATTTGTGACGGCACTCAATCTGGCGCGTAGTGAAGCGATTAAACGAGGAATAACTGTAACAATGCGCAAACTCGACAATCAATCATGCACAAACCTCGCTGCACTTGCGGAATGGGAAAATGGCTGGGATGTTTTTACAGATGCCGATGCCGACGGAACATGTGACGCAAGCGATGTACTGATTCGGACCTATCAATCATTACCTCCGTCCTACACCCTGAGAGGCAATAACAATTTTAGAGATCGCATCAGCTATCGTCCAGACGGAACCAGCAATACTATAGGCAGTTTTGCTCTTTGCGATAACAGCGATGGCAATAATCTACCCGAAGCCTACACATCAAAACTGCTGACCGTTAATTTCGCAGGAAGACTGCATATGGGAATTGATACCAACAATAACGGAATTCCTGAAAAAGACGATGGTGTTACAGAACTCAATTCTTGTACTGCGCCTTAAACCATGACTAAAAATACCGGTTTCACATTAATTGAAGTTTTAATTGCGCTGGTCGTCCTGTCTGGCGGCCTATTGGGTCTGGCTGCATTGCAGGCGACCAGCCTTAAGAATAACCAGAGCGCCTATAATCGCAGCCAGGCCACTCAATTGGCTTATGATTTAGCCGACAGGATACGAGCTAATGCCGTTGAAGCCAGGCTCCCAGCAAACACTTACATGAGTATTGCCCCTATTGATGCAGCAGCCCAGGAAAACTGCACAACAACAGTAGGCTGTGCACCGGCACAAATGGCGCAAAACGATCTTTTTGAGTGGAATGCTGCGGTAACCGCCACCCTGCCTAGCGGCATAGGCACCATTGTTTTTAACGGAGGCATTTATACGATTGCCATTAGCTGGGATGACAATCGTGACGGCGTAATTGACGCCAATGACCCTACCTTTCAGACGGGTTTTCAATTATTATGAGTTGGGCAATTGTCCGGCTTAAGTTCAGGTGATAACAGCCTTGTTGCCGTTTCAATTAATAACCTGGATACTCGTATGGTTAATTCAACCCAGCCCATTAATTTTTCCATGAACGGCAATTTGTCTATGCGCACGCACATTACTTTCCGTTATCAAACAGGCTTGACGCTGATAGAAATCATGATTGCGCTATTGATCGGCGTATTCCTGATCGGCGGTATTTTACAGATTTTTCTCAGCACCAAACAGACTTACCGAACCCAGGAAAACCTTTCAAGGCTTCAGGAAAACGGTCGCTTTGCGATGGATTTTATCAGCAAGGATATCCGTATGACAGGGTATTGGGGATGTTTGGCGGCCTCCGGCGCTGGAGGGGACATAACGGCTATTTTCGATCCTGGCAATCCTGATGCGCCAGAGGGGGTTACATTGAGAGGGGCGTTTACCGCAACGCTCACTAATCTAACGAGCTATCCTTTTACGGACCCCCCGGCCTTACCTCCTCCTGCGGGTATAACCTGCGGCATGGCATTGGATAATCCTGTGGTGACAGCAGCAATTAATCCTTTGGCCGATCCCAACGCAACCATTACCTATCAGGTTGGCCCTGGCAACCTATTACAAAAAACAACCAATGGACAAACTAACGACTTAATCGAAGGCGTTGAAAACATGCAGATTCTGTATGGCGAAGATACCGACTTGGATGGTGTACCCAACTATTATGTCAATGCGGGGACGGCAGGTCTTAATATGGATCAGGTTGTCAGCATTCGCATCAGCTTTTTACTGCACAGTATTGACGACAACGTGACGGATCAACCTGCGCCCTATAACTATAACGGCACTACAGGCATCGTTCCACCGGATCGCCGAATCAGGCGAGTGTTCACGTCGACTATTGCCGTGCGTAACCGGATTGCCGCATTGACAAGAAGCTAAGGTGAACATAATGCCTAACCAACCTGCTTTATTGACTTCTCGTTATTCACGACGGCATCAAGTGACTGCGCCTACTTATTCAGGTGCAATGGGTTCAAGTACGCATCAATCGGGTGCGGTACTGATCATAGGCTTGGTTATGTTGTTGTTGCTGACGCTGATTGGCGTTACGGGAACTCAGATGACCAGCCTTGAAGAAAAGATCACCGGCAACAGTCGCGATCAAAGCCAGGCCTTCCAGGCTGCAGAATCGACGTTGCTGGGCGCTGAAGCGGCGCTGGCGTCAGTTAACCCACCAACAATAGGTAACGCAGGTTTTTATTTAACAGCCGGCGCCCTCCCGCTGACGCTTTATACGATCGACTCCCCTGATTGGATGGATCCTACCAAAGTCGTCGATTATAGTGGCAATATGGTGGGTGTTTACCAGTCTTACCTGATTGAACAATTCGACACCACCACCGATGACGGCGTCGCCGGTGGCGACAGTCTTGAGGTCGGTTTGGCGCCGGAACCCGTCAGTAAATCATGGTATCGGGTCACGGCGCGCGGCGCAGGCGGCACGACTGGCGCCGTAGTCATGCTGCAATCCATTTACACGCGATAATGCATCGCGCCCCGTATGCCCACTCTATGAACCCAGAGGTTAGCCATGAACATTCACAATAGCCATAAACTGACTGTCACCTTTTTGTTGGGGATTTTTTTAAGTGTCGCGCTAATGCCAGCGCAAGCGATTACACCGGCGCAGAATCCTTTAAGCATAGGCGTGTCGGCGGTAACGCCTAATATCATGCTGATGGTGGATAATTCGGGTTCGATGGGAGGAGGCCCTAATTATTCAGATGTCGGAAATTCTGTGCCGGATACAGTCATGACTCCGGCAGATAAGCCCAATACTTACACAGCGAATGGTTCAGGTTCTAGAAACACGTTTAGTTGTAGCAGTAGCAATAGAATTGATGGAGGCGCGACGCCGCCCGCAACACCCGTGACAACTATTAATATGAAAACCAGCGGCAGTACGGTGCAGTTCTGCTCTACGTCGACTTGCGCCAATCTGCCAGCAAATTGCTCTACTTCTAGCAGGTGTGGTACTGGCGGTAGGGCTGCTTGTTGCACTACCATTAACACTACGAGTGATTTTGGCAATGACAGTGGTGAGAAATGCTTCGATAACACTAAAACATATACCGTTAAATATTACAATGATTCTATCTTCGGTACTTTTTCGGGTCTGAATTTGAACTGGTATTTTACAGAAGGTTTTTTTTCAACAGGTAGCCTAAGTTCTGAAAAATCACGCATCGTCGTTGCAAGGAAGGCGGCTATTGACCTGGTGGATTCGTTAATACCTGATGTGGGTGCCAAGACTACGGTACGTTTAGGTTTGGCAACTTATAACAATGGAGCCGGCGGCACGCTTCTCTCAGAAATAGCCGATCTTGATGCCGATGCAGTGCATGCAACAGCAATCAAGACTCAAATCGATGCGCTTAGAGCCGATGGTTCCACTCCCTTGGCGGAAACGCTGGCGGACATTGGCCGTTATTTCACGATAGGCGAAGCGAGTTCGGAAGAACTCACCTTACATCCCAGCACAAATCCAACTCCCGTAGCTATTAGCTCCATTTTCACCAATGGCTCTGCTAGCCATGAAATTAATAATCAAACGGGTAATAGTCCGCTTGAGGTGCCAATTCAGAATTACTGCCAGAAAAGCTTTGCTATCTTATTGAGTGATGGCTTACCCACTTCAGATACTAGCCTTAGCTCCTATCTGAAAAACTACCATACCCCCAATGGCAGCTACAGCTCCTATCTGGATGATGTTGCAGAAGCATTGTATGACATGAATTTACGGCCCACTATGCCGAACAGGCCCTCGGCAACCGATAAAAGCAACCTGGTGACCTATGCGATTGGTTTCGCCGACCCCGATTTAAGCGGCGACAATGTACTCAAGAATGCAACCGTAGTAAGTGGCGGCCAGTTTTTCTTTGCCGATAATGTTGACACCCTGGCCGATTCGTTCAATAAGATCATTATTGATATTTCCAGCAAGGTCGGTTCTTCCTCTTCGGTGGCGGCGAATTCGTCAAAACTGGATAACGGCTCCGTTATTTATCAGGCCAAGTATGACAGCGCCGATTGGTCGGGCAGCTTATCGGCTTTTCCCATCGCGGACAGCGAGGATATTAACGGTAACGGCATTTTGGACACCGAGGACACTAATCACGATGGGAATCTGGATTCCGGTGAAGACGCTAATAACAATGGAACTCTGGATAGCGAAGACACTGATAGCGATGGAATTCTGGATGCCGGCAGTATTGGGACTAAAGCGTGGAACGCCGCCGAACACATTCCAGCGCATAGTTCCCGCAATATCTATACCTACAATACAGACACACCGGCGACTGGTGCGGAATTTCGTTGCGCTTATTTGACGACGGGACAAAAAACTGCCTTGGGAATAAGCGATTGTAATAATTCGACAGATCACGGTGTATGGCGGTTAAACTATTTGCGCGGCGATGTCAGTCATGAACAAAAAAACTCTTTGCGTAAGGCGAGTGATCCTGACTCTCTTAGGTCATCAGATACAACACTTGCTATTTTCCGTAACCGCACCCATTTTGATAAACTGACGGGCAATGTACTGCCGCCTGATCCCTGGGTACTGGGAGATATCGTCAATTCAGACCCTGTCTTTGTCAGCAACGAGAACTTTGGTTACAACAGATTGCCCAGTTCAGTGCCGGGAAGATCAGATTATAAAGCCTTTGTCACTGCCAATGCTGCTCGACGCCAAATGGTTTATGTCGGCGCTAATGACGGCATGTTGCATGGCTTTGATGCCACGCTGTCTGGTGCGGACCCATCAGGTAATGAAATCCTCGCTTATATACCCAATGCTGTCTATAGTAAATTGAGCTTATTGTCCACGCCGGGCTATTCACATCAATATTTTGTGGATGGTTCGCCCCGTGTCGCTGACGCCTATTTCAATAGCGCTTGGCATACCGTATTAGTGAATACGACAGGCGCCGGCGGCAAGGGTGTATTTGCCCTGGATATAACCGCCCCAGACTCTTTTCTAGCGGGTAACGGGGGGGCTAATGTGTTATGGGACATTAGCGACACAAACAGTCCCGAACCATTGGATTTGACCACGGATACCGCAGCCTTGCGAGGTTTCGCCAATAATCTAGGTTATACCTTGCCGCAAGCCTCTATTGTACGTATGCAGGATGGCTCCTGGGTAGCCGTTGTAGCTAATGGTTATGGCAGCATCAACAATCGGGCGGTATTGTATATCATCAATATACAGACCGGCGCTATTATCAGAACGATTGATACCAACGCGGGTAGCGCGCTTACGCCCAATGGCTTATCCACACCCATTGCCGTCGATACCGATGGCGACCTGACCACGGATGCTATTTATGCCGGGGATTTATTGGGGAATCTTTGGAAATTTGATGTCAGCTCATCGACCCCCAGCGCCTGGAATGTAGCTTATGGCGGTTCGCCTTTGTTTATTGCCTGCACGGATGCAGGCAATTGCGATAATACCCGGCAGCCCATTACCAACAAGCCCCAAGTCGGTAAAACGGGACTCAGCCAGTCCAAACATGGCGTCATGGTTTATTTTGGTACGGGCAAGTATTTTGAAACAACTGACAACGATGTCACTAATGCACAAACTCAGACCTTATACGGCGTTTGGGATAATGCTGCTGTCGTTGCCAAGAGTGATTTGCAACAACAAAGCATTTTGGAGGAAGTGACGGCAAACGGGTACAACTTACGCATAACAACGGATACAGCGGTGACTTATCCCACCCAAAAGGGCTGGTATATGAACTTACTTACACCCCCAGACACTGCCAGCGATGGTGAACGTGTTGTTAGCGCACCGCTTTTGCGTGGTGGACGTATTATTTTCACGACATTGACACCTATTCCAGAGACTGGAATTGATGTGTGTGGAGCAGGGGCCGAGGGCACTAGCTGGTTAATGGAATTGAGTGCATTGACGGGCAGCCGTTTTCCAGGCACCGATAGTGGCGCTCAATGGGATATAAACGGGGACGGCATGATTGACGACAAAGATCTTATTCTTGATAAAGACGGTAATAAAGTCGCGCCATCAGGTAAACAGTCTAAAGTCGGCAGTAATGACTCTCCAGGTGTGGTAACTAAAGGTAAATTGGAATACAAGTACACTAGTGGCTCTAATGATGCTGCGATGGAGATGACCATAGAGAGGCGTCCACAAGACCCGACTGCTATCGGTGGCAGAGTGTCATGGCGGCAGTTAATGCAATAGCTAAGGAAAACCATGTGTCGGGCATGCTGTTTATGCCCGACATTTCCATGCTTCGAAATGTTGGGTTTATGCGTGACTACTTTCAGTATTGGTCAAATTATAAAGACATCCCATCATGGCCTACCTCAACAAAAACCTGCGACTTATCAGGAGATAATATTATGTATGCAATTGAGTTTGAAACAGAAGCCTCTTCCAATACCAAATGAGTCTGACAGACGCTTAAACCTCGCTCATGACAAGAAGTTGAATCTAATCATGAACATAAACAACCTAAAAACCATAGCGCAATTGGAACAATTTTTAACCGGCGTCAACATAGTCCCGGTTGCGGCGGATACCGATCACTGCTACGCTAACCAAAAACACAGGATGAATTATGGCAACCATTACATTCGATACCCATAAATTTGTTCGCACACTTAAAGATGCCGGTGTTCCCGAAAGCCAAGCCGAGGCTTTCTCAGAGGCCTTTAAGGAAGCGCAGGGCGAAGCTGAACTTGCGACGCAACATGACATTAATGATGTGCGGCGCGATATTAATGACTTGCGCCGCGATATGGAAGCGCGTTTTATCCAAACGGAACAACGCCTTGTCATCAAGCTGGGTACTCTCATGGCACTTTCCATTGGCATTGTTGCCGCATTGGTCAAGCTGCTTTAAAGCCTCTCAACAAAAAGCTCACTTTACATTGATTGTGAAATACTCAGGAATGACCACCGCTTTTCGTTTGCCGGATGGCGAGCAGACTGGCGTATTGCTGTACAAGACGGTGAAATGTTCAGAATCGAACCGCTCCGTTAGGTGGTGGCGATGAATCCCCTGGTGGTTGCTGTTGACGTTTTAGACGATTACGAATTACGTTTGCGAATGATGACGTGCGTGTTTTTGATGTTACGCCGTATTTGAATTATCCGGCATTTAAGCGACTACAAAACAAAGGCTATTTTGCATGTAACTATTCAGCCCCTTGCTGTAGGGCGTGCTGCGCGCGCCATCAACGGACTGGCACGTTATCCACGCGCCGGAGAAGGCGCACACGGCACGCCCGCGTCAGGCAAAGCTCTGAACGGTTACGTTGGCTTTGAAAGATTAAAAAGCTTATGCGTGACTACTTATTATTCATATAGCCAATCAAGTTGGTTTTTAAAACATAGTTATACGTTATAAAAGAGGATGTTAAATGGGACATATCTTTGCGGAAATTAAACTCAGTAACCCACGTAATCCAGATTTGACACCGATCATCGCGCAAGCTTTGGCCGACACCGGCGCCTTGATGCTGTGTATACCTGAACATATTGCCATTCAGCTTGATCTTGAAATGGAGTCAAAGCGGGAAGTTACCGTGGCGGATGGCCGGTCAATGAAGGTGCCTTACCTGGGACCGGTCAAGGTGGGATTCCGGGATCGCTTTTGTTATGTGGGTGCATTAGTATTAGGCGATGAAGTGTTGTTGGGCGCCGTACCTATGGAAGATATGGATCTGGTGCTATCACCAAGTCGGCGCGAGATAACAGTAGACCCTAGCAGCCCCAACATTCCTCATGCTAAAGTGAAGTTCCATTCGTCCCAAACCTCAGCGACTAGCCTGGAAGTCAAGCAGGAATAACTTAAACCAGCCAGGTTTAACTTCGGTCTTTTTGTCCCAACTTATTGGGAAGCCTAATGTCGCGATGAATGCCCCGCATCTTTAATCACACAGGCGCAGTCACCGGACTGCCAGGAAATATAACTTATGAAACAAATGCCACAAGGTTTTACACTGATAGAATTGATGATTGCTGTGTCAATCGTAGGGATTCTGGCATCTATTGCCTACCCCAGTTATCAAAACAGTATTATGAAATCGCGGCGGGCCGATGCCAAAAGCGCTTTGCTGGAATTAGCAAACTTTATGGAGCGCCATGCCACCGAAGTAGGCTGCTATATGGATGCTGGCGCTGACAACCAATGCGGAACAGGAGATGACACCAATCCTCTACTGCCGTTTATTGTTACGCCAAAAACAGGTACTACAGCTTATTATGATCTGGTATTGTTTCCCGTTGACGCGACATCATTTACCCTGACAGCCAATCCCATAGCGGGCACCTCTCAGGCCAATGACGCCTGCGGCTCGCTGACGCTGACTAATACCGGGATTAAGGATATTATCCCTATAGACAGCAGCGTTACCGCGGCAGATTGCTGGTAAAGCTGAGTTTGACCAAGAACCGGAAACGGGTGGAGCGATGCGCAAATCGTAACCTATTCAGCTTATTAGCGGGCGGGCTGAATGTAGGGCGCGCCATGCGCGCCTTCTCCGGCCTGGGCGGTATGTTGACGCCTTGATGGCGCGCGCGGCGCGCCCTACAGTCTGTCGCTTTATTTAGAATAACTGCAACGCCAGCATAATCGCATCCTCACGACCGTTTTCAGCGGGATAATAGCCTTTTCTAATACCTATTTCGTTAAATCCAACATCCTCGTACAAGGCGATAGCCCCTATGTTGGAAGGCCTGACTTCGAGAAAAATCGTCTCCGCCTTTCCCCTGGCGACTTCAATCAAGTTTTCCAGCATCTTGCGGCCTATGCC
>Ga0172380_10009743_pt1 | contig 10190 bp, 8 predicted proteins | sample Leawe162metaG_FD_119747 | JGI IMG/M metagenome (GOLD analysis project Ga0172380, IMG submission 119747) | Leachate microbial communities from a municipal landfill in Southern Ontario, Canada - Leachate well 162 metaG | ecosystem: Engineered > Solid waste > Landfill > Unclassified | place...
AACGCAACATTCTTAAAAGCGCCGCCGACCGTTTCAATCACCTGACCGGCGAGCGAACCAACCACAACCACATGCTGTTTGATGCCGCAATCATTATATATTTTCAACGCCCGGTTAATCGCCGGAATGCCATCAATTTCAAAACAGACTTTGTGAACTTTTTCAGAACCCATCCGCGACCCCTTGCCGGCGGCAAGGACAATTGTATATTCAGGACATCCGGCTGACATCGGTTTCTCCGTAAAAAATTTAAAATAAATTAGTTAAACCCTTAAAATATGCCGTAAAACTTCATTTTCAACATAAGCCGGGAATTTTACATCCGCATGAGCTTACACAGAAAATCATCATTGCTGCGTATCGCCGAAAAAACTGAGCTTTTTGAGCAAGAACATCTATCACAATATTGGTATCTATAAACAGGTTCACTGCTTAACTCCATATTTTTCAGCGAGAATTTCCGTCATCATATTTTTTTCGTTAAAATCAGGCGGGATTGTCATGATTCCAGAAATTGAACGAGTCAAAGGTCCAATCTTATGTCTGGTTGAACCGGAAGGGTTTTCCGCACGCACCCATTCCGCAAACATCGCAGAAATACTCGTTCCACGCGCTTTGGCTTTCTTTCGAGCCAACGCGATTTCCCTGTCCGGAATGTTCAATGTTAGTTTCGACATATTCAAATGTTCCTTTTATTATCATCAATAAAATACGTGCATAAACTTTTTTGGCAAATCAAAAGCTCAAATTGCCTGTCGGTCTTTATTTTTCGCGATTTAAAGCTATATTGCCTGACATGAAAAAAGCAAAATTCTCAGGCGGAATGAAATGAATACTGAAGACACCATTGCGGCGATTTGCACCGGAACCGGCGGCGCAATCTCCATTATCCGGATTTCCGGAATGCGCGCATTGCAAGCCGCACAACAGGTTTGGCGTGGCAGCAAACCGCTGGACCGGACAAACGCCCGGCAAATGCTGCTGGGCAGAGTACGAACTTCCGCAACTGAACCCGGTGACCCCGCGCTGGCGGTCTATATGCCTTCCCCGAACAGTTATACCGGCGAAGATATTGTCGAACTCCATTGCCACGGTGGTGCGCTGGCCAGCCGAAAAGCGCTGGAAGCGGCAACCCGGGCCGGAGCCAGAATGGCCGAACCCGGCGAATTCACGTTTCGCGCTTTTGTCAACGGTAAAATGGATTTGACTCAGGCGGAAGCGGTCTGCGATTTAATCAGCGCTCACAGCGATATGGCGTTGCACCTGGCTGAACGTCAGATTGAAGGCGCTTTGAGCAAAAACATCGGCGAACTCCGCAACGACCTGATTGATATTCTGGCGGAATGCGAATCCCGGATGGATTTTACCGAAGAAGAGCTGGACTGGACGGAATCCGAACGTTTTATTGCAAAAATTAACGCCATCACCGGCAAAATTGAAAAACTGTTGAAAACCGGACGCGAAGGCATAATTCTCCGCAACGGCATCCGGGTAGTGTTAGCCGGACGCCCCAATGCCGGGAAATCCAGCCTGCTCAATCTTCTGCTCGGTTTCGACCGCGCAATCGTCACTCAACTACCTGGAACCACTCGCGACACGTTGGAGGAAACCGCCAATCTGCGCAATATTCCGGTAAAACTGATTGACACCGCCGGCATCCGCGAAGCGTCCGATCTGATTGAAGGCATCGGCATTGACCGCAGCCGACAATCCATCAAACAAGCTCAGATTGTTCTCTGGCTGCTTGACGCCGCCGCAGACAATCTCGAAGAGGAAGTTTCGGAAATGCGCCTGCATACCGCCGACAAACCCAATCTGATTGCCATCTGGAATAAAATTGACCTCGCCGCCCACCGGCAGTTGCCACAACTGAAATATCCCACCGCCTGCATTTCGGTTACCGCCGCCACCGGCATTGATGACCTGCTTAATCTGTTTGAAAAAGCCGTCTGGGAATTTCCGCATACCGAGGAACCGGAAATTGCCATCAACGCCAGGCACGCCCGATTGTTGCAGAATGCCGTGGAAGCCCTCCCCGGCGCGGCGGAAAACATTGCCTCCGGCGACTGGGAATTGGCCGCGGTGCATCTCCGCGACACCATTTCCGCGCTCGGGCTCATTATCGGTGAAAACGCCGACCCGGATATTCTCGACAATATTTTCAGCCGCTTCTGCATCGGAAAATAAATTTTAAACCTAAAAAAAAGGGAGAATCAAAATGAATTTGTCAAAACAGGATGTTGAGTTGTATTATCAACTGATGTGGCCGCTTTTATTTTTCGCAAATAAAAAGCTGAATATTATTCACGGAGTTAAAGACGTATCCGCCTGCAAAAATTTGACGAATGAAGAAAAAGTGCAAATTCGAGACGCGTTATGCCAGAAACTAACGCTAATTGATGAATATACAAAAGAAAATCCTGACCGCCTTTCAGATGAAAACCTGGCGATTGTGAGCAGTTGGAAAAATGTTGTAAGTGGAATGTTTTATATTGAACGGCATTTAAAAAAATATACCATCTTCATCACAGATGAAGCGGTTTACGGAGTCGTTGGCTTACGCGACGAAATAGAATCTCTAGTGCCCCAAAGCTACCTGCCGCGAGGCGTAAAAACCATTCTACTGCCATTCAAAGGACAAATAATTTATGACGGAATTTTTCAGATTTATTCTGTGTTCTTTGGCGGAAATATCACTAATAGATTAAATTCAACATATTTAAAAGCAAAGCAAAAAGGAAAAATTATAACCAGTTTTGAAGCCAGGGAAAACCATGACAAAAAAGTTGTCAACCTTCACGACTGGACACCGGAAATTCAAGCATTGATGGAAAAGGCTCAAAAATTACGCGCCATGACAGGATCGCCGGAAATTTACAGTCCGGCATTCAATCTGGTCAGAACCAGTTTGCAATTTGCTTTGACAAGCGTGAACGAGCCGGAAAGCACCGACAAACTGCACAAGGAATTAAGAAAGGTGAACCGCGCCTTGAAGCAGGCTGAAAACACAATATTCGAAATATAAGGAACTGTCACAAAACAACCTGCACCTTTCTCTGTTCTTCCTGATGCGGCGGTGAAAGGTTGCTGCCGGAAATTGACTTTGCTGAAAATCACCGTATCTTTTATGCAGAATTAGTGCGACAGAGAAAATATTATTCAAATTTGAGGAGAAGAAATGAGCAAAAAGAATAAATCCAAAGTTAAGCTCGACGGTTGCTGTGTCAACGTTACCGGCAAGAATGACGAGAGAGTTTTCTGAATATGGCAAAAATCAGACCCAGCGGCGGCTATCGAAATACTTGCAGTTTTCAAACGGCAACCATAATCTATGATGCCACCGTATGGTTTTGCGAAAAATTTATTGACTCGCGTTCGCGGCTCGTTGACCAAATGGTGCAAGCAGCCCGTTCCGGGCGACAGAATATTGCTGAAGGCAGCCGCGCCGCCGCATCATCTTCACAAACCGAACTGAGACTGGTCAACGTTGCGCGTTCCAGTCTCGAAGAATTGCTACTCGACTACGAGGATTTTCTGCGCCATCGCCACCTGCAACAATGGTCGCCAGACAGCCCTGAAGCGCAAGCTGTACGGCTGTTGCCAAAAAAATTCCGCGATCAGTCAGATTATGCTAATCTGTCAGATCTGACCGATCAACAACGTTGGACGCTTTACGCCGAATGGCTGGAACATGACAATCCGGCAGTGCGAGCCAACGCGTTGATTTGCCTGATTCACCAGGCAAACTACCTGCTGGACCAGCAAATCGAAGCGCTCGAAAAACAATTTATTTCAGCAGGCGGTTACAGCGAACAACTCGCCGCCGCCAGACTCGAAGCTCGCAAAAACAAACTGGAGTCATCAAATCAACCTGCCGTGTCAGATCAAATCCCGCCATGTCCGCAATGTGGTCAGCCGATGGTTTTGCGCACTGCGCAAGCGGGAAAAAGCGCAGGCAAACAATTTTGGGGATGTTCAGCTTATCCGGAATGTAAAGGAGTAAGCAATATTTGACAAATCTGCGGTTCATACAACGGTGGCTACCACAGTAGATAATATAAAAGAGAACCATTTCGTGTTTTTCGAGCCACGCCTGAGGCGGATAAACCTTTCGTGGTTATAAATGTTTTTTTGCGTCCTTTGCGACTTTGCGTTTAACAGATTGCCCAAAACGGTATTAGTGTTCGCTGAACTTGATAATATTGCGTGGCAGATTATATTTGAGGTTTAATGAAACGTGGGAATAAAAAGCAAAACAGGCAGGCGAAACAATGAAATATTGTGCAAAAACACAAAAACTAAAGTTTTGTACCAAAAAATACAAAAAGAAGCAATTCAGGTCTGTTGTTTAACATGTAATGGAAAGTTCTATTATAAAAATTTCTAATGGAGATATAGTACATGAAAAGATTTAGCAGAATTATTTTATTTGTTGTAATTATTTTAATAACAAATACTGCAACCTTTATCTTTGCAGCGTATTTGTCTGTTGGAACAACATTCAATACAAATTTGAAATATACGGAACAAATAGACTTTCTGTTGAACAGCACTGCCTTGAGACTTAAAAATGACGATTCTAACCTTTTGAAAGATATTAGCACCTTCTCAGAAGAATATCGAACGTCTTATGAAGGACAAAATTTTATAGAGATGGCAAAAAAATACTTTCCGACAGAGGTTAAAAATAAAAATTTCATATATCAAGCTTTAAACGGCAAAAAAAACTAACATATATTATATGTAATTGTCGTCTTGGAATCCTAGTCCGTATGCAGGCTATCGTATAGGTAAATGTGTAAAATATTCAAATATCGGGGTCAGCTTCTTCTTTTGTGTTTTCATGCAAAAAAACTACTTTGTAGAACCGGATTGCAGTTGACGCAAAACAATAACCGCGAGATGCAGGATTCTCGCTTGTACATTGTTATTATTGTTTTTCACGATTAATCTTGACAGCATGGAGTCCTCCTTATAAAACTCCAAGACTGACAAGATTTAAATCGTGAAAAAAGGTAAATTTGTGTTACGGTAGAAGTGGGTTTCTTTCGGAAGACGTTTTGGAAGAAATCACGGAAGACGAGCCGTTCCTCGCTAAGGGCCAGTATTATCAAGCCCGTCGCAGAGATTTAGCCGTCTTCCGCTACCGTGCTCCTGAAAATCGTACAGCCATCTAGGGCATTTAAGCCCGCGTTTTAGGCAAGAAAGATTAGAGGGCACATTTGTCACTATAACGTGTTTAAAGATTGGAGGCAAATCATGAAGGCAATTAACGCTGAGGAAATGTTGCAAATTACTTGGGTCGGAATTGATGTCGCCAAGGATTCTTACGATGCAGCAATTTATCTGCCGCTGGACTTGAATCAAAAATCGCGTGATATTCTGAAGTTGCCGAACCGTCATTTTGAGCGTACGCCAGAGAGTCTTGACGCATTTCACCACTGGACTTTCAAGATTCGTGAACAAGCAGGAGTTGGAGGCGGACAGATGCGTGTTGTTATGGAAGCCACCGGCCGTTATTCCAGTGAGCTTGCCGGCTGGTTCCAGGAGAAAATGTCTTTTACCAGACCGGCAATTCTCAATCCCAAAATGGTTGCTGACTACAGGAAGAGTCTTTATCCCGGCAATGACACCGATATGATTGCAGCTGCCGCATTGGCACGATTCGGCGCGGAGCGGCAACCTGAGAGAAAAACGGAATATCCAGCTGAATATATTCACCTGCGCGAACTCACCAGACAACGCGCGTTTTTGGTAAGTCAGCGAACTACCGCAAACAATCGTCTTAAAGAAGTAGCGAACACGATATTTGTTGCAGACGTGCAACGTGAAGTGGTTGCCACTTTTGAACAGGCGATTGAGAAAATCGAACTCGAGATAAAAAAATGCATTGAAGAATCCGATGAACTCCGGGAAAATATCGTTTACGCTACCAGCATAAAAGGAATCGGAACAATGACCGCCGCCACGGTTTTTGCTGAATGCGGTCCGTTGAACAACTACAACTCCAGACAGTTGAGTTCTTACTCTGGACTGTCACCATTCAAACATACTTCTGGAACCAGCGTCAATGCTACCCGCATTACTCGCAATGGTCCGAAACAATTGCGACGGGCTCTTTATATGCCGGTGACTGCGATGCTTAAATGTAATCCGGAAATGCAGGCGTTCAGACAACGACTTTTGAGCAGAGGACGGACTCGGATGCAAGCCAGGTGCGCCATCATGCGCAAAACTCTTATACTGATCAGAGCTTTGGTTGTCAATAAAACCTCTTATCAGAAAAATTTTAAGCAAAATATTTCTGTCAAGAGTTGAATTTTAACACACCATCTCTGCGAGATTATTTCCCGGATTTGGCGTCCAAGACGGACGCGACTACACCGGACTATCGTCCGGAAGAAAGACAGGGCGTCCAAGACGGACGCGACTACACCGGACTATCGTCCGGAAGAAAGACAGGGCGTCCGAGGCGGACGCGACTACACCGGACTGTCGTCCGGAAGAAAGACAAAGCGGACGCGACTACGCCGAAAAACGACAAAAGACTGCGAATCAGGTTCAGCTCATGATCATTTTGAGCAATTTTATGACGACCATGAGCCAGGCGCCGAGAACGACGAAGGCGAAGTATTTCCTGATGGACTTGGCGGATATCCGGTCATGAATAATTGAACCCAGCTTAGTACCGAAGAATGCCCCGGCAATCAACACCAATGCCAGCGGATAATTTATGTTTTTATCCATGGCGTGAAATATTGTAGAAAAAGCGCCGGAAAGCAACACCAGCATCGTGCTGGTTTGAGTGGCGAATTTTGTTTCCTGACCGACCATGTAGAATAGCATCGGCATCATTATCACGCCGCCGCCAATCCCGAGCAGGCCGCTGAGAAAACCGGTAAACAGCCCGAGTCCGATTAGAACAGGCACACTGAATTCTCCGGCGGGAATAGAACGAAACTTGAACAGCGGCCGGATTTTAAATCTTGCCAGAATGCCAACATGATTACTTTCATCACCGTCATTATTCCGCCGCAGATAAAAATTATCAAAAATCAGCCAACCGCCGATAAGCAGCAGAAATACGGCAAAAATCGCCAACAGTAGAAAATTTACCGGGTCGATATTTTTTCCCCACAATTGCCAGTCGCCAATTTTTTTCATTAATTGCACCAGCCAGGTTCCGAGAAAGGCGCCGACGGGAATACCGATGCCGGCAAAAAGCGCTACCCGGATTCCCATCAGCCGCCGGTCCAGCCGGTGATAGAGGGAAAATGAAGAAGCGCCCAATACCTGACAGGCGCTAGTGCCGACGGCAAGGTTCATCGGCAGGCCGAGAAAAATGTTCAATGCCGGAGTAACGATAAAACCGCCGCCAGCGCCGAACAATGAAGTCAATACGCCAACAAAAAATCCCAGCAACGAACCTCCGACCAGCATTACCCAGTTATTAATCAAAAAATCTAGCATAATTAATCATTCACATTAGCTGCGGTATCATCATTGCGTGGACCAAAATTTTTATTATTCGGCTCCAGCTGAGCGCTCATTTTAACGATGCGGCTTTCCGACATCCGTTTGACGTTAAGACGCAACTCGGGCTGATCTTTAATCTGTTTTTTGAAGTCGCTGACATTATTCACCGGCACATCATTAACCTGCGTGATAATTTCAAACGGTTTAATTCCGGAGACGGATGCCTTGCTGCCCGGCTTGATTTTTGCAACGATTACCCCTGGCGCGTCATCTTTCATCTGGAAGTAACGTCTTGCCTCGTAAGTGATATTGCGAACCGTCAAACCGAGGTTGTCATTTTTATATTTTTCGGCAATTTCGTAATGTTCCGGAGCTTTTTCCACGATAAAATCCTTTGAGACGACTTTACCGTCAATAAAACATTTAATGCTGATTTTTTTGCCGAAACCAAGGTTAGTCAGCAAATTATTGATATTATTTTCTGCCGACTGCCACGGGGTTGGGATCCGTTCGTAATACTGTTCCGGAATCTGGTCCAGGTACGCCCAAGGGAAAGGCCGGCGCATGCTGGGATCGTCCATTTTCAGATTTATCGGAGCGGAATCTCCTTCGACGAACATGCGGAGCAAAATATCGCCGGGCTTCAATCCGGCTTTTGCGGCAGGTGAATCCGGATAAACGCAGGTAATCAGAATGCCTTCCTGACCATTCTGCGTCAGTTCGGAAACATTATTTGCCTTCGCCAGTTCATTATTCAACGGCTGAGCTTCAATGCCGAGCCACGCCAACCTGCCCTCTTCCGCTTCTGGAACAGGAACATTACCAATGTCAATATTATTTTTCAGGTCAGCCAATACTTTCTGCATGTAACATGATTGTATGAGTTGCGGGCCCGGCGAAGAAAATGATTTTTCCATCGTTGCTTTAGCCCGCCGGATCATCGGCAGCGCCACCAGTTCATTTTTCTGATTGAACAGGAATGCGCCTTTGTCATCGCCGGGAATCATCGGCATCAACATTCCGCGCCAGCCAACGCCAAAATCAGCAATCCAACTGTGTTCAAAATATTTTACCAACTGGTCACCGGCGAGGTCGTATTTTACTTTCAACAGCAAATTGCCAACATCTTTCAGGTTGTTTTTCGGTGAAAGAGTAATTTTCTTCAACGCTGCCGGAGTTTTAAATTCCGCAATTAAAACGCCGTAATCTTTCAACGAGCAGTTAAAAACCGCTGGCAGCGGTTCAGCGTTTCCGGGGACAAATGTCTGAATACTTTCCAGCCGGGCAGTAACTCGCGGTTTCAAATCGGCCAAAACAAGAAATTTATTGGTGTCAAACAAAATCCCAATGGTATTATATTCTGTTTCAATCTGCTCTTTCTCTTCCTGTCCGTATTCCGGCATAATCGTTTTATCAAGTTTTGGACTGCGGAAATGGAGTTTTACCCGGAAAATTCCCTGATTTATATCTTTATCCAGCTTATCGAGCGCGACCTTCATTGCTTCAGCCGACATCTGCGGCAGTTTTGTCGGCGGATTCCGCCAGGAATTGTCCGTTGGCAACGTGCCGTTCATGGAAAGCGCGGCGAGTTTGCCGTTCTCCGCTACGATAAGCGAGTTCGGTTGGACCACGCAGACCGTCAAATCAATATCGGCAAGATATACGACTTTGCCACGTTCAAACGGCGTTACGCTGACTTGCCAGAAGCCTTGGTCAAATGCATAAGTAACATTGAAGAAAGGCGCTTTTACTTCCGGATCAAGCGCCAGCGGCGTGGCGCTTTTGAGCGGACTTTCCAGTTTCAGTTCCAGCGATTGCTGTTCGGTGAAATAAGTTGCGATGCCCGCTTTAACTTCCGCGTCTCCGAACTTAACTTTTATTGTTTCAAGGAAGCGGCTGGCAATCAGCGGGTCGGCAGAAATAACTCTATCCGGCGCGACCAGATAGCCGGGCACTTCCAGCGGACGTTCCTCTTTGACAAAACTTCCGGCGTCAGTGCCGTGAAAACGGTTGCATTCACCGCAGCGGTAACCGCCGACCACCGGTTCCTGGCCTTTGTCATATTTCAAATAATATTGAACTATCACCAGCGACGGTTTCACGGCTTTGATGATGGCTTCACTGGCTTTGATTACGTCTTTTTTGGTTTTTCCGTCGGCTTTCTCCGGCGTTGCGGCAAAAGTTGCCAATCCACAGAGTCCGAGCGCAAAACATACAGCAATTGTCTTAATCTTCACTTTCATTACTCCTTTTCAAAATCGCGTGAAAAATCTAAAATTATTTGTCTGAACAAACCGCTTCTCATCACCGACAATGTTACTCGCGACCGGTTTTTAATATTTTGCATGGCTTGTTCATAAGCCTCTTTAAAATCGGCCAGCGAATTAATTGATTTGTTGTCCACTTTCAAAATAATATCATTGCGCATCAGCCCGGAACGCAAAGCGTTGCCCGGCTCTTTTATGCCGTAAATAAACACGCCGTGCTTTTGATAGAAATACAATTCCTGGTTGTCGAACTGATTAATGCTTTTAACCGTAATATCCCATCGCGGACAGTCAATTTCTTCACCCTCGACCTTGCCTTTTTCTCTGGGCGTAAGCTGAATTGTAATGTTTTTTCCGTTGCGGGCAATTTCCAGCTCAACTTTCTTTCCGAGCGGAAGCAGTCCCAGCATCTGTTTGATTGCCGGAACTTCCTCCTCGGTGGCAGCA
>Ga0172380_10009744_pt1 | contig 10188 bp, 7 predicted proteins | sample Leawe162metaG_FD_119747 | JGI IMG/M metagenome (GOLD analysis project Ga0172380, IMG submission 119747) | Leachate microbial communities from a municipal landfill in Southern Ontario, Canada - Leachate well 162 metaG | ecosystem: Engineered > Solid waste > Landfill > Unclassified | place...
ACTCTTGGTGGTAATAGCTATTATCGGCTTACTTTCCACCTTATCAATCTTGGCCCTTAATACGGCCCGGGCTCGATCTCGTGATGCGCGCCGCGTAGCTGATGTTAAACAAATCCAGACAGCCCTGGAAATGTATTATAATGATGCTGGTAGTTATCCGACTAGCGCCTCAGTGACTTCTGGAGCCCGTTTGTTTACAGCTAACGGCACTTATATGTCGGCTATTCCTACTCCTCCGGTACCATCTAACGACGGCAGCTGTACGACTCCATCTCCCCACTATACCTACGCTATGATTACTGGCGGCAATTCTTACACCATTACTTATTGTCTAGGAGCAGCTGTTAATGATATTGCTGCTGGGTGGCATACAGCTAGTCCGACTGGTATTTGGTAGAAATAGTTTAGTTTTGAATTTCACGCCCGCTTGAACTGACGGTTTGAGCGGGTTTTATGTTATAATTCACCTATGGAAAAGTTTTATTGGGAATCACTATCAGAGTTAGATAATTTCGTGTCGTCCGTTCCCGGCGGTAGTCTTTTGCAATCCTGGTCTTGGGGGGAAATTATGAAATCCAAAAAAGAAGTAGTAAAAAGAATTGGTCTCAGGGATGGTAGCAAGATATTAGCGGCTGTTACTTTGATTAAAAAAAGAATAGGCCCAAAATTATATTATTGGTTTTCTCCTCGTGGTCCGCTTTTTACTTCCAGTGCTAATACCGACACTAAAATAGCTTTGTTAGAGGCTGTAAAAAGTTTAGATAATTCCGTTTTATTTTGGCGCCTAGAACCAGCTGAAGAATTATCTCATCTTGGTTGTAAGATTATAAAGACTGTTGACCTTAATCCCGCCCAAACTCTTGTACTCAATCTCTTGTCTAGTGATGATGAACTTTTAGCCGACATGCACCCTAAGACCAGATATAATATTCGTCTAGCCATGAAGAAGGGGGTTAAAATAAAAGAAATTAAAGTTCCTCAGAAGCAACACTGGCAAGAATTTAAGCATTTGCTTTTTTTAACTGGTTCTCGTGATGGTTTTCGTCTTCATGATTTTAATCATTATCAAAAATTGGTAGAAACTTGCCCAGGGTTTATAAGGATGTATATTGCTTACTATCAGGGGCAAGCAATAGCTGCCGGCTTATTTTCCTTTTGGTCTGATCAGGCGACATATTTACATGGTGCTTCTGATAACTCTCTTCGTCAGTTAATGGCTCCGCAACTACTACAGTGGACGGTTATTATTGAGGCTAAAAAAATGGGTTGTACTAGTTATGATTTTTACGGCATTAGTGAGGATAAGTGGCCAGGAGTAACTCGTTTTAAACGGGGCTTTGGTGGCCAAGAAGTGTCATATCCCGGGACTTTTGATTTAATTTTTAAACCTTTTATCTATAATTTATATAGGGGCTTGCGTTTAGTCCGCCGCCAACTAGGTTAAATATATGTTAGAGATAAACAATACTACCAAATATAAACTAAGTACTAGCCGCCTACAAAAAGTGGCCGATATTTTTTTACGTCAGTATAAAAAAAATAAGAGTGAAGTTTCTTTAGCGGTAGTTGGTTCGGTGCGTATGCGTCGCCTTAATCGCCAGTATCGCGGCCTAGATAAACCAACCGATATTTTATCTTTTCCAGCCGGGACTAATTTGTTAAGTTCTTATTTGGGGGAGATAGTAATAAACAGGGAAGAAGTTACTAAGGTAAGAAAGTATCAAGGTATGTTCAGGGAATTAGACATAGCCCTTTTTAGAAGTCGGTCGGCTGCTCAGGAATATCTTCTTTTTTTTCTTTTGGTTCATGGCTTATTACACCTACTTGGCTATGATGATAAAACTAAATCTGGTAGGCGCCAAATGTTAGAAATAGGCAGAGATTTTTTAAAAAAGGTGCTATAATAGATAAAAGATTGCCAAATTATTACATCCCGTTGATTTATGAAACAGGTAGTATTTTTGAGAAAATATAAGATTGCTATTACTGTGTTAGTTGTGGCCGTTTTTTTTGTATTTTCTCAAATATCTTGGGCTGCGACATCAACCGTTCGAGGTAAAGCCTGGTGGGGCGACACTCTCCAATATGTTTATTTTAATTGCTTAGATGATGTAATGGGAGATAATTTAGATGTGGAATATAATCTTTGTGGTGGCGATGGCACTAAAACTGCCGGAGAATGCGTGCCTCCGGATTACGCTTTTCATTTTTTTTCATCAGGTTGTTCCTCCCTGGTTCATGGTGTCTATATTGACGAAAATGGTAAGTTATCTGGTTCAGCCTGGAATTATGCTAAAGGCCTTATTTCTTTTGAAGCTACTACTACTCCCAATGCAGCGGTGCCGGACCGGAGTATGTTAAGCGGTCCTTGTCCGGCCTGTTTTAGCGATAGTAATTGTTGGGCCTGCTATAGCGAGCAAACGCAAAGAGCTTATGGTTGGGGGCGCTCCACTATTGATGGCTCTTGGGTCAGGTTAGACAGTGCAGCTACTCCGCCAGTCCAAATTAAGTCTTGGAATATTGCGAGCTCGACCAGTCCTTATTATGCTTTGCAGGCTGGGGATTTTGTTGGTACAGCTACTAGTGGTTTAGGTAATTTAAGTTTTAATTGTCAGAGCGAAAATGGCGGTGTTTCAAATTGTGGAACTCGTGATTACAAGGTTTATATTAGTAATTTACAGGTGGGCAACATGTCTGCTCCAAACTGGACCTATAGTGAGGCCTGTTCTAGCAGCGTGGCTCGTAAAGTTGTTTTGAAGTGGCAACTAAAAAGCGGTTATCAACCGGATTATGGAATGGGGCAAACAGCCTATCGAGTAATAGTAAATACTATTAACTCTACTTCCACTCCAGTGTTTGATAGCGGCCAAATGACAGGTTCGGCTAGCCAGCTTATTTGTCCAGGGCCGTCTTGTGCTTGGACGCCAAATTATAATACTTCTTATTATTGGTGGCTGCAGCTTTGGGATGCTGATAACCAACCAACTGAGCTTTATCAGTATAAATATAATACGTCTGCCGATACTGACGGTAATTCGGATGCTAACAATTTGACTTTTACTACCTATAAGCACGAATTTCCTTCCCCCTTCTTTATTTGGGAGCCTTATGATGTATCTGAACAGGTGGGAACTTCAACGGAATTTATGAGTTACAGTGCCACTACTACCTCTAAATATTACACGACTGCTCAGCCGTCTATAGCTCAGAGTTGCGCTACTCCAAATTGCCAGTATTTGTGGACGGTTGATAATAATCCGGGCAGCACCATCTCGGCTACGACTTCAGCTAGTACTTCGATAGTCTTTATGTATGCGACTAGAACCGTAGTAACACTGCGTATTACCGATAGTGATGGCTATTATTGTAGCCGTAGCGAAGAATTATATGTTAATTTTGGTCTGCCTATTTGGCGCGAGGTTAAGGCCCAATAAGAGGAGTAACTATGAATAAAAGAGCTTTTACTTTAATTGAAATGGTGGTGAGTTTGGGCATAATTACTTCGGTGACTGCCATGTTTATTGCCAACTATCAGTCCGCTAATAAGCGATCTGATTTAGTGATGACAGCCCAGGAATTAGTAGCTGATTTACACTCAGCCCAAAGCAACACTTTAGGCTTAGCCAAGTACAATAATGCTGTTCCACCTGGTGGCTGGGGAATTAATTTCGATAAGCAAACTAATACGTATACTATTTTTGCGGATTTAAATGCTCCAGAAAAAATAGGTTATATGCAGTATGACCCCTCAACCGAAGGAGTGGTTGGTTATGGGGCGCGTCGTGTTGTTTTACCGGCCCGCATTAGAATAGAGGAGTTAAGGATTAGTAATAATTTAACCACTACTCTGGCCAATGTCACTTTTTTGCCCCCGGATCCTCGCACTAATATTTGGGTTAGTGGTGGATCAACTTCCACTTCTTTAGAAATAAAATTACTTGATACTAGTAGTAATAATTTTAAGACGGTGAGAGTTAATTTTTTGGGACTAGCTGAAGTAATAAATTAATCATGAAAAAAGGATTTTCTCTTGTAGAAATAATAATTATACTGTTTATAATTTCAATCGGGCTGTTAGGCGTGCTTTCTCTTATTATTCAGAATATTCAGAGCCAGGGTTATAACAAGAATAATCTGGTGGCCTATCAGTTAGCTCAGGAAGGGGTAGAGCTTATTCGTATGGTTAGAGATTCTAATTGGCGTCGAGGGATAGATTATGATTTTGGTCTGACTAATGGTATTTTTTTCATGGATTATAAAGATGACTTGCCTCATTTATCTTCTGGAGTAACCGGTGAATTTATTTTACATCAGGGACCAGACGGTTTTTATTATCATGGCGGGACAGCTACTTCCAGCGGTTTTTCTCGGCAAATTACTCTGAAACGTGAAAACGCTAATACGCTTAAAGTCGTAGTAAATGTTAGTTGGCAAGAAAGAGGTAGAGATTCATATTATGATTTACAGACCATATTATACAACTGGAAATAGCAAATTAGGCTTTTCCTTGATAGAAGTTATTGTATCCGTTTCTTTGTTTTCGGTTATGATTTTGTCGGCCACTAGTATATTTAAGATGGTAATAGACAGTCAACGCAGCGCCCTGGCTACTCAAAATGTTCAGGAAAGTCTTAAATTTTTTTTGGAAGTAACTGCTAAGGAGATGAGAATGGCCAAAAAGAATGAGGGGGTCTGTCCCGGTTTAGCTGCCGATGATATTTATTTCGTGGGCACAGAGAATGGCTACGATACTTTGAGTTTTCGTAGTTACTACGGGGAGTGTATTAAATATTCTTTGGCCCCTGATAACGGAGTAATGCGCTTTAAAGTCGCGCGTGACTCTAATTATGGTTTTATTTCTCCAATAAAAATAAATATTGATCATCTGGATTTTGTTTTTACTTCTTCTCCTACTACTCAGCCTATGGTGACGCTTAATATTCAAGCTCATGCCATAGGCGTTAATTTAGATCAATCTCAGATGACTTTACAAACGAGTATAACCTCTCGTTATTACAAGTAGGGTATGATTATAAGCTCTAAAAACAAAAAAGGAAGCGCTCTTATTCTGACCATGTTTATTATGGCCGGGATGATTATTGTGGCTATGAGTGGCGCTTATGTAGTGTTTTTAGGAATTAAAGCTGGTGGGCTCCAAGCTCAGTCTGGTCGCGCTTATTATGCGGCCGAAACTGGGGCTGAATATTTTCTTTGGCGTTTGCGTAAAAATGGTTATATTTATCCCAATCCCTCTGCTTCGCCGATATTTATTGGGACTTTGACCGGAACAGGAAATTATTCTGCCTCTTATTCTGTTTATTTTGTTTCATCACCTAATCCTCTAGTGTTTTCGTCTATTGGTAGTTACCAGAATTCCAAGCGTAGTGTAGAGATTAGAATAGGGGAGTAATAAAGCTCTAACTAACCATATTATTTTTGCCTGTAATCGTGTCAGAGTGATGCGATTATTTTTTATGTTCAACTCACCAATAAAAATAATATAGACACTATAAAGCCCGCTTTTTATTAATTGTTATAGCAGCTGATTTAAAGGCATTTTTCCCTTGTCCCCGATATTAGAAAATGCTATAATTTAAGCGAAGGATAAGCCAGAAAAAATAGATTTTAATGCCTCGATTTTTCCGGAGGAAATTTACTTTTTTTATAAGCGTTTTCTTATCAGTAAGCGGAGTCTTTTTATTTTCTCTAGCCTCTCAGGCGGCTTGGGATGCCAATGCTTATAGTAAGCCCTATAACGGTACCTTAACCGCCACTGAATGGAATAACCTTTTGGTTGATTTTCCGCCAGTTTGGCTACCAGCTACCTTCAAGGGACCGGTGACCATCGGTACTTCTACTGCTACCACTTTAACCGTTAACGGCACCATTAATGCCACTAATTTTTCCGGGGCATATACCGGAACGTTGAGTGCCGGAAATATTTCTAGTGGTGCCTTTGGTTCTAACACCGGAGGAGGAAATTATACTTTCCCTGCTTGGGTCGGGATTGGCGTGTCTTCTCCTAGCTCACCCTTAACGGTTGGCACCACCTTTGAAACTGGTAGTAGCTATACGGTTATGAGTAAAGGCGTTATATCGCAATTTTTTGGTAATGAATTATATCTTGCCGATCAACGCTATAGTGTAACCTCCAGTAATGTCTCTAGTTATACCAATTTATTTAAGCCTGGAGATTATACAGCCACTGTAGCTGTAGGGCAGGTGGGAACGGTAGAAATACTTGGTTCTTGGAGCTCCACCTCGGCTGTCTCTTCGCGGTCAATATTTATTATCCCTCATTGGACTCAGGATGTTAGAGTAAAGATTGAAATTAAGCGCAGTGACGACACCTGGGCCACTGCTTATGATAACACGGTTTCCTTTGTAGCTCGTCAGATTAAACTTTTTAGTTTTTATTCAGTAGCGCCATATCCATCAGCTTGGCCAATTAAAGGAATCCGGTTTACTTTTTCTGATCACTCCTCACTTCTGTATTTGAATCAGTTGGGGTTGACGAATCCTCAAGGAGAGAATGTGACTCCTTATCTGCCCATGCAAGGTGGTAATGTTTATGGAGAAACAAATTTAGCCATTACTTCTGGAAATGTCGGTGTAGGAACGACCAATCCGACAGCTAAATTAGCTATTTCCGGAGGAGATTTTGCTATTGATAACAATAAATCAATAATTGTAAACTCGGCTACCAATACTACTTTATTGTTAGGTAATTATTCTGGCGGGGGAGCTTTTGATTATGGTACATCAACTCCTTATACGGCCAGCTTGGCGGTAGAGGGAGATGTTAAGGCTAATCGTTTGTGTATCAGGGAAGATTGTAAGGCGGCTTGGAGTGATATTGTGGCAGCCGGTGGCGGCGGGCAATGGGCGACTATAGGCAGTGATATTTATAATGCTAATTCTGGAAACGTGGGGATTGGCAAAACTAATCCGACTTATAAATTAGATGTTATTGGTGATAGTTCTTTTGACGGAAGTATAATTCATTCTAGCAACTCACATACTAAGTGGGAGACGGTAACGCTTACCAACGACACTGTTCGTTATTTACAGTTTAATCAAGATGCCCCGATTTCCGGTAGCTTAGTTGGTTATAGCGGGCAGGTGAAATTAACTTTTTATAATATTAGTAAAGGAGAATCTCAGGGCGGAGAATTGTCTAAGATTTATCATCTTTATTGGTACAATGGAGCCTGGTCGGTCAATCAGTCACAGGTCATAAATGCTTTTGGTTCTGAAGCGAATCTTATCAGGTTGGGAGAGACGGAATTAAATAGTAATAAATTACGTATCCCAATTTATACTGGAAACGGATTTGGTTCGGGGCGGACTTATCGTGTAAAAATAGAGGTAATGGCCGGCGGCAGCGCGATGACATTTTATAAGGATTATTCTATTACTGGATCTTCTGCAGCTGTTTTTCCCGGAGCTTCCTATAATCAAGTGCAGAATCGTTTGGGTATCGGTTTAGGGTCTGATGTCATGCCTAATGATAGATTGGATGTGGCCGGAGCCATCCGTCTGACAGCTAATACTACCTTTTCCTCGGGCGTTGGTCCTCGCATCTATAAAGATTCTAATTTAGGTTTTGCCATACAAGCGGCCACAGGAGTAACTTCTGATTTGTCTATATTTACTCCTACCGGTACCAGACTTTTGGATATTCCGACGGGAACAAATAATTTAATCTTACAACCATCAAACGGCGGTAATGTCGGCATCGGCACTACATCTCCAGTCGCCAAACTAGCTGTTTCTGGTGGTACTGGTAATGTTATTTATGCCGGAGGAGGACAAATTGCCGGACTAAATTCTACCCCAGTTAACTCAGATCAAGCAGTCCCATTGGGCTATCTACAAGCTAACTATACTCCCAGCGGCACTGCTCCAGGGGGAGTAGGGTCTGGCACAAGTGGCCAGACATTACGTCATGATGGCACCAGTTGGGTGGCAAATTCTATACTAGTAAATAATGGGACTAATGTTGGAGTTGGGCTTACAAATCCGGGAACAAAACTGGAAGTGTCTGGCGTAGCTAGGATAAGTCGTGTTGGAACCCCGGCTCAATATTATGAGATCTCTTCTGAAGCAAGTTCATATATTAGAGCTTCAGCCGGAATTGGAAGATTGACCTTGGGCGTGGGGACCAGTGACCATATAGGTGTATTTAATTCCGGAGGTATTTCTTTGGGAAATTCTTATTTCACCACTGACCCTGGTGCTGGAAAAATTGCAATAAGTGGTAACGTGGGAATTGGAACGACGAATCCAGAAAAAAGTTTAGATATATATAATTCTAACTACAATAACGCGGGTATAAAGGTTCATACAGATTCTGGAGATGGAACAATTTGGGATGCAATAACTTTAAGAAATAATGCAAATGGTGGTTGGGCTGGTTCTGGTCTTCATCCAATTAATATAATTTTTGGATCGACTAACACAACGATGGCAGGAATAGGCGCAGGATATAGTTCTGGTAGCGTTCATATTGATTTTCATTCTATGTATACGGGTGGGGCAGCCAAGACAGATAGCGATGTTATAATGCGCATAAGTGGTAATGGTAACGTCGGCATCGGTACTACATCTCCAGTCGCCAAACTAGCTATTTCTGGTGGCACCGGTAATGTTATTTACGCCGGAGGAGGACAAATTGCCGGACTAAACTCTACCCCTATTAATTCAGATCAAGCAGTCCCATTGGGCTATCTACAAGCTAACTATACTCCCAGCGGTACTGCGGCTGGTGGGGTGGGGAATGGTACTTCAGGACAGACTTTAAGGCATGATGGCACCAGTTGGGTGGCAAATTCTATACTAGTAAATAATGGGACTAATGTGGGGATTGGGACTACGAATCCGGTAGAAAAGTTAGAGATTAGTGGCAATATTCTTGTCGGATCAGATAGTTCGTTGTTGTTGACTAATAATGCAAATATTAAGGCTAACGCTGGTACGGATGATTATCTATATTTACTTGGTAAAGGAACGGGTGGCGTGCGAATCAATTATGGTGTTGGTTCGGGAGGGCTTGAAGTTTACGACGGAGGAACGACAAAACAATTTGGAGTAACCGGGGCTGGGGTAGGATATTTTGCTAGTAACCTAGGGATTGGGACGACAAATCCGGGGTCAGCTAAATTAGCAATATCCGGATCTAGTTACATGATTGATTTAAATGGAACCAATACTTCTGGTTGGGTTAGGTTTATGGAGGGAGGGAGCACAAGGGGATACCTCGGTTATGGAGACAACGGTTCTTTATTTACTGGCGCTAGCACAGATTCTTTAAGTTTACGTGCAGAAGGAGACCTGCATTTGGGTGGTACGGGCAATAATTTAGCCATGACCATAAAAGGCGGCAACGTCGGGATTGGAACGACGGCACCAACTGTTCCACTTGAGATAATTGGAACTGCTAAACTAAAATCATCAGCAGCGGGCGCATATCATGAGTTGTTATTGGATGGGATAAGAAATAATTCTGGGGCAGCAGGTATCAGTTTTCATAAATCCAGAGGTGTGGACGGGGCGAGAACAGGTGTATTGTCTAATGACAATATTGCAGACATTAATTTTGTTGGATATATAGATAACGCAAACAAAGTTGATGCTGCGAGGATCAGGGTTGTTGCAGAAGATAATTTTTCAACGAATTACGGGCCATCGGCTATAACGTTCATGACCACAGCGGCTGGCGTGCAGACAGAAAGATTAAGAATAAATAATGCTGGCAACGTTGGAATAGCCACTACATCGCCAGTTGCCAAACTAGCTGTTTCCGGCGGCACCGGTAACGTCATCTATGCTGGAGGAGGACAAATTGCCGGACTAAACTCTACCCCTATTAATTCAGATCATGCCGTTCCTTTAGGTTATCTACAGGCCAACTATGCTCCGATTGGCACAGGGGCTGGTTCGGCTTTTGTCCAAGGTGGTAATTCGTTCGGAGCTGCTGCTTCGTTAGGAACTAATGATAATAATCTATTAAATATAGAAACAAATAATGCAGTGAGAATGACTGTGGCGGCCAATGGCAACGTAGGGGTGGGGACGACTGCACCAAGCCAAAAATTTGAAGTTGTTACAGCTGGAGCAGAAAATTTTATTTTGGGCAGAACTTTTTATGATTCAGTAAATGCTGGCGGTTTGGGATTAATTCATGCC
>Ga0172380_10009746_pt1 | contig 10187 bp, 13 predicted proteins | sample Leawe162metaG_FD_119747 | JGI IMG/M metagenome (GOLD analysis project Ga0172380, IMG submission 119747) | Leachate microbial communities from a municipal landfill in Southern Ontario, Canada - Leachate well 162 metaG | ecosystem: Engineered > Solid waste > Landfill > Unclassified | place...
AGATACTGGGACATGGAAATTAGTTACTACTATAGCGAATAATACTGAAAATTATTATCATGATGATAAAGCGGATAGTGCTTTAGGTGCAGATATACCTACAATTTGGGGATCAACAGCAGGTTTGACTTATTATCCCAGTACATGGAATACAGCAGGTTTCCCGGTAGCTTTTGTGTCTCACGGCGTAAGAGCGCAGAAAAGACTCTGGGCAGTAGTAAACAACTATCTATACGCAAGCGCAAGCGGATCAGATGACATGTCAGATGCGAGTGTTACAACGATAAAGATACTAACTCAAAGCCTCACGGCCTTAACAGAATTTGGTGGTAGACTTCTCGTTTTCAGTAAAGACAAGTCATACATCGTTGACGACACAGCCCTTGACACAGCACAATGGGGCTATCAGGCTGCAATGTGGGAAGGCGGATGCGCTCATCAGGGACTCGTAGTTAAGACCCCTACAGACGTAATGGTCATCCCTGAAAGCCTTGAACCGTTCTCAGTCACAGCCTCACAGCAGTACGGAGATTACCAAATAGCTTCTCTCGTGAGACCTTGCTACTTAAATAAGTGGATAGAAGCAAACGTAGACCTGACTAAAATAGCACAGTTCCACGCATGTTACGATCCCGACCTGAGATGCATTAAGATTTTCGTAGTCGTTAATGGCAAAACCCTACCGGATGTGGCAATGGTTTACTTCATAGACATGGGAGTACAAGCCGGATGGACTAAACACGAATACATGACACCAATGATAAGCTCATGGGTAGTAAGAGTGAGTGCGTCAGATTGGAGAATATATACAGGTGGTTCTGCTGGCAAGACTTTTAAACTTGAATCTGCTACGTTAAGAGATGATAGTTTAATCTATCGTACAGAATGGTCAACGCCGCCTTTAAACTTCGGCAACCCACGTTCTACAAAGAGATACGATAAGATGTGGGTAGTAATGAAACCAGTAGCCTTTGAGACAATTAATGTGAATGTCTACATAGACGACAGAAGCCTTACAGGCGGTTACTACATAGTTGATGAATACGGAGACTACATAACAGATGAAAATGGTAATCAAATATATTCTGATCCAGATCATGCATGGACAATAACAATGGAAGGTGCCGAGAACATCCTTAAGAACTTTGGTGATGACATCGGTTCAGTAGGCACAAGAATTCAATTAACGATTTACAATAAATTAGGTGAAAATTTTTTTATAACACAGCTTCTTTTTGACTGTGCAGAATTAGGGAATAAATACTCTTCGAGGTAAACATGGCTACAAAAATAGTTGGTGATTTTATCACAGTCACAACTCCGGCTTTAGCAGACGAACATCTTATTAGTCAAAGTGCTGTTACTTATAATGAAACAAACCAGCAAATACACGACACGGCGTTTTTGCTAACAGCAAAGACTACTCCTATAGATGCAGATACTATGCCTTTAAACGACACAGCAGCGGCTAACGTAGGGAAGAAAGTCACATGGGCAAACATTAAGGCTACGTTAAAGACTTATTTTGATGGGTTATACGCTGTCATAATTACTGCTGCTAATTTTGGTGATTTTATTACTTCTTTAACTGGTAAAACTACTCCGGTAGATGCAGATGGTATTATTCTGTCAGATTCTGCTGCGTCAGGTGATTCAAAGAAGGTAACATGGGCAAACATTAAGGCTACATTAAAGACTTATTTTGATGGGTTATATACTTCAATAACTGGGCAATTATTAAGTACAGACATACAGATTTCAATTAATAGTGGAGATACGAGTGAAGCAGCAGCGCATGGTATTACTGGGACAATAAAAGGAGTAAGCTGTTATGCAGAGATCACTTCCGGTACATTCGATACTGGGGTGCCAAGTGGTTCTGATAATGTTTCAAGAGTAACATGGGACGACACAAATATTACAATATTTAGAGATGCGTCAGCAACTACGAGAACATTTCAAGTAACAATATTTTATAAAGCATAAATTAAATGATACGTCCCCTAACCCCACAAGACTATCCTGAGATAGAAAGAATGATAAGCGAAAGCCAGCACATGTACCACCCTGACTTCGCGAAGAAGGAACATACTTTTGTGCTTGACGAAGAGCCTAAAGGATTCTTTACTTATACGTTATTAGAGGACACCCCGGTACTTCAACAGTTCTACATTGACCCTAAATACCGGAAGATCAGTAATGCAAGAGAACTTATTAAAGGATTTATTGAACAAATGAAAGGATATAAAAGATTCATGATCTCAGGTCAGGAAGAGTGTAAAGTGATTGAATATTTTTTCAAAAAGAAACCCATAAGGGTATCTGGTGTTAAGAAATTTTATGTAATCGAGGTGAATTAAATGGGATGGGATGATATAAAAGGAGGTTTTACAAATACTTTCGGAGGCGGTGCAAACTGGGGTTCTTTCACCGAAAATCCGTTTAGCCCTCTTAAGGGTAAAAATGCAGAAACCCCGGAAGCCTCTGACGAAGAAAAAGCTTTACAGCAAGAAATACTCAGACAACTCCAAGATCAGCAAGACTGGCTTGAGGAAATGAAACCAATCCAGATGAAAGAAATGGGTTATACGAAAGATGATCCTGCTTTAAGCGAAGAAGATAAGACACTAAAAACTGAGTACGAAACTAAAAATAAAAGATTCGAAGAAATTAAAGCTCAGATGCAAAGCCTTGAAGACAATATGACTGTAGATAATGCCGCAAGCGTTAAAAAACAAATGGAAGCCTTAGCCAAAGAAGCGCAAACCTTAACTCCTTTTCTAAGTGAAAATAAAACAAAATACGATAGTTTTGGGATAGGTGGATGGCGTGAAATGACCGAAGACGAATACTACGCCTCTCTTAATGAACGTGAGAAAGCGCAGTATAACCTTAACAAAGCACAAGTAGAGCGCAGCACTAAAGCCCTCGCAGGAGAACTCGAATTAAGTGAACCTCTTTTAGACCAGAAGCAAAAAGAATTCGATGAATTAAAACAAGTCTACGGTATAGAAGGCGATACACTTGAAACCGCACAGGGAACAGACACAGTGTCTACTCAGAACCTTAGCGATTTTAAAAAGAGATGGGCGCAAGTAGAAGAGGCTCAAAGATTCGGACAGTCATCAAGTGCCATGGAAGCATCAATAATGAGTAGCGGTTTAACTACAAGCCAGACTCAAAGCAACATCGGAACAATGGCTGGAATAGGAACTGGAAATACTACCGGAGGCTATGGTTCGTTATTACAGCCTTATCAATTCTATAATATGGCGGGATACCAGGCAAACGCTCAAAATGCAGCTAATAAATCAGCTACTACCGCAAGTCTTATAGGCGCAGCAGCTTATCTATGGTCTTCAAAAAAATTCAAGAAAGACATTAAAGCGAAGACTCCAAAAGAAGAAGATGAAGCCCTTAAGAAAATAAAGAAAACAAAGTCCTATTCCTATAAATACAAACCGTTAATGAAAATGGGAGATCGCGAACACTTAGGTACGCTCACGGAGGAGTCCCCAAAGGAATACGTTACTCTTAATGGAAACGCAGTAGACCTTGGGGATAAAATTGAATACCTGGCACTTGGTATAAAATCTTTAGCAAGGAAGGTAGATAAAATTGCCGCTGCTTAGTCCTTCAAACATACCACGCCCTACTCCGGTTCCGATAGCCCCTCAGGGTACGCAACCGCAGGTAACTGGAACCGCAACAATTCCGGGAACTACTTCTATTCCAGAGGCTACCCCGGAAGTCACAGAACCTGTATCAAAAACAGAAAAAATGATACAGCAGTTAATAGACCTATGGGAGAAACGATCAGCAGACTCAGAGGCAAGGTCAACAGAATACCTTACTAAACAGAGAAATCAGGAATACCAGTTACTTAAACAAACCTATGGTCTTAAAGGCGATACATGGGAAACTGCGGAAGGTTCGGACACAATCGGGAATCAAAACTTGCAAGCCTTCAAAGACCGTTGGGGTAAGCAGTTCGAAGACAATAGTTATGATGCATATAGTTACGACAACATTTACGGTGGAACCGCAGGACTTGGAATGGATACATTCGGATACGATACTGAAGAAACAGATCAGATGGGTTTCTTAGGACTTGGAAACTTCCAATCAAACTCAGGATACTTAGGAGGACTTAAATGATACAATATCAGACACTTAACCCTTTTAGCCAGCTTTTACCCGGACTAATAGCGCACGACCAAAGAAGATCAAAGGAGCCAGCACAGCCAAGCGATGCCATCATAGCAGACCCCGGACAGTACCAGCCTGTAGAGATAGATGCAGTAATGGCTGACGTTAATCAAGACTTACAAAAATATAACGAAGTAGAAAATAAAATTAAGTCATTTAAAGTCAAGCCAGAACGTAAAAAACAGGCAATGGAAAATTATGCCAACAGTGGAGTTTTTAAATCTCCATTGGTGCAGGCACTGGCTAAAACTGGTAGATCATTTGAAGAAATAAATACTGTGTTTACAAATGTTAAAAATGGAAGCCCTGAAGCAAAAGCAGACATACAATTGCTTATAGATTCTTCTGACGGAGACCCAAAATTAAGAGCTGCGATACAAGCTAAAATGGCAGAATATAATCAACTCGACACACAAAATAAACAATCAAGAGTTAAAGTCCTTAGCGAGACACTCGACAACATTAATACCGTTCAGGATAAGATGGGACAGTACCAAGGGAAAAGTGGGATAATGAATCCTCAGACTAAGAAGGTAGTCGATAACGAAATGAACTATCTTAAAGAACTTACCATGCTTGACCCAAAAGCTGCCGAAGAACATTTTGGGAAAATAAAGGCAAGGGCAGCAGGGGGATCAGGAGCATTAAAAAGTTTTACCGTAATGGCTAAAAATCCTACTTCCGGGAGAATCGAACGTACCCCTTATTCTGCAAGTGATATAATGGGATGGAAAAATGTACCCGGTGCGGTAGGAAGAACTGCTGCTCCTGCTGCTGCTGAGAACTTTGTATCTAACGTAGTAAATAAAAGCGAAGTAGAATCAGATGAATACCAGAAAACACTCGACAAAATGCCTGCCGGAAACGGACAGGTAGCAGATAAAGCAACCTTTGATAAGTTCAGTAAAATGTTTGGTGACAGAGTAATTGAAGCTTTAAAAGCTAAAAACTGGAAAGTCGGTAAATGACCTACGAAGAATACATAAAAGGTGTAGAAAAAGAGAAACCTAAAAAGGTAACATACGAAGAATATGTTTCTGGATTAGAAAAGTCTTCTCCAAAAGTAGAATATAATAAACCTAAAGTCCTCATGCCTTCAGGCGTTTCTCCTTTTGGGACTATGCCAATGCCTATGGTTATCCCTCCAAAAGAGAAATCTGCTACCGAGAAATGGGAAGAAATAAAGAATATCAAAGACCCCGTAGAACGCATGAAAGCTGTACAGGGAACTGAGACATTAGAAGCTCCTCCTATAGACCCGGTAGTAGATATACCACTGGCCATAGGAACAGGAGGGACTGCACAAGGATTAAAGCAAGGTTTAAAACAAGGTAGTAAAGCTTTAATTAAGGACGTTTTAAGCGGTGCATCAGGCGGATTAACTGACGTAGCAGGTCTTGGGGTTAAAGGTGCGGCAAAGGGTGCGAAGGAACTCATAAAAGAACTTCCAGTAGAAGAAATAAAGAAAGGTGTATTCGAAGGCATTAAGAAATCTAAATTCGCAGAACCAATTAAACGGAGAATTTATAAAGATTGGGACATAGTAGAGAAGTTCTATAGGAAGACCCCTGGATATGTTCCATCAAAAGAACTCAGTCCATTTGACATTAAACAATTATATTACAAAAAAGTAAATAACCAATTAGGAGAAGTTAAAGACTGGGCTACAGACATTGATAAATCAATTGTAAAGACTGCCAAAGAATTAAAGACGGATGAACCGCAACTTACTAAAGACGTTATGAATTATCTTCATGCTAAACATGCTCCTGATTATAATAAAGCAATAGGAGAAAATGCTGCTGGGATAACTACAGAACAAGCAAACGCAATTAAATCACGAATAGAAGAACTCCCTCATGCTGAGAAGATAAAAGAAGTAGCTCAAAAGATTAAAACTTTTCATGATGGGACTCTTGATATACTTGAAGAAGGTGGAGTAATCGACTCTACTTTTAAAAAATCCTTAAAAGAAAAATATCCAAACCATGTCGGACTTCAAAGAATAATGGATGAAGATGACATAGTAAGCGGATTAACCGGTAGTGGATTTGACGTTAAAAGTACCGGGATATTTAAAGGTGAAGGTAGCGAAAGACCGGTAAAAGACATACTTACTAATGTTTATAATAACCGACTTCAGGCCATAAAAAGAGCAGAGAAAAATATAGTTGATAACTCTACGTTCGACATGGTTAAAGAATTCGATAGCCAACTTGAACAGGATTTATTTTCATGGAAAGTTTTACCCAAAGGCGAGAATGCGACTCCAAGAGATTTAGTGTTTTACGATAAAGGTAAAAAGACTGCAATAACTATTAATAATCCTATAATGGCAGAAGCACTAAGAGGAGTAGGGCAAGAGAAAATACCTGGTCTTATAAAGGCCATGGGTGCTATAACAAGATTCAGGGGGAAGACGGCTACTAAGACACTTACGTTCCCTATAAGAAATAAAATAAGAGACACACTTGAGACAGTACCGTGGTTACTCGCTCAAAAAGAAACAAAGACAAGTAAGGTCTTAAAGGCAGCAGTAGACCCTTTTGGAATTAAAGCAGTAAGAGACTTTAATGCCGGTATAGATTCTATTGAATCTGCTACATACAAGAGCCTGAGAAAGTACGGTGGAGCTGGTGGGTCATATAGCGCAGCATTAAAGAAAACACCAGATGCCGACATGAAGGCTATCAGAAAATTGAACCGAAGCAATCCGAGACAGGCTATAGATTATCTATCTAAAAAACTGGATAATTATAGTTTAATATTTGAAGACAGTACAAGAGTTAATTCATACAAAGCTTTAATTGACTCAGGAGTCCCAGAACAGAAAGCTGCTATAATGGCAAAGCGAGCCTCCGTAGACTTTGACCAAAAGGGGACATGGACTCCGGTAATGAACTCGATGTACCTATTCTCAGGTGCGAGTATGTCAGGAGTAGGAAGATTCGGAGGCATGGTTAAAGGTGGAAAGGCAGTTACAAAGTTAGCTGCTGAAATAGCAATACCTGTTTTCGTAGTAAATGAATGGAACGATAGACAAGACCCTGAATGGACAAGAGTAGTTTCTGATTACGATAGGAAAAATGGTTTGAACGTAATTCTTCCTAAAGAATACCCTGAAGAACCTACTCAATACATCACAATTCCTGTGCCTTATGCGTTTAAACCAGTTAATCACATGGCGCAGAAGATGTCAGACCTTGCGAGCGATAGGAAGATAAATATAAAAGACACTGTTTCAGATTTAGCTTCTATTACGTTTGAATCATATTCTCCTATTAACTCCGGTACTGGCATACAGAACATAATGCCTACCCCCTTATCAATACCTACTGATGTAGCTTTGAATCGTAAATTTAGCGGATACCCGATGTATCCTAAATACATGGAAGGTGACAAATTCCCTGACTCTATAAAATATTTTGGTACAGAAAAAAAATCATTAGTTGGAGAGGGTCTTGTAAAAGGAACTGAATGGTTGGCTTATAATACTAAGGATGAAGAAAGTAAGTCTCAGGGGTTTGAATTTTCCCCTGCTGTAATTCACTACGCAGTTCAACAGGCATTAGGCGGATGGGCAAAAGACATAGAGAAAGGTGTTGATACTGCAAGGACAATATCAAAAGGCGAAGTCCCTGAGTTAAGTGATCTGCCATTAGTAAGCAGCTATTTAAGAAAACCTGACCCTGAATTATATAAGGATACTGAAGAAGAAAAAATACAGAAATACGGGGAACAGGAATATAACCGCAGAAGATTCTACCAAAGAGAAGATATAAAAGAATTCACATCTACTCCTGAGACAATAAATTATATTTTAAAACAGCCTATTCAGGATCAGAAATCTCTTATATCCTCTTTAAAGTCCGGTATGATGGATAAGATGACTCAAAAGCAAGAATGGTTAAGATGGTACGATAAACTTGCTAATTTACCCCCGGAAGTAAGAGAAGAAGTATTCTTTTACAGATACGATAAATCTCCTAAAAACATCCAGGAAAAAATGAAAACTGACGCAGTAATAAACGGTGTTTTAACAGAAGACGTTTTCCTTGTTCACTACACGAAGAAGAAAAAATCATAGCCCATTTACATGCCCTGCCCTCAATCTCTGCGGCCTATAAGTCTTTGCGTGTTCTTTACATCTATGAACATAAATAATAGTCTTCATTCCTTTTCTTATCACCTGATGCGGAGTGTGTGACATCTCATCTTTAGGATATTTGGTTAAGTTTTCACCACGAGCGCAATCTACACATTTTAAGAAGTCCGGGAACCTGCTCATGAACTTCTCATGCTCGAATTTCTCTTCCCGATCTTTACGGAATTTATTCATGATCTCTCCGGCTCTTACTGTAGCAGGGTTATTTGGGGCTGTGTTCATTCTTCGAGTTCCTTTATTTTGTCTTCAAAAAGTTTTATAATATTCATAGCTTTTCTATACTGTGCAAGGAAACAATGGAATGTTTCGTTATTGCCGTGCATTAACATTAGCATCCAATTCGCTTGTGATTTACCAGAATGTTTAATAAATTCCTCTATCGCTGTTTCTATTTCATCTTTTACTATCCAGCCTTGTTGCTTCGCATAATTTAATCTATCAGTATAAAATTCTCTGCTATGATATGAACTTACAATTAAACTGTCTATTTCTGCATATTGTTTTTCTGTTAATTTTATTTCTTTCATTTCTTATCCTCCAATAATTTATTAGTATCAACTGCATCAGATTTTAACATCCCAAATTCCTGTAAAAGATTGATCTTGTTCTTACTTAGTTCATCAGCATAGTGGAATATTCTTGATGTTATTTGATCGTTCCTTCTGGACACTATCCTTGCGGTCTGATAGGTCTCATTCATTTGTTTGTACTGAGTTGTATAGAACGCTACATCAGATTCAAGACTTTTCTTTTCCAGTCTAAGCTTCTCAATTTCCCATGTCAAGTCATCGATTATTTTCTGCTTCTCGATCTCGTGTTGCTTAATCATCTTAACTTCGCAGGACTTGTAGCCTCTCTTAAATACATCTTCTACTAATTTCTTTTTATCTTGGTTGAATATCATTACCACCACCCTAATATTCTTCCTAATATTGGCGCAAGCAAAACAGCTTCAATTACAATACTAAACCAAGACTCCAATCCATAAGGCGGTCTTGGTTTACCGAATATCAAAGGATGCAATATTATACAAATTCCTATTCCAATAAGTAGTATCCATGCGGTTATTTTAATATAAATATCCATATTATTCCTCCCGTTGACGTTCTATATAATCTATAAAATTATAAAGTTTTAGCATATGATCCGTAATTACTTCCAGCCCATTTTTAATACCCTTAGAAGTAGACGAGTGCTGTAACCTTAATAAATAATAGTAATCATTAATTATGTTGTTTGCTCCCGGGATTGATCCGTACATATCAATAAATTTATCAATTATTTCTTTCATTTTATCTCCTGAAAATATAATACTACAATATTGTTATCATTTACTGTATATTTGATATGTTCTACAAACTTTTCAAAATTTTTAGGAGTTACTTTGGGGAAAAGTGCTATTCCATTTCCGTATCCCGCAGAAAAACAATAACTAAAAAAATAATTTTTCATACTTCCTCCTTTCCCACCATTAAACGTGCGCCTCTACATAATCCTGCAATATTTGATAATAAAGTTGAAGTTACCACCCATTTTTCATAGTCAGAGTTTTGTTTTAAGATAATTTCAGTCCCATTCTTAACCATATCTTCAATTCTTTTTAATACATCTTCTTTCATACTATCCTCCTTTTTTAATGCCCCGTAACGTGGGGCTGACGTTTTCAAGTAGCTAATTTGGAATTGCTTTTAAACCTTAGATCATTTTTTCACCACTATTTTAATTTACGCATCAATCTGATGCGGTGACTTTATAAGTCCTGTTGTAACTCAATATATAAATCAACAGCCTTCTCAAAGTTCTCTCTTAACTC
>Ga0172380_10009747_pt1 | contig 10186 bp, 31 predicted proteins | sample Leawe162metaG_FD_119747 | JGI IMG/M metagenome (GOLD analysis project Ga0172380, IMG submission 119747) | Leachate microbial communities from a municipal landfill in Southern Ontario, Canada - Leachate well 162 metaG | ecosystem: Engineered > Solid waste > Landfill > Unclassified | place...
AATTTGGCTCTTTACATTGACAGTAAACTAATGCTTTCAATCGAGCTATTTCGTTATCTGCAACTTTAAGCAGCACTTTGGCGTTATGGTCGTTTAACTCAAGTTTTTTGTTGGCAGCCTCAATCGTACGGTTTGCTTGCGTAAGTTTTGAAGCCACAATGTCTATATCGTTACTCCACAGTTTGAACCATTGCTCACGGAAAGTATCAAGCTCCCGCTTCCGTTTGCATTCATCATCACACGCCATTTTGTCTAAGTAATCCACCTGAAGGTCATGCATTTTGCTAAATATTTCTTCCAATTTAGACTCAAGTTTCTGGGCTTCCACAAGCGAAACCAGTTTTTTACCGTATTCTTGCGCGTAAATCATTTCAGAATATTCAGTTGATTCATTACGAAAGTCTTCTTCTCTGACTTCCACAGAGTTAACTTTAGCCGAAGCCTCTCGACTCCAATCTCCTAACGTTTTTGCTTTTGATTCAAGATTACTCATTCTGGTTTATTCTCCCCTTCTTTTTTAACTGCCATCGGTATTTGGTTAAGAGATGCTTCGTAACAAGATTTACATGCAAACCCTTTCATCTCTATAACTTGAGTGCCATACACCCGATAAACCGCATAATACACTTTAGAGTAGATTTTGGTTAGTTGCTCACAAACGCAACAAACAACATCTCCTCTAATGTCACTGTCGCAATGTTTTAGGATAATCTCTTTTTCATTCATGTGCCTTTTCCACCCTTCTGACTAAACGATTGCTGAACCTTCAAATTTGCCAAGTGAATTCTCTCTTCTTCACTATACTTTTTGCCGTTAGATGTAAAAATAGGCGTTTGGATAACTTCACCATTTACGATTTTAACGTCAATAAATCCAGCTTTTTGCTCAAGCGTTTGACCACATCGAGTACAGTTTTTAACTAAATAATCAGTGAAGTGCCCAGGTGCCCACATAACCCCAAGCCACTCAGAGCTTTCATGCTCACATTTACTGCGTAACTCCGTTAATTCAACGTTGAGTAGTTTAGCATATTTTTCTCTAATTCTTTGCTCTTCACTCATTGAATTTTCCACCTTTACGATTATACTCTGCCTGAGCCAATTTATCAAAGCATCGTTGACAGTATCCATCAGCACCAGCAGGCTCACCACATAAACAACAAGTTTTGCAAAGAATTGGGTTATCGCTGTACATGATGTTTTGGCTGTCAATCACGCTTTTGCATTTAGAACATTTCAACGCAAACTGAGTAAAGAAACAGCAGAAATCAAACTCACTAACTATGTTTTTGTAGTGCTTGCAGTAGTAAGCTCGATAGTTGGGTTTATCCCACTCTTTATGCCTATTTGCTAAATCGCAGTTTCGACATCCTTTCATTATTTTGTTTTACCTCCAAATGACACGTTAAGCTGTTCTTTACTAATTTGAAGAAACTCAGAGACATCAATAATTGTAAATCCAACAGGAACACCTTTCAAGGTTCTAACAATTATGCCGTTGCTTGTGTGTGCATCGTCAGCCTCTACAGGCTCAGGAGAGAGAGTTAAATAAAGAACATCTTCATACTCATCATAATCTGCTCTCATGGTTTGTTTTTACCTCCAAAAGATGCTTTATTCATTTAGAATCTCACCCATGTTTTATCTATTGATGAACCTGTACATTCACAATACCACTCAAACTCTTGGGTTTCTTGCGGGTCTAGACCATAATTAGCAAGCCAAATTTCGCCTTTTGTTTCATCGTCAAATTTGACTTTAAGGACACGAAAAACACGGCTCTTATCATCGCTGATGACAATTCCAGATTTTGCGCCTTTTCTAACTTTAGTATTAATCCAACTCATTTACGTTTTCACTCCAACACATAAATGAGGTTGATAGCCCTCTTTCTTTGCTCTACATTTAGCACAATCTTCAGGGTGAACAGCGTTACCTTCATGCTTGCCATCAGTACATTGACATGTTGTCATTTTGAATTGGCACACCATTTAGGGGTTCACTCCAACAGATGAATCGCCTTGAGGCGCGTTTGCACCAAGATACTGTTTTTTAATCCAGTTGTCAAGGCGTATAATAAGTAATGATTGCTCAGAATTTGGCAGCTCTGACTTTTCTAAAGATTCTCCTAATTTTTCATGCAGTAAATTGGTTTCTTCAATCGCGTCTTTCATAAGTTCTTGGTCAATCGGTTTATCAGACACGTAGGAATCAAGTATTTCAGCACAGTTCAAAGTATCAAAGGTTTTTAGCAGTCTCGGCAAGTTATGTTCGATGTTTCCCTGCAACAGATTAAAGCCTTGAAGTAACACTCGGTATCTGCAAAGCAAAAGTTTTTCCACTCCATACTTTTCAAGCCTTGTTGGATTATCAAAGTCTTTTTTAATGTGAATTGAGTAGCCTAAACAGTGAGCGATAAAACCCCTGTGGATGCTGCCCTTAACTATTTCTTGAAGTGATTGAACATGCTCTTTTTGCTCCGCTATTTTTGGCTCAAACAGGTTATCAACTGCGTTACCGTTTCCCTTGCAAAGTAACCGTAAATAATGGTCAATCGGGTATTCTGTTATGTCAACGTTATTTTCTACTCTTGCTTGCGTATGGCACTTGTAGAATGGACTGACTAACTGCCCTATTTCTGGGAAAAACACAAATCGTAAGTCTAAGTCAGATTTTTTTGTTACCCAACCGAAAGAGTGAGCTCCAGACACGCAAACAAAGAGGCAACTTTGTTCTATGTATTTTCTGTTTATCATTGGCAGACTAAAGTTTTCATATTCTATATTCACTTTAACTTACATCTCCATTGTTAACAAAAGGATTAGGCTTACAAAGAAGCTTAACATAACGATGCCACATGTGAGTAATCTTAGCATAACGGGCAGCCATAGCAGGAGTATCTTTACCCAAACACCAACCAACATAAGCGCCCATGTCAATGCCCTGAAAGTTCCAACGGCAAATTAACTCATCAGTTCTAACATGCCGTAAACCGTGACCTTTCAGTTTCCGCATGTGAGCAAAAATTTTATTGTCTTTATTAACCATCACAGGCTCAATCAAGATAGCCCCATTTCTTAGGTAAGTGTACTTTTCTATCGGATACATCAACCCTTCAAAGACTCTCTGTTTATGGGTTATGTAGTGCCAAACGTCTTGTCTAGATAGATTAGCAAAAACGTAATTGTTCTCACCTGCCTCTTTGAAATAATCATACATTTCTTTAGCCCACGGTTCAAACTCCTTAACCAAAGGTAAAGCGATAAGACGGTCAGGCGCTTCTTCTCCAGCTCCAAGACGCTTTTTAGCTATGTGAATCCTGAAAACTGCAACAGGTATTTTCTTTTTTGCTTCTGCCATAACTTCTTTAACTGTTGTCTCTCCTGTTTGCAGCTTGAGCAAAATTTCTATTACCTGTAACCAAGTTGGGTCTGGCGGGTCTGTGAAGTCTAACCATGCATCACGGCCTTTAGGACCATAAACTTGATGTTCGGGATTTGTTACAAAATCTGAGGCTGTAAGTTTCCCTGCTAATTCTATGCCTCTTGCAGCAAACAAGTAACAGCCTTTCAAGTACATTTTAATCTGATTATCTTTGCAGGTTTCGATTCTGCGCCTTACTTCTTCTATTTGTGGAAGACTCATCTTTCTAGTTCCTCTAAAAGTTCTTTGAGCATAGCTAGTTGCCCTTCATAATAGGCTGGTGTAAGTGCTAATTTTTTTGCTTCCACTTTTATTGGGCGTTTTCGTTTTAGCCATATTCTATTGGCTGCTGTAGCGGATTGTTTTATTGCTGCAATTACATCGTTTTTTAGAAATGGTGCAACTTGATAGTTGATGTTTGTGCAAACGTTGATTTGGTCTTCTACGAGTTGGTCGAAAGGTTCATCTTTTTCTTGAGAACTCATTAGTAATTCTCCCTCTTCAATCCATGATGGCAACAATCGCCTTCGCAGACATGAATCATTATTCCTTTTTCAGTAACTAACCAACAGCAACGGTTTAGGCTGTCATAGTGGCTGCATTCTTCCCCGCACTCTCTTTCTTCTTCAACCTCGTAATCTTCCTCGTACATTTTCCCTGTGCCAAAATCTTCTTTTTCTGGGTGACTCATCACGCTTCAATCCTCCAAAAACTGCTTCCAACCCTCTTCAACCTTGTCTTTAGGAATATTGTTCAGTTTACAATACTCATCATAAACGGACCGCATCTCATTCCAATGAAGCCCTAACCGTTGTTCGATATTAGACTTCATCAAAACTCCCATGAATCCGTGAGACAAAATTAAATGACCGTAAACTTCTGGGGTATCATCCAGTTTATCATGAAACATGCCTATCAGCTCTTTATGTGATTTGAGGGCTATTTCTTTCTCTTTTTTTGTTAACAACATTTTCTTTCTTGGCATCAAGGCTGCACCTTCTCAACAGTAACCCGCACCTTATCTCCGTCTTTCAGGTTCAAGGTTTCATAGACGGTTTTGGGAATGGCTATGCGTCTTAGAACTTGGACTTCAACAATAAAAGATTCGGAGTTCAAACTTCAAAAACTCCGTGTTTGTGAACTAACATTTCGTCAAAGGTTAATGTTTCTTTACATTTTGTGCAGGTGAATCTTTTTTGTGTGTTCATTTTGTTTTGCCTCAATTATACTATTAAATACTAAGTAGTATATAATAGTATCGGTTATACTTTTTTACTGTTTGGGGTAAATTCAAACTAAAATTTCACCCACGTATTATTTATTGATGAAACTGAATTTTCACAGAACCACTCAAACTCATGCACACTTTCTGGGTCTGGACCAATGTTAGCCATCCAAATTTCTTCTTTTGTTTTATCTTCAAAAAGAACCGTTAGCACCCGAAAAACACCGTTTGAATCTTCTATGACTACCCCGTATTTGTTACCTTTGCGAATTTTCGTGCCAATCCAGTTATTTTCTGTTTCTGGCAAACCATTAATCCTCCCAGCCCTCTTCATAGTTGACACTGTTAGGGTTTAACTCGCAATCCTCACAAGCTTTGCCAAAATCTTTGCAAGGAATGTCATTACATGGTCCTAATTTTTCTTCTTTTTCGGTCAAAGCGATGCATCCTCAATTAATTCTTTGAATATTCCTTCGGTTGTTCTAACTACATGGTTCTCTGATTCTAACACATCTTGTTTTTTCTGCTCAAGCCATTTCTTAACAACCGTTATTCCTGCACCTGCGTTAGTGATTCCTTTTTGTGCTCTAATCTGGTCATTAAATAAATCTGTCAAAGTTGGAATATCATCTTTATCAGTTGAATTCAACCGTAAATAGCCTCCGTGTCTAAGCCCTCAAGCCAAGGATAATCATTATGATTTCCAGTGTGACCTTTTGGTTTTCTACAAACCCTTTTCATTCCATCCATCCAGATTGTGTGACCGCACTCTTTTTTTTCAGTTGAAGAGTTGCTCATATTTTCAAATCCCCTAAAAGTTCACCAATGAACTTGTTTTTCTGTTTTCGCAGATAAATTTCGTGAAGAGAAAGCTTTTCATCTGGCTTTTTAATGATGATTCGGCGTTTTGTTGTTAACCATTTTTTAATTGCAGGAGCCAAGATTTTTTCTGCAATCTCATAATCACTTTTCTGCTCTTGCGGTGTCAACTCGCTAAAATCAAGAAAAGCTTTACGATTCCAGTTTTGCCATTTTGCCTCTGAAATTTCTATGGTTTCAGTCAAGTTTTCATAGGTTGCTTGGTCCTTAACGGTATCTGCAAATCGTTGCCAAGCAGCCCACTGTTCATGTGCAGCAGCAGCAAGCAAATCAATAATCTTAACATCTTTATCAGGTAAACAGTTACTACTCACGGTTTTTTCCAACCTCAATTAATTTTCTAACTCGATTTCTTGATTCAGGTTCATTAACTAACGATTTATTGTAGATAACTTCTGTCAATTTCAGTATGCCTTCCATTTTGCCGTTAATTTCAGCAATCAGCCTTTGTTGTTCTGCCAAAGAAAAGTAGGGGCATGATTGACAAGCTTTCTTCATGCTCTAAAACTCCGGCTTTGCTGAGTACTGTTTTGTAGTGTCGTGTCTATGATTGCGAAGTTTAGCGTCAATTTTGCCTATTTCTTCGTGGATGTCTTTGTGTGCTTCTGCTAAACTTTCCGTATTATGAAAGTCCATCATTTTTATTACGTTTGAGACCAAGATTCTTATGAACTCTTGCTGTTCTTCGGTAAAGATTTTTCTTAATGTTTGTGCATCACTAAAGCCGTTGTAGTCATTGATTTCTTTTGATGGGTCAGTGAGTACGTCACTCATACCCCAAATGCTTGCTACCTCTCCGCCTTTATCTTCTAACCATTCTAACAAATCTTTTATGTCTTTTTCCATATTTTATTTCCTCTTTAAGTCCACCCCGCAGGTGGATAGGGTAACGCCTTTCGGCTGTACCTGTGATTTTGGATTTACTGTTTCAACACTAGAGATGATTATTGGCCTATTTCCTTCCATGCTAAAACGTGCTGTACGGATACCACAATGGTCCCAATAGTAGGTTACTAAACCACAGTTTCGGCAGACACGTTTATGGTCTGCTAGGCTACCCTTGTAGTGTTCTTTTTTATTGTTGTACTTTCCCATCTTTCTTTATCTCTCCTGTAACAACCGATACTTTTTTCCTTAATGGAAACATCCAACGCCAAGCCTTCTCAAAATTAGCACAGTACCACTTGAAAAGACCTTTAACATCGTAACCGTTTTCCTCCTCGTAGTCAATGATTGAACCATTTTTACCATACCCCTTAAAAGAGTAGTCCCCTGCGGTATCTATGTAAGCCTCATCACTACCAAAAAGCTTCTCAATCAGTTCACCTTCACCTGACCTGTCAACCTTTCTTAAGAAACGGTCAAAGTATTCAGTATTGCAGTATTCATCTTCGCCTCTCTGGGTTTCTTCTAATGCTTCTTGTTTTGTCATTTCTTGTCGCTCCTAGTGTTTTCATCTACTAACCATAATGTGTCACATACACCGTTAAGCAACACAATCTTTTCAGCCATACAAACACCAACATCATCCGCCACATTCTCTCGGTTGCAGTGAACACAACCTAAATGGTCACAAAGAATGCGGGTCATTGTGTTGGCGCTCCCTTACTGTCTTTATCTGCATTAGATGATTTGCCAATTTTATCCATTACTCGCCCCACAGCTTCAAACATATCATCCATATCTTTTGTCAAACTATTGGGAGCTTCTACGTTATCGCCCCATGCTTCTTTTTTGGTTTTAGTAACTGTTTTACCGTTAACCACTTTTGTTTCAGAAGTTACAACTTCATATGATCTGGCTACTTTCATTTATTTTCACCTGTTTTCTGTTTTATTGGCTCTATCCATAAAGAGCAATTTCTACCTTTGAAAGAGGGGGCTTTTCTGCTACAGTTAGGATACACTAAACCACATGTGTTGCAATGACGGTTAGGTAGTTTAACGGTGTCAATTCCCGATTTGATTGCAGCGTTAACATGGGCTGCTTCGTGACATCTTTTGCAAAGTGTTGTTACGTCTAATGGTTTTGAATAGTCAAAATGATGTCTTTCTAATTGTTCTGTAGAACCACAATGTTCGCATTTTTCTTTTAGCGGAACGTGTCTTTGAGCATAAAGTTTAGCATGAAATTTGTCAGGATTATTTTTACGCCATTTAGTATATGATTTAGTTACTATTCCCGGGTGAGAGTCGAGATACTTTTTTCTTGTCGCTTTAATGTTCTCTCGGTGACTATCTCGGTATTGTTTTTGATAACGCTTGAAATATTCTGGGTCCTCAGCTAGTTTTTTCAAACGCCATTCTCGCCTTTTCTCTGGTGTCCAATCAGAAGTCATTTACTGGTCGCTCCCCTTTTGCATCTCTCTAGCCTCAACCGTTGCAGGCTTAAGTAATCCGCATTCTTTATCAGTCCAATCATAGGTGCATTCAATACAATTTTGTCCACAGTAAGGATAGCCTCTAAAATCTGCCATTACTCTTTAGCCTCCAAAGATTTTGCTTCTTCGTCAAGTTCCTCTATAGCAATCCATTGGTCTAACAAATCTAATTGTTTCTGAAGTTTGTCAAGTTTATTTTTGGTTTTTACGAACTCTTCTAACTTGATAGCATAAAGTTTTTTGTATTGCTCTTTTTTAGTCATTTTTTCACTTCCACTATTTCTTTAGGTACAACCGATAAAACTTTGAAGTTAGTAGGATTCTTGCCGTTGCTGTAATCATAGAGAAAATGTGGCATGTTTGCTTTAAGCCAATTAGTGAAGCTTAACGCTTTTAATTCTGAGACCCCGGCATATCCCGCAAGATAATCTTCTAAATCATCCACAGTTTTAACTCCCTGCGGCATTTCCTTGATTACTTCAACAAATTTCTTATAGTGCCCCTCAGAACAACCTTTCCAAGTGACAACATACTCCATTTATTGACCCTCCGTTTTGCTAGTGAATTCTTTATGAACCGATACACTCTTAACCACTATTGCGTAAACATAGTCTTCTCCAGAAATTCCAGAACCAACAACAGTATATCCATTACTGAGCATTTCTGCAAGCTCTTCCTCGAAATCTTCTAACTTTGAAATGCCTCTATAGATTGTATGTACGGCAAAACCATTTTTATTGTTCAACTTTCTTAAGCCTCCTTGTGTTCACGGTAAAATTTGATTAAAAAGTTCACGGCGTCTGAAAGGGTAATAAAACCGCCTTGTTTGGCTTGGATTTCTCCGGCTATTTTTTCGAGTTCAGTTTTTGCGTCTGTTTCTATTTTCATCAAGGCTTTCATACTTCCTTATTATTCAGTTTACCATATATTTATTTGGTTACTACGTTTACTTAGTTTACTTAGGTTGTATTTAAGGTTTGGGCTACTCTATCTTTAAGGGGTTAATAGTTAAGAATTTATCCAATGGATAATTAACTGGCTTTTCAAAAAGCCAACCGAGAGGTACACTAAAACGATTCTGTGTAGCAAGGTCTCTGGGGATACCCAACCTTGACAAATCACAAGCCGTTTTTTTAGCATTACATCCTACGCAAAGAATCTGAAAATTCGTCATTTCAGTATCTTGCCACCAATCACGGCCACCTTTGAATAACGGTATAATATGGTCGCAAACATAATTAGCACCTTCTAAACTTCTGCCACATTGACGACACTTCTTTCCAGATTGCTCGAAAACTTTTTCCCTAAACCAAGCCCAGCAATCATACTGAACAAACAAACGGTCATATTCTCTTTCACAGTTGGTTGTAGGACAAAACTTTCTCAGCCGCTTGTTTTCAAGAGGCTTTCCACAAAACTTGCAGTAGTAGCCGTTTTTATCATGCACCCATGATTTATCATGTTGTAGTGTACGCCACATCAACCTGCCACCTGACTCAATAGCGCCATGAGTGTAAGGAAGCCTTCCATAATTGTACAAAAGCTTAAGCGAAACACTCATGTTTTGACTTCCGTTATTCCTTTGTCGTCAACAGTTGCTAGAAGCAAAGGCTCAAGCTTTCGCTGTGCTGGATTCACTATGCGATAATTCAAAAGCTTCTCTTGCTCAGGCTCACGATGCGTCTTTCCGTCACGGCTGTCGTTGATGTGGATTCTTTGAACAATAATTGCGTTTTTAACGATGTTGTAAATGTAGCGGCCAACCGTGAAATCTTTAAAGTCACGATTCTTAACCTTCTCTTTCAACAGAGCATAAAGTTCTGGTTCCCAGTTTTCTAAATCGTCAATTCGGCAGTACATGGTGTAAATTCTGTAGCGAACATTACGCCAAACTGGGCTATCAACATAACTACAACAAGGACACTCCCTCATGGTGTAACTAACAACTCCTGAGTTAATCGCAAAGTTGAATTTTTACAGAATTTAGAATTTAAGTCAAAACCAATATATTGCCTACCTAAAGACTTGCTTGCCATAGCTGTTGTTCCAGAACCAATAAACGGGTCCAACACTGTTTCACCGTAAAAACTAAAGATTCTAATTAGGCGTCTAGCGATTTCTTCTGGAAATGGGCAAGGGTGGTTTTGTTCTCTTTCTGGCTGTATTTTCCAGATTGATGTACTGCACCAATTTAGTTCTGTAGATGTTAACTTGCTTTTCTCTTTTTGCTCAAGTGTCACTCTTGACCTTCTAGGTTCGCCGTCTTTCCAGAAAATTAGG
>Ga0172380_10009748_pt1 | contig 10186 bp, 14 predicted proteins | sample Leawe162metaG_FD_119747 | JGI IMG/M metagenome (GOLD analysis project Ga0172380, IMG submission 119747) | Leachate microbial communities from a municipal landfill in Southern Ontario, Canada - Leachate well 162 metaG | ecosystem: Engineered > Solid waste > Landfill > Unclassified | place...
TAATCATCGACGGCGTCGGCTATCGGTGTGTCGAAGTTTTTGCCGATATTGATGCCTAACACGCCGGTGTAAGCGCTGTGTGCTACCTGTTCGAGTAAATAGTCTATACCAAGATTATTAAAGCCCATGCGGTTGATAATCGCCTGATGTTCCGGCAATCTGAACAAACGCGGCTTGGGGTTGCCGAGCTGTGGGCGCGGCGTTACCGTGCCGATTTCGATAAAGCCGAAGCCTAACGCGGCGAGGGCATCGATATAATCGCCGTTTTTGTCCAGGCCTGCCGCGAGTCCTACCGGATTTTTAAACCTTAGTCCCATGATGTTGACAGGCTTGTCTTCAATCTCAGGGTAAACCCATGTTGCCAGGCCTGAGCGGTATACGATGTTTAGCAATTTTAATGTGACTTCGTGCGCGGTTTCAGGGTCTAGCGAAAATAACAGCGGGCGTAATACGGGATAAAGATTCATGCTATGTGCTTCCCTAGTGTGGGCTGGATAATTGATACGGTTCAGGCGCTACTACAGCAGCCCGGTTCAGCATAATATCGGCGAGTAATTGCGCCGATGCGGGGGCCATGACGAGACCATTCCTGAAATGCCCGGCATTAATGCTCAGGTTACTGATTTCCGGATGTCTGCCAATATAGGGTATGCCTTGGTCCGTACCAGGCCTTAAACCCGCCCAATGTTTAACCAGCGGATAGTTGTTCAGCGCCGGCAGCAGATTGAGTGCAAAAGTGCTGAGGCGGTCTTTAGCCGTTGAGGTAGTGGTTTTATTAAAATCATCCTGCTCCACGGTGCTGCCGGCGAGGATTTTTCCGTCGCGTCGCGGGATCAGGTATTGCTCGCCGTCTAGGACCATAAAACGCAGGGTATCGGGTTCGGCATCAAATAACAGCATTTGTCCTTTTACCGGCGCTATTTTAGGTTGCTCGCCGATGATGCTGCCGAAAAGTTTTTGAAACAGGCCGCCCGTCCAGGCGCCGCCGGCAATAATAAGTTCATTGACGGCGCTACGGCCTGATGTCGTGTCGATTGTAGTAATCCGGTTGTTGTCGATATTAACGGCGGTCAATTCGCATTGCTCATACAGGCTTACGCCTTTATTGATGAGGTCCTGCTTTAAGGATTTAATCAAGCGCGGATTACGCGCCTGGGCAATGTCAGGGAGCCAGAGTGGATGATCGGGTTCGGCATTGAGACCGTTAAAAAAATCAGCGCCGGCAGTTGAACATAAGATGTTGTTGGCGCTACACCAGGCTACGGCGCTGTCGATGTCCGGGTTTTTCGTGACCAGCATGCCGCAGGGCGTCCATTCCGGGTTCAAGCCGGTATCTGCCAGCAGTTGCGCGGCTAATAGCGGATACAATATCAGGCTTTGCAGCGCCAGTCGGGTAATGGCATCGGCCTGTCGCCACGGATAAAGCGGCAATAAAATACCGCCGCCCGCCCAGGATGATTCTTGCCCCAGTTGATTCTTGTCGATAATAGTAACGGTGGCGCCCGCGTTAAAAAACTCCCGCGCAGTCAGCATGCCGATAATGCCGCCGCCGATAATGGTAATGTCTGGGGTCGTTGTCATTGGGATTAAACCGTGTTCGAGGTTGGTGATTGGAGGTAATTATAACGTGCGGGCGTGCGCTGTTGTTATTAAGTTCCATAGATGTTTTGCTTGCTTTGTCACGGGTTGGCGCTACGGTATGCGTCGTGTTTATTGAACTAGGTTGTTGTTTTATACACACAATTCATAGGGAATATCAATCTTGTTATGTTAGTTGTTGATAAAAAAGGAATAATTGATGGTTTCACAAGCGCATTAAAACTTGTGGTGAATTGGTTTTACTGCTACTATCGCCAATGTGGTACACGCTTTGTTGTATAAAAGCAAAATATAAAATAATAACCTCATGAGGGTAAATCGATGATGAATAAAACTAAGTTGGTCTTGGGTATGGCCACTGCGACATTGACAATGGCGGGTGTTTTGGCTGCGCCTCAAGCTGTCGCTCAATCAAAAGCAGAGCGCGTGGCAGAAGCTGCAAATAGTAGAGTTGAAGCATTGGAAGCTCAACTCCAGGCTATGCAGTATGAATTACAAGCGTTAAAAGCAGAATCAAATCGTCCCAGCTCAAATGTAGATTCTGCAAAAGTACAAGAGCTGGATCAGTGGATGGAATCGGTTAAATCAGCTCCTGTTCAGAAGAAAGTCGTACACGATAATACTCTGTTTTTCCGTGGCGGTTATGCGCATCAAGACGAAGATAGAGGCGGTACATTGGATCCAGATCTAGGCGGAAGTCCAAACGGTTCGGCGATTGGTCCAATAGACCAGCGTGATGCCTGGTATTTCGGTGCAGGTTTTGATTTTGGCCTGACTGAGGATGTCTGGGGCGCAATGAACAATACTCAAGTGCTGGGTGAGTTGATGTTCGATTACACAGAACTCGGCAATAATGCTAATAATGGTCTGTCTCCGGCGGAAGTGGCTGTAGTGAACTCATTGGATTTAAATAGTGACGGAGTTGCTGACTATAATTTGCCACCTGCCAACACGCAGAAAGCAACTGTCAATATGTTAAGGTTGAGCGCTTCACCAAAAATCAAATTTTTGAAAAACAGCGCGCTCAGACCCTGGTTGATTCCGGTTGGCTTTGAACTGGATATTATCAGTCCTCCATCCGATGCAATTACCGTATTAACTCCCGCTATGCAGTTTGGTTTTGGTGCTGATTATAGAATTTGGAAAGATATTTTTGTCGGTGCTGACGCCCGTTACCACTATGCACCGGGCAATATTGATGGTGTTGGTGTTAATGGTCTAACAGCCGGCGGTTACCTCGGTATTGGTTTCTAAGCGAAACGCTTAAGCACAACCCGATAAAAAGGAGGGCGTAAAACCCCTCCTTTTTTATGTCCGCAAGAAATTATTTTTCGTTGAGCAGTCATGCTTTAAATTAGACTTGTACAATTTAAGGTACATATCGTAGAGGGTGTCATGCGTATTCTTTCTTTTACTCAAGCAAGAAATAACTTAAAGGCGGTTCTTGACGACGTGATCAACGACGCCGATTGCACCATCATTACCCGTCGTGACGCCGAAAATGCGGTGGTGATGTCGATGGATTACTACAACAGTTTGATGGAAACGGTTTATTTACTCAAATCGCCTGCCAATGCCGCCCATCTTGCCAAATCTATTGAGCAATACAAAGCGGGTCTTATTGTCGAGCGAGATATAGTGGATGAGTAGGCTGCTGCTCTGGACCGATGCGGCTTGGGGTGACTATTTATATTGGCGGGGACAAGATAAAAAACCCTTAAAACGCATTAACAAGCTAATCGCCGATACGAAAAGAATGCCGTTTGCAGGATTGGGCAAACCGGAACCGTTGCGGGAAAACCTGTCAGGTTTTTGGTCCAGGCGCATCGATGAATCGAACCGTTTGGTCTATGCGGTCAATGACAGTCATTTGACGATTATTGCGTGCCGATACCATTACCAAGACTGACCGTTTGTCTATTTTTATAGGTGTTATACTTGGCATTAAATATAAACATAAGGTAAGCGCCATGAAGATTTCAGTCGATATTAAACCCGTCAGTTATTTGAAATTACATTCGGCTGATTTGTTGAATCAGATTAATGAAACACACAGACCAGTCATTATTACCCAAAACGGCGAGCCGAAAGCCGTGTTGCAAGATACCGAAAGTTACGAGGCTATGAGAAATGCACTGGGCCTGTTAAAGCTTGTTGCCCAAGCGGAAGAAGATATTCGTAATGGCAATGTTGTGCCTCAATCGCAGGTTTTTAACAAGATAGAAAAATTATTAGCCGGACAATGAATGAACGCTATCAGGTTCTTTGGAGCAAAACAGCAGAACATGATTTGTTTGCGATTATTGCATTTATCCATGATGCAAGCCCTCAAGCGGCCATTAAGGCTTTTACTAAAATCAAAGATAAAACCAGTGATTTGTTACTGTTCCCTGAGCGTGGACGTGTGGTTCCTGAACTATTAGCGCAAGGTATTGCGCATTACAGGGAACTGATTATTCAGCCTTGGCGTGTCATATACCGGTTTTCAGCGGATACTGTTTACGTTTTAGCGGTGATAGATTCCCGCCGTAATGTAGAAGACATTCTATTAGGCCGTTTAATCCGAACAAACCATGAAAACCCTTTACCCTGAAATTCAACCTTACCAAACTTTTTTCCTGGAAACCGGCGGTAAACATTCGGTTTATGTCGAACAAAGCGGCAATCCTGATGGTATTCCGGTTATTTTCCTGCATGGCGGACCGTGTTCCGGCACCAAACCCGATCACCGGCGTTTTTTTAATCCCGAATGCTATCGCATTATACTGTTTGATCAACGGGCTTGCGGCCAATCGTTGCCGTTTGGCGAGCTGGACGGCAATACCACGCAGGATTTGATCGACGACATGGAACGCATACGCCGGCAATTAAGTATCAAGCAATGGCTGGTGTTCGGCGGTTCCTGGGGGGGCGCGCTGGGCTTGTTGTACGCACAGCAACATAATGCTTGCGTGAGTGGTTTGGTTATTCGCGCCGTTTTCCTGGCGCGGCAACAGGATTTGGACTGGTTTGCCAAAGACGGCGCGAATCGTATTTATCCCGAGCAATGGCAGCGGCTGGTCGATAGTCTTCCCGAAGATGGGCGGAATGATTTATTGCCAAGCCTTTGTGATGTGCTATGGGGCGAAGACGAAGCTGCAAGAAAACGGCTCACCCAGGCATGGATGGCGTGGAGTGCGCAGGTGGCATTAGGCAATACCTATCAGCCGGTTGAGTCCGGTGAGCCGGTGACCGAGAAAATGGTCAAGCAGGTGCGCATGGAGCTGCATTATGCCCGGCATCATTATTTTATTGCCGAAAACCAGATTCTGGATCATTGCTCGCTGCTGCAAGGCATTCCCACGCGGATTATTCACGGGCGCCAGGATTTGCTCTGTCCGATGGAGGCCGGCATGAAGCTGCATCGAGCTTTGCCCAACGCGAATTATGTTATTTTACCCAATGCCGGACACGTGGCTCATCATGAGGAAATGATTGATGCACTGGTGTCTGCTACCGATCTTTTTGCTGAAAAACACAGCTTTGATACGCAATGATGAATCCCAAAAAACGCCTGATTATTGCGATGACCGGTGCAACCGGGGCTGTTTACGGCGTCAGGATGTTGCAGATATTACAGCAGCAGGCGCAATGGGAAACACACCTGGTTATTTCTTCCGCCGGTATTGTGAACCTGAAGCATGAGCTGGACATGAAGCGGGCCGAGTTATACGAATTGGCCGATGTGACGCATGGCATTAATGACATTGCCGCGAGCATTTCCAGTGGCGGCTTTAAAACCGAGGGCATGATCATTGCGCCTTGTTCGATGAAAACGCTGGCCGCTGTCGCGCACGGTTTCGGCGATAACCTGATTTCCCGCTCCGCCGATGTCGTGTTGAAGGAACGGCGGCGGCTGGTCGTTATGCCGCGCGAAACGCCGTTGAATTTAATCCATATCCGCAATATGGCGACGGTGACGGAAATGGGCGGTATCATTTTTCCGCCGATGCCGGCTTTTTACAGCAAATCCGATTCATTGGCCGCAATGATCAATGAAACCGTCGGGCGGGTCCTGGATATGTTCGGCGTGAATGTCGAAGGTTTGTATACGCCGTGGGAAGGATTATAGTCGCGCAAGATGCTTTTTTGCCGTTGCTGCTAAAAAGAGTGCTGCGAATTTTTGCTGTTACGGAATATCAGCGGCTTTTCATTGCCGGATAACGCACTGGCTCTGGCCGAATCTATCGCCTGTTGGATCACGCTATGATCAGGCGATTTACTGCAAACCGGGTCGGCATTGTACATATCGCCGGTTAACAAATAAGCCTGGCAACGGCAACCGCCGAAGTCTTTTTCCTTTTCGTCGCAACTGCGGCAAGGCTCTTTCATCCATTCAAAGCCGCGGAAAAAATTAAAGGTTTTCGATTCGTACCAGATGTCTTCGATGCTGTAATCGTTGACATTGGGGCATTCGAGACCGGGCAGTTCGCGCGCCGAATGGCAAGGCAGCGCGACGCCGTCCGGGGCGATCGTTAAAAAAGTCGTGCCCCAGCCGTTCATGCAGGCTTTAGGGCGGTCTTCATAAAAGTCCGGCACAACATAATAGATTTTCATTTTGCCGGCGACTTTTTCCTTAAACGCCTGTGCGATGGCTTCGGCTTGTTCAAACTGTTCCTGGGTCGGCAATAACAAGTCGCGGTTGATATGCGCCCAGCCGTAATACTGCGTATTGGCGAGTTCCAGGTAATCGGCCCCGAGTTCTTCCGCCATGGACAGGATTTCCGGCATTTGATGGATATTTTCCCGATGGATGACGACGCACAGTACCATCGGGTAGCCGTGTTTTTTGACCAGGTGCGCGACTTCTTTTTTGTGCTGGAATGATGCGGTGCCGGCGATATGGTCATTGAGTTCCTGCGTGCTGGCCTGGATGCTGACCTGGATATGGTCGAGCCCGGCTTCCCTGAGCTGGACGATTTTCTCTTCGGTCATGCCGTAACCCGACGTAATCAGGTTCGAATAATAGCCGAGCTCTCGGGCATGTTTGACCAGTTCGGGCAAGTCTTTGCGTGTCAGCGGCTCTCCGCCGGAAAAACCGAGTTGCACCGCGCCCATTTTACGGGCTTGGCTGAGCACCCGTTTCCAGTCTTCGGTGCTCAATTCGGATTTGTAGTGTGTGTAATCAAGCGGGTTGGAGCAATAAGGACACTGCAGCGGGCAGGCGTAGGTGAGTTCGGCGAGCAGCCAGCGCGGCGGTGTGATATGGGTTTTCATGGCGTTTAGCTTATTGTTGGATCCAGGCATTTTTTAACGCGACCTCTAGGAAAGCGGAAATATCGTTGTAAAGACCGGATGTCGCAAACTTCTGTTCCAGTTCAGTGACAATGTCGGCAAGTTTACGTGTGCCGTCGCAGCATTTTAAGATTTCCGCCGAGCTTTGATTCAGTTCGACCATACCTTCGGGGTACAGGATCACCGTTTTTTGCTGGGCTTCTTCCCATTGCAGGCGGTGGGTGGGGGAAAATTTTATCGGGAGTTCCGGGTTTAGGGTCATGTGAATGTGGTTTTGAGTGTGGGTTTTATAAAGACAACACAGTCTGGCTGCAATTAGGTTCAATTCATGGGTATTTGGTAGCTATTCAGTCCCTCGCTAAAGCCACAGACTGTAGGGCGCGCCGCGCGCGCCATCAAGGTGCCAAACACACTACCCAGGTCAGAGAAGGCGCGCATGGCGCGCCCTACATCAGGCCACCGGTAATAAGCTGAATAGTTACGGTATTTGTATATTAAGATCATACCCAGATTGTTCTAATTTCCCCGTTTTGCCGTAATAATCGATAATCCCGTTTTCCCATAAAATCCAAACTTCCGAAGCGCCGGCTTCTAAATACAACTGGACTTTATTAATCATTTCTTCTTTTGAATTAGAAGGCGAGACGATTTCAATACACAGCTCAGGCGCGTGCGAATAAGGCGTTTCATAACCGTATTGCTTGATAAAGGCTTTGGAACACCAGGCGACATCGGCAACTTTTACGCCGTCTGTCGTTTGGATTGAACATTCAGTCAGCGCTTCGCCTTTTTTAAGCTTGCGATCCAGCAAGGCGCTGATGTGCGATTGCAGACGGCCGTGTTTATTGGAGGCTGGTGTCATTTCAATCTTTCCGTAACGGTTTAGCTCAATTTTAAAAGGTAAATTCTTAAAATACGGGCTATCAATCACTTCTGACCATTGCATGGCGTTTAATCTTTAATATTGAAATAGGGCGGCATATCGTTGATATAAGCCATATACATCGCATCCGCCATCGCCCACAGCACATCCAGCTTGAACTGGAGGATTTGCACCATGCGATCCTGCTGTTCGCGGGTCTTATACCAGTCTAGCGTAATCGCGAGGCCGTGTTCGACATCGCGCCGGGCTTCGGTCAAGCGTTTACGGAAATAAGTGTAGCCTTCGATGTCGACCCAGGGGTAATGTTCCGGCCAGTTGTCCAGGCGTTGCTGATGGATTTTCGGCGCGAACAGCTCGGTTAACGACGAGCTGGCGGCTTCATGCCATTCGGCGCGGCGCGCGAAATTGACATAGGCGTCGACGGCGAAGCGCACGCCCGGCAGGACGTATTTCAATGACGTGATGTCTTCGCGGCTTAAACCGACGGCGATACCGAGCTGTATCCACGCTTCTATGCCACCGGGGTCGCCGGGGTGACCGTCGTGGTCCAGGATGCGTTGTATCCATTTTGCGCGGGTTTCGCGGTCCGGGCAGTTGGCGAGTATATTGGCATCCTTGATGGGAATGCTGACTTGATAATAAAAGCGGTTGGCAACCCAGCCCTGAAGTTGTTCTTTAGTGAGTCTGCCTTCATTCATCAGCGTGTGGTAGGGATGATGAATATGGTAATACTTTTCCATGCCGCGCAGGGCGGCTTCAAATTCTTCTTTAGTCCATGCTTTATTATCGTTATTGCTCATGGTGTTGTCCTTTTGGGATTAATAAGACGGAATTGCACTCCGGCTGGAACTATAAGTCGATTTCCAAGCCATCGTAGGCGACTTCGATGCCTGCGGCATCGAGGATTTTACGCTGCTCGGAATCTTCGTCCAAAATCGGGTTGGTGTTGTTGATATGTATCAAAATCTTGCGTTTATTACCCGCGCTGTTTAACACCTCGATCATGCCGCCTTCGCCCGATTGCGGCAAATGGCCTATTTCGCGGGATTTTTTATGGCTGATGTTTTGTACGCACATTTCATCATCGGTCCAGAACGTACCGTCCACCAGCACGCAGTCGGAAGTTTGCATCGCCGCCATGACATGCGGTTCTATTTCGCCCAATCCCGGCGAGTAAAACACTCTTTTGCCCGTCGATATTTGCTCGATGATAACGCCGATATTGTCGCCGTCATGCGGGTCATGGCGGTGCGGCGAATAAGGCGGTGCCTTGCTTTTTAACGCCTGGGTGTAAAAGCGTAAATCGTCCATGCCGGGAATCGTGAAACTGCTGCCGTCAACCGGGATGGGATGGTGATTGACGGTGCAGTAATGCGCGAGCATGTTGAATAAAGGAAAGCCGGAGCTCAGGTCCTGCCTGACCATCTCGGTGCAGTAGACTTCCAACGGTTTGCCTTCGCGCAGCATCAGCATGCCGGTGGTATGGTCAATCTGGCTGTCGATGAGCAGGATAGCCTTAATACCGGTGTCGCGCACGCCTTCTTTGGGTTGGATGGCGGGAAAGGCTTCCAGTTGCGCGCGTATATCGGGGGAGGTGTTAAACAGCAGCCAGTTTTTGTTGTCGGTGCTGACGGCAATGGAGGATTGGGTGCGCGCCTTGCCGTTCATTTCGTTTCGGCGTAAGCGGCGGCAGTTATGGCAGTTGCAGTTCCATTGGGGGAAACCGCCACCGGCGGATGAGCCGAGCACTCTGATTTTCATTTCAATAACCAAAAAAGGGAAAGGCTTGAAATGATACGGTAATAACGTTTGTCAGGCAAAAAAAAGGGGCTCTTGTGAGCCCCTTTCTTTATTACATAAGCCGCTATAATTAACGGTTATAGATGTACATAGTGACTTCAAAACCGAAACGCAGATCGGTATAGCTTGGTGTTTCCCATTTCATAATCATAACCTCCAATAGTTTTAAGATGTGTGCTAGCTTGATCAAGTAAGCCAATCCGAAGTATACGATGAACGTTTTTTTTTCGCAACTTTTGACGTGGTCGAGAGCGGGGGGTGAAAGTATGCTGTTAGAGCGCCGTATATTTCCCCAGGTCAAATCCCCATTGTTGTGGATCTTCCTTGCTGATGATAGTGTCAGGCGATTGCGACAGGTCGACTACTTGCGGCATGATGTGCGCCATGGAATTAGTGGAGAAAAATACTTTGACCACCGGCTTGAGCAGGCTTGCTTCGGTTTGTTCGGTGACCACGGCAAGGCGGCCGGATTTCAGTTTTACCAGTGTGCCTGAAGGGTAGATGCCTATTGTTTTAACAAAAGCGCTGAACAGGGTTTCGTCGAACTGTCCTTCTTTCCATTCCGCCATTTTGCGTAGGGATTCGGCGGGTTCCCAGCTTGCCTTGTAGCAGCGCGTCGACGTGATGGCA
>Ga0172380_10009749_pt1 | contig 10183 bp, 9 predicted proteins | sample Leawe162metaG_FD_119747 | JGI IMG/M metagenome (GOLD analysis project Ga0172380, IMG submission 119747) | Leachate microbial communities from a municipal landfill in Southern Ontario, Canada - Leachate well 162 metaG | ecosystem: Engineered > Solid waste > Landfill > Unclassified | place...
GGTCGATGAACAGATCGAACGGCTGAGCATCAAAATCGGCGACGCGGACGACATGATCGGCACATTGTCCGGGGGCAATCAGCAAAAGGTCGCCATCGCCAAGTGGCTGTTGACCGAACCGCGGGTGATGATTCTCGACGAGCCGACGCGGGGCGTCGATATCGGGGCGAAGGAGGAAATCTATCGGTTGATCCGCAAGCTGGCCGACGAAGGCATGGCGTGCGTGTTCATCAGCAGCGAGTTGAACGAACTACTCGGTATGTGCGATCGCATCGCGGTGATGCGGCAGGGACGCATCGCGGCGATACTGGATGCGACAACCGCGACGGAAGAAACGATCATGGCGCACGCGGCGGGAGTTCTTGCTCCCTCTCCCTAACCCGAATGATTCAAGATTCACCACGGAGTTCACGGAGAACACGGAGAATGCAGAGGTTGTAAAAAGACTTGTACGCACCGTGTACGGCGGAGAATCGAACTGAAAATTCACCGCAACGACTTGACTTGTTTCAACCTCCGTGTTCTCAGTATTCTCCGTGGTGAATCATTCGGGCTAAGAGGGAGAGGGGAAAGAGACAGACATGGCAACACCCGACAAAACAACACTCCGGCGAAGTCTTCCGATCTGGTTCGTGCCCCTGGCGGCCCTGATCGTGCTGGTCGCGTTCACCATCGTTTACGAACTGGCTGTCAAGGGCCGCAGCGATTTCATCTCGCCGGAAAACCTGCTGAACATCATGCGGCAGTGGTCGTTCGTCGGCATCATCGCCGTGGGCATGACGTTCGTCATCATCCTCGGCGGCATCGACCTGTCCGTCGGCTCGCTGGTCGCCATGATCGGCGGCCTCGGCATCCTCACGCTGAACGCGGCGATGAAAATTTCCGGGGAAAGTTCCGGGGGCGAATGCCTCGCCGTGGTCATCGCCTTCATCGTGATGCTGCTGATCGGCACGGGCGCGGGGCTGGTCAACGGCATCCTCGTCACACGCGGACGCATCGCGCCCTTCATCGCCACGCTCGGCGGATTGGCCGCGTTCCGTTCCATCGCCCTCGCCCTGGCCGACGGCGGCGAATATCGCAGTCAGTCCGCCGCGTGGTTCAGCGAGCTCGGCACCGGCGGCATCCCCATCCCTTTCACCAATGTTGCTCCAACCTCCAGTGGCAAAATCATCCCCCTGTTGTTCCCCTGGCCCGTGCTGATCTTCCTCTTCATCGCGGTGATCGGCTGGCTGTTGCTCAATCGCACGCGCTACGGGCGATACGTCATCGCCATCGGCTGCAACGAGCGGGCGGCGCGCTACTCGGCCATCCACGTCGAACGCATCAAACGGCTGACCTACATGCTGGCCGGCTTTTGCACGGGTGTGGCGGGCGCGCTGCTGGCCGGGCGGATGAACTCCGTGTCCAGTTCCACCACCGGCATGTTGTACGAACTGGACGTGATCGCGGCGGTCGTGATCGGCGGCACACGCATGCGCGGCGGGGCCGGTTCGGTCGTCGGAACCCTCGTCGGGGTGCTGATTCTCGGCGTAATCGGTAATATGTTGAACCTGTTGCAGGTTTCAACCTACTGGCAGGGACTGGTCAAGGGCCTGATTATCATCGCCGCCGTCCTCTTGCAACGGGCCGAACGAACGGAGTGAAAACATTTGTGATTTTGGATTTTGGATTTGTGATTTGAAGACGCCTACCGACGCATCCTTAAATCACAAATCACAAATCACAAATCCACACCATGAACGACACCCCCACCACCCCCGCCCCCAAGCACGGCCTGTCGCTGCTGTGTCTCACAGCGCTCGGTGTCGTTTACGGCGACATCGGCACCAGCCCCCTGTACGCCCTCCGCGAATGCTTCGCCGAAAGCCACAATCTCCCCGTCAATCGCGACAACGTGCTCGGCGTCCTCTCGCTCATCTTCTGGTCCCTCATCCTCGTCGTCTCCTTCAAATATCTCATCTTCATCCTCCGCGCCGACAACCGCGGCGAAGGCGGCATCCTCGCCCTCACCGCCCTGCTCATGCCCATCGAACAACGCTCCAATCGCAAAGTCACCCTCGCCCTCCTCGTCGCCATGGGCATCTTCGGGGCCGCCATGCTTTACGGCGACGGCATGATTACCCCCGCCATCTCCGTCCTCTCCGCCGTCGAGGGCCTCCGCGTCGCAACCCCCATCTTCGATCCCTACGTCGTCCCCATCACCTGCGTCATCCTCGTCATCCTCTTCGCCATGCAGGCCAAAGGCACCACCGGCGTCGGCATCATCTTCGGCCCCTTCACCCTCCTCTGGTTCGCCGTCCTCGCCATCCTCGGCATCAAGGAAATCATCCTCCAGCCCCACGTCCTGGCCGCGGTCAGTCCCCATTACGCCGTCGCCTTTTTCCTGCACAACCATTACACCGGCTTCCTCGTGCTCGGCTCGGTCTTCCTCGTCGTCACCGGCGGCGAAGCGCTCTATGCCGACATCGGTCACTTCGGCACGCGCCCCATCCGCCTCACCTGGTTCGCCGCCGTCCTCCCCGCGCTCCTCATCAACTACTTCGGCCAAGGCGCGCTGCTCCTGACCGACCCCGCCGCCGTCGTCAATCCCTTCTACAAAATGGCCCCCCTCTGGGCGCTCTACCCGCTGGTCGCGCTCTCCACCGTCGCCACCGTCATCGCCTCACAAGCCGTCATCAGCGGTTCCTTTTCCCTCACCATGCAGGCCGTGCAACTGGGCTTCTGCCCCCGCATGACCATCCGCCACACCTCCGCGCATGAGATGGGCCAAATCTATCTCCCCGCCGTCAACTGGACCCTCATGCTCGCCGCCATCGGTCTGGTCATCGGCTTTGAATCCTCCAGCGCCCTGGCCGCCGCATACGGCATCGCCGTCACCACCACCATGGTCATCACCTCCCTCCTCTTCTACGTCCTCGCCCGCCACGTCTGGCTGTGGCCCCGTTATGTCATCATCCCCCTGGCCTCGCTTTTCCTCATCATCGACCTGGCCTTCCTCGGCGCCAACACCACCAAGATCGTCCACGGCGGGTGGTTCCCCATCCTCATCGCCGCCGCCGTCTATCTCCTCATGTCCACCTGGCGCGCCGGCCGCGTCGCCCTCGGCAAACGCCTGGCCAAACTCGCCCTCCCCACCGACCGCTTTATGAAACTCATCGAAGCGCAGATGCCCACCCGCGTACCCGGCACCGCCGTGTTCATGAGCAGTTCCCACGACTCCATCCCCCCCTCCCTCCTGCACAATCTCAAACACAACAAGGTCATTCACGATCAGGTGCTCCTCCTCCACGTCCTCACCGAACCGGTCCCCTACGTCCCCCGCGACCAACGCTCGCAAGTCGCCGACGTCGGCCACGGCTTCCACCGCGTCGTCCTCCACTACGGCTTCCTCGACGAACGCGACATCCCCCTGGCCCTCGGTCGCCTGCCGGAAGACACGATCAAACTCGATCCTTCACAGATCACCTATTTCCTCGGACGCGAAAATCTCATCGTCACCCGGCAGCCGATGATGTGGCGCTGGCGTTCCCGCCTGTTCACCATGATGAGCCGCAACGCCCAGCCCGCCACCGCCTTCTTCAATCTGCCCCCCAACCGCGTCGTCGAACTCGGCGCGCAGATCGAAGTGTGATGCGTTCACGCCCTCCGTTTTGCTTGGCGGGCGACAAATTGTTGCTAACATGAAACACCGTTCCGGCAACAAGGAGTTTCAAGTTGGCCTATCCGTCGGTTGACAAGATTCAGAACATGCTCGCCCAAGAGGTCTTCGGCTACGCCGCCGACAAGAAAAAGGCCTCCGGCCGCGCGCTGGGCACACTGGTCGAACTCATCACCTTCTACACACTGTGCGCGTGGAACCTCCGTGACAGCATCGCCATCGAACGCCCCATCCCTGAATTCGCCAATCCCGACATCTCCCACAACGTCGAGTTCTCCCTGCATCCGATCGCCGCGGCTCATCCGATCACGCTCAACCTTCCTCTTCCCATTACTTCACGCAAAGTATTGAAAGCCGCGAAAATCACCCCGGAAGGCCTGAAAGAAAAAAACCAATCGCTGGTTACAGCAAACCGCGTCATGCGAAACTCCGCGGTGGTTGCCGAACATAACAGCGGGTTTCTCACAACGCATCTGGTTGCGATGAACGAAAACCAATGCACCATCGCGCTGACGGACCTGCTCAACGAACCTTACGCCATCTTTGAATGCAAACGGGTCGGCGTCGAAGAGGGCATGCGCAAAGGCCCGCAAACCATTGAAAAAGCCAAGCAAGGCGCTTACGTCGCCCGCTCCGTTTCCGCCCTCCAGAAGTTCCGCCTGCGCAACGGCGAGATTCAGGGCGTACTCGACACCGGTAACGGCCAACTCATCACCGGCGACTATGCCCTGCTCCTTCAAAACATAATCGCCGGCACAAACGCTTCCCACCTTCGCAACTTCATTCTGACCGTCGGCGTCGTCAGCAACCACGGCAATTGGTTCACCGCTGAAAACCACAATAAAGAACTCAAAGTCCTCGCCCATTCCTACGACTGGCTCCTGTTCCTCACCGACGGCGGCCTGTGTCAGTTCATCGAAAAACTCCTCCTCAAACCCGTGCCGGAACTCGAACCCGCCCGCGACGCCTTTCTCGCCAGCTATCAGGGAAAGCCCGGCTCCAACTGCTTCACCAAAGTCAAAATCCGTGTCGAGGCCGACCTCGCGCTCAAAAGCTATTTCAAATCGCATGAATCCGAAATCGAAAGCTGGTTCAATGTCATTACACCGCAAGACGGGTCATTGACATATCTGCGAAACGATCTGGTGAAACTCTTAAGAAAAGATTGGCGGAGGATACGTCACCCATGACCGCCGGACGCACCGTCACATCGCTCAGTCAGAACTGGTGTACCCCGCCCAAATATGTGCGCGCCGTCCGCGAAATGCTCGGCGGAACCATCTCACTCGATCCCTGTTCCAACGCCCATTCCATTGCTCACGCCGAAACCGAATACCGCCTGCCCGAACACGATGGTCTGCACGAACCCTGGAATTACCCCACCATCTACGTCAATCCCCCCTACGGCGCGGATCGCCAACGCCGAACCACCATCAAGGACTGGCTCCGCAAATGCGCCCTCGCCCACGAACAACATGGCGCGGAAGTGCTGGCGCTCGTTCCCGTCGCCACCAACACCAAACACTGGAAGCTCCATGTGTTCGGCGTGGCCGCCGCCGTCGCATTCCTGTACGACACCCGTCTGCGATTCCTCGTCAACGGCAAAGACGAAGGCAAAGGCGCGCCCATGTCCTGCGCCATGATCTATTGGGGCAAACACATCACGCGCTTCGATGAAATCTTCACCCCCTTCGGCGCGGTCGTTGATCTGCGCAATCTGCGCGGCAAGCCCCTCGGCATCACAACACACGAGCATGAAACCTTCCTCTTCAACACCCCCGCCCAGCACCATGCCAGGCGGAGCGTGGCACGTTAGTGATCCAACTCGCAATCTTCCAATGCCGGAGGCATATCCATGATTCGCTCGCTGTTCACACTGTTGCTCGTCACACTGCTCGCGCTGTTACCCGGTTGCGGCAAACATGAATCCGACACTTCCGCTCGCAAACTGAAAATCGGCGTCTCCATCCCCGCCGCGGATCATGGCTGGACCGCCGGCGTGGGTTGGTGGGCCAAGCAAACCATGACCGCGCATCCCGATATCGAATGGGTCTATGCCACCGCCAACAGTGCTGACAAGCAGGTCGCTGATATCGAAGACATGCTCGCCCAGCACATCGACGGCCTGGTGGTCATCGCCGTCGAATCCGCGTCGCTCACCGATGTCTGCGTCAAGGCGCACGAGCGCGGCGTTTACATCGTCAACGTCGATCGCGGCCTGCTCAAGCCCGTCGCCGATGTCTTCCTCGAAGGCGACAACCGGGCGTTCGGAAAGTCCGCCGCCGATTTCATCTGCGAAAAACTCGGAGGCAAGGGCGAGGTCGTTCTGCTTCGCGGCATCCCCTGCACCGTCGATGCGGATCGTTACGAAGCGGCGATGGAAGTTTTCAACGCGCATCCCGGCATACGAGTTCTCGCCGCGCAGCCGGGGTTGTGGAACCGCACCAAGGCGCTGGAGGTGATGCAATCGTATCTGGCGCAATTCCCGCGCATCGACGCGGTGTGGGCGGCGGACGATGACATGGCATTGGGCGTGGAGCAGGCGATTCGTGAAGCGGGGCGCGAAAAGGAAATGTTCATTTTCCCGGGGGCGGGCATGAAGGAGATTGTGAAGAAGGTGATGGAGCGTGATCCGATGTACCCGGCGGACAACACGTACCCGCCGGGCATGATCGCGGCGGGGATCGAACTGGCCGTCGCGCATTTGCGGGACGGCGACCTGGCGAAAGCGGCGGATCGCATCCCGCGCCATTTGTTCGTGACCGCCGATCAACTGAAACCGGGCGCGGACGGACGATTGCACGTGAAGATCGGCGTGCGGCTGATTACGCCGGACAACGCGAAGGATTTTTACTTTCCCGATTCGGTGTATTGATTGGAAAATGACGAACATTTCACGGAGATTTCACGATGAAATTGAACGACACGGCGCGGCGATTGGAGGCGAACATCGCGGGGGCGAAGGCGGCGATGGACGCGACGATGACGTTGCTCGCGGCGGTGCATGAGGCGGCGATGCGCGTGGCGGAGGCGCTGTGCGGGGGGAACAAGCTGCTGGTGTGCGGCAACGGGGGCAGCGCGGCGGAGGCGTCGCACCTGGCCGGCGAAATCGTGGGGCGATACAAAAAAAATCGCAGGCCGTACCCCTGCATTTGTCTGTCGGATTCGCCGGGCGTGATGACGTGCATCGGCAATGACTTCGGTTTCGACCAGGTGTTCGCGCGACAGGTCGAGGCGTTCGGACAAAGCGGGGACGTGCTGATCGTGTTCACTTCGAGCGGGAACAGCGCGAACGTGGTGAAGGCGCTGGCCGCGGCGAAGGGGCGGGGCGTGACGAGCGTGGCGCTGCTGGGCAAGGACGGAGGCCTGTGCGCCGGACTGGCGGATATCGAACTACTTGCTTCCACCCCCGAAAATGCCCCCGGAAGTGAGACGGCGCGGATACAGGAAGTGCATTTGATGTTGCTGCATACGTTGTGTGATTTGGTGGAGGGGGAATTGGGACATGGGTGAACGGAAGAGGGGCACTCCGTGCCACCCGCTAAACGGCGGGGACGCTAAGATACGGGCATGAAACGAACGGCGTTATTCATCGGAGCGGCGGCGGGGATGCTGGGCGTGATCGCGGGGGCCTTCGGGGCGCATGGATTGCGTCAGCACGTTTCGCCGGAGATGCTGGGGGTGTGGCACACGGCGGCGGAATATCAGATGTATCACGCGCTGACGCTGCTGGTGATTTCACGCATGGAGCGAGGAACGGCGGTCGCGGCGGCGGCGGTGTGGCTTTTCACCGCGGGCATCGTGCTGTTCAGCGGCTCGCTGTACGCGCTGGTGCTGACCAACGGCGATGCGAAGTGGTTAGGCCCCGTCACACCGATCGGCGGCGTGTGCTTCATTCTCGGCTGGAGCGCGCTGGCGTGGTCGGCTCTTCACATCGAACAGCGCACATCGCACATCGAACATTGATTCATGCCCACCCTCAAGGACAACGCGATCTGCCTGCGGCTGTACGACTGGTCGGAGACCAGCCAGGTCGCGGTGCTGCTGACCGAACAGCACGGCAAGGTGCGCGTCACCGCCAAGGGATCCAAACGATCCACGCCTTCAACGATGCTCAAGTTCAGCGGGGGATTGGAACTGCTGACACGCGGCGAGGCGGTGATGATACTGAAGCACGGCGCGGAACTGGGGAACCTGACGGAGTGGGACGTGCGGGAGGGTTACTGGGGATTGCGGAAAAATCTGCGGGGCCTGGAACTGGCGATGTACGGGGTCGATCTGGCGCACCACCTGCTGGACGATCAGGATCCGCATCCCATGAGTTTCGCGGCATTGGCGGAATTGCTGTCGGCACTGGCGGGCGGGGAGGAAGCCGGGGGGACGGAGCGGGCGTTGCTGCGGTTTCAGTGGACGATGATCGAGGACGCGGGGTATCGGCCGACGCTGGCCCCCGCCCCCGGAAGTGGAAGTGGAAGTGGCAATGAAAATGGAAACGGGCCGGTGCTGTTCAGCGCGCGTGAGGGGGGATTGGTGACGGGAGCGAGTGATGCGTGGAAGGTGAGGCGGGAGACGGTGGAGGTGTTGCGGGGCGTGGCGGGGGAAGCGGGGAATGCTGACCCGCAAGCGGCTGATGTGGGGGCGGTGGTGCGGGCGAATCGGTTGTTGTGTGCGTATCTGCGGACGATATTGGACAAGCAGTTGCCGACGATGGGCGCGGTGTTGGGCGATCAGTGAAGGGGGAGAACCACATCTTTTCGGCGTGATTCGGGGGTGACGACCAGACGGGTGAGCTTGCCGCCGGCGAGCGTGGCCTGGATCACGGTTCGGTGCGGAGCGTGAAGTTTGAAATCCACATCCCACGCGGCGGGCCAGGCCGGAAACAACAGCACACGCCCATCTTCCAGCGGCTGGAGCAGCATGGACTGGAGCGCGATCTGGCCGGAGCAGCCATGATCCTGATCGGGGGTCCAGTCGAAGTTCGGCCCCCAGAACGCGGGGAAGCGATGGGCCGGGTCGTGCGAGGCGAAGCGCCCGGCGAGCAGTTTGGCGGCGGCGTCGGTCAGGCCGAGGTGGGCGGCGAAGATTTCGTCCTGCGCCCACCCTTTGTTCATGGGGTCTTCGCGTCGGTCGAAAGCGCGGCGGGCGGGTTCGAGATGTTCACGGTGCAGACCGTGCAATCGGAAGGGAAACACGCCGTAGAGTTCGGGGGTTTCACAGTTATGTTTGCGACCGAACGTGGCGGCGGGCGCGAGGGTGGGGGCGTCGGGCGTGTCGGCGCGAAGGGGCACGTCGGGAATCAGAGCCGCCAGTTGCGACCAGAACTTGCGATCCTCGGCGGAAGCGCAGGTTGCATCCAGCGCCAGCAGTCGTGTGGTCAGGGCGCGCAGGCCCGCGACATCGGGCATGGGGTCGAGACAGGTCCACCATGTTTCCAGGGAGGTGGATGTGGTGAGGGTCATGCGGCCGTTTTCGCGCGTGGGGTTCTGCATGTCGAAAAAATGCAGCGCGGCGTTGATGAAGGCGATGGCGTGCCGGGTGAGGAACGCGGTGTCGCCGGTGTAGGCGGCGTAGTCGAGCATCATCATGCCCAGTTCGAGCATGCCGTTTCAATGACGATTGATGTAGGGGCAGGACAGGAACGCGGCGGCACCGGGGCGATCCAAGTCGAAGCCGCCGTAGGTTCCGTTCCACGGCAGGCCGAAGAACGTCGCGGTTTCCGGCAGGAAGCCGGCGTCGGGCCGATTGAAGAAAACACGATGCCGCTCCCGCGCGACGGCCATCTGATGCAGGTACATATTGAAACACGGAAGCATCATCTCGAAGTCGCCGGCGGCGAGCATGGGCCAGTACGCCAGGCGGGTGTTTTGAATCCAGTAGCCGCCGCCCCAACGCCGGTAGTCGGGGGTCAGGCGGCCGTCGGGCCGGTCCACCGTGAACAGTGAACCGTTGAACTTGATCGGATAAGCGCCGCGACCGGCACAGGCGGTGATGTATCGCTGAAGGGTGTAACCGCGGGTAACGATGTCGGCCTCGGACGTGCCGGTCGCTGTGATGTGCGAGCGTTGCCAGAACGCTTTCCACCAGGCGATGTGGTCGGCGAAGCGCGGCTTGTGCGCGGAATCGGTGCGAACCTGTGCTTCGAGTTTGTCGAGGAAAGCGGCTTCGTCCGAAGCGATGTCGGTCAGCAGATGAATATCCACGCGGCGGGGATCGGGGCGATGCAGACAGCCGCCGAACGTGCGATGCAGCAGCGGATCGGAGAAGTCTGGGTTTTCCAGCAAATGCGACAAGCCCTGCGCCGCGAGCATGGACGGATAAACCGAGAGGGTGTTGTGTTGATACCACGCCAAACCCTGCGGGAAATCCGGTACGAGGGTGTCGGGCGTTTCGGTCGGCTGCTCCGGGGTGCATGACAGTTTTCGCGGGGGGATAGCCGACAAGATGTAGTGGTGGGTCGCCCCGGACGGCGATCCGACGGCAGCCAACGAGCAAGGAGGTTCCATCATGGCGGCACGGACGACACGA
>Ga0172380_10009750_pt1 | contig 10183 bp, 7 predicted proteins | sample Leawe162metaG_FD_119747 | JGI IMG/M metagenome (GOLD analysis project Ga0172380, IMG submission 119747) | Leachate microbial communities from a municipal landfill in Southern Ontario, Canada - Leachate well 162 metaG | ecosystem: Engineered > Solid waste > Landfill > Unclassified | place...
CGGGGTGCTGCTGCCGCTGGCGGGCCACGCGCCCTTCGACGGCAGCGCGGGCGTCGCGCTGAGCCTCGCGCTGTCGTCCACCGCATTTCTCGTCGCGCTGCTCGCGCTCTGGCGCCCCGTCGCCGCCCCCGGCGCTCCCCCGGCAGCGCGTCTGCGCGAGCGCCGCGAGGTGATCGCCGGGATCGGGCTGGTCGTCCTCGGCATGGCGATGGCGCGGCAGGTGATCGGCCGGCTGCCGTCGCTGCCGGTGCTGACGGGCCACCTGCCGTCACCCATCACGCCGGCCGGCGACTTCTACGTGGTGTCGAAGAACCTCGTTGACCCCACGGTCGCACTCGACGGGTGGCGACTCGCCGTCGACGGGCTCGTGGAACGCCCGCTCGCGCTGACCTACCAGGAAATCACCGCGCTGCCCTCGGAGGAGTTCGTGCGCACGCTGGAGTGCATCTCCAACGAGATCGGCGGCGACCTGATCAGCACCGGCCAATTCACCGGCGTCCCGCTGGCCGCCGTGTTGCGAATGGCGGGCGTGCGACCCGGCGCCGCCGTGCTGCACTTCACCAGCGTGGACGGGTACACCGAGAACATGCCGATCGCGAAGGCCATGGACCCGGCGACGTTCCTCGTCTACCGGCTGGACGGCGAGCCGCTGCCCCCGAAGCACGGCTTCCCGCTGCGCGTGCTGGGCGCCGGGACGTACGGGATGAAGAACCCGAAGTGGCTCCAGCGCATCGAGGTGGTGACGGAGGCCGCGGAGGGCTACTGGACGCAGCAGGGGTGGACGCCTGACGCCGTGGTGCAGACCATGTCGCGCATCGATGTTCCCGGCCCGGGCGCGCTGGCCTCCGGCGACATCCCGCTCGCGGGCATCGCGTACTCCGGCGACCGCGGCATCCGGCAGGTCGAGGTGTCCACGGACGGCGGCAGCACGTGGCAGGCGGCCGCCCTCGATCCTCCGCTCGGGCCGCTGACCTGGGTCTTCTGGCGCCTGCTGGCACGCCTCGATCCCGGCCCCGGGTCGATCGAGGTGCGTGCCACGGACGGTACGGGAGCCGTGCAAACGGAGATCGAGCGCGACACCTTCCCCGACGGCGCCACCGGGCATCATCACGTCGAGGTGCGGGTGACAGGCTAGCGCGCGCCATGCCACCGGCAGCACGAGCCGGCGCGTGCTTGCGCGGCTGGAGCACACCTGTTACTACGCGGGTGCGCGGGCCCGCACGGATGCGGCCGCGCCGATCGCCGGCAACGGCGAGAGGGTCGGCACCATGCTCCCGGCACTGCTCTTCTGCGCGATCATCGCGATCGTCGTCGTCATGGCCCTGCAGCAGCGCCCGCGCTAGCACTCCCGTTCCCGCGCGCGCACTTCGCCCTGATCTCGCGCGGCGCTAGGCGACGGCGCGGCCGAACGAGCGCGCGGCGGCGAGGACGGCGACGATCGCCAGCGGCACCATCACGAGCAGCGCCATGACCACGCTCGCATCGGCCACGTGGCCCGCGAACAGCGCCCGCGAGGCGTCGACGGCGTACGCGAGCGGGTTGACGGAGGCGATCGCGCGCAGCCACGCCGGAGCGAGCGTGAGCGGGAGCAACACGCCGGACAGCAGCAGCAGCGGCAGCGTGGAGGTGAACACCAGCGGCGCGTAGGCATCCTCGCTCTTGAGCCACAGCGCGAGGGCGTAGGCGATGCACGCCGTGGTGATGCCGATGAGCGCCACGAGCGCGAGCCCCAGTAGCGCGCCCAGCGGGTGGAACGTCAGCCCAAACGGGATGGCGAGCGCGATCAGGATCGCGGACTGCACGACCAGCGTGAGGATGTCCCGCAGCGCGCGCCCGAGCATCAACGAGATCCGGCTCACCGGCGTCACGCGCATGCGCTCCACCACTCCCAGGCGCAGCTCCGCGATCAGGCCGAAGCCGACGCCTGACGCGCCGAAGAGGCCGAGCTGGATGAGCAGTCCGGGAACGAAGACGTTGTACGCGCCGCCTGCCGGGAATCCCGGACCCGTGGCAATCGACTTCAGCAACGGCGCGAACAGCAGCAGGTACAGCGCGGGTTGCACCACGCCGATCACCACCCACACCGGGTTGCGCAGGAAGATCTCCAGGTAGCGGCCGAACACGAGCCACGTGTCACGCAGGGTCTTCATGGGGGATGCCTTCCGGGCGCGTCGTCGCCGCTCGTCTAGTTGGAGTCCTCGCGCAGCGACCGCCCGGTCTGGCGCAGGAACACGTCGTCGAGGCTGGGGCGCGCGAGCGAGAGCGTCGCGATCTCGACGTGCGCCGCATCCAGCGCGCGGAGCAGCACCGGCAGGGACGCCTCGCCGTGGTCCACGTAGAGGCGGATCTTCCCCTCCTCGACCGAGGCCTCGCGCACGCTGGGCTGGTCGCGCAGGAGAGCGAGGGCGTCGCCCGGGTCTCCGGCGACGCCCATGGTCACCACGTCCCCGGCGATCTGGCGCTTCAGCTCCTCGGGCGTGCCTTCCGCGACGATACGGCCGTGGTCGATGATCGCCAGCCGGTCGCAGAGGACGTCCGCCTCCTCCATGTAGTGCGTGGTCAGGAACACGGTCGTTCCGCCGTCCCGCAGGCGGCGCACCTCGTCCCACATCCGCGCGCGGCTCTGCGGGTCGAGGCCGGTGGTCGGCTCGTCGAGGAAGAGCACGTCCGGCTCATGCACCAGGCCGAGGCCGATGTCCAGGCGCCGCTTCTGGCCGCCCGAGTAGGTACTGACCGGACGGTCCGCGCACTCCTCGAGTGCGAGGCGCGTGATGATGTCCTGCGCCCGGCGCGCACGCTCGGCGCCGCCCATGCCGTGCAGGCCGCCCTGGAACACCAGCTCGCGGCGGCCGGTGACGTTCGGATCGGAGCCACCTTCCTGCCCCACGTAGCCGATGCGCTCGCGGACGCGCGCGGGCTCCCGTCGCAGGTCGTGGCCGGCGATGCGCGCCTCACCGCCGGTGGGGGGGAGCAGGGTGGCGAGCATGCGCAGCGTCGTGGTCTTGCCGGCGCCATTCGGCCCGAGGAAGCCGAAGATCTCGCCGCGCCGAACGGACAGGTCGACCCCGGCGACGGCGTGCACGTCGCCCCGGCGGCTCCTGAACACGTAGCTCAGTGCACGGGTCTCGATGATCGCGTTCGGGACGCCACCGTCGACGCCCATATCGACGCCGGTCGCGAGGGGATGGACTGCCATGGGGGCCTCCTGCCAGCCTGTCGCTCACGAATACGATAACGAGGTCGTGGACTTCGGTAATACGATAGAGGAGGCCGCGTCCGGCATGTGCAGGGGGAGCCACCTCGCGCGCCGGTCGCGTGATTCCCCGGCGCCGGGTTGAGCATAGTCCGCATAGCCATGAGAAGATGCGGCCCCGAGCGTCGAAACGGCCGGGAAATGACGCCGCTGCGCGTTGGGCGGCATGCGCGGTGATCGCCGCGCCTCGAACGGGAGGGCAGCCGGGTCATGGCTGAGGAATCGCGCCCCGACGCAGGCCCGACCGCGTCGCCGATCCGCGTGCTGGTCGTCGACGACCACACGCTGGTGCGCGAGGGCACCCGTCAGCTGCTCGAGCTCGAGGCGGGCATCGAGGTGGTCGGCGTCGCCGGGAACGGTGCGGAGGCCCTGCGCATGGTCGGCGAGACGCATCCGCACGTGGTGCTCATGGACATCGAGATGCCGGAGATGGACGGCATCGAGGCGACGGCGCGGATCGCGGCGGAGTATCCCGGGACCGCGGTGCTGGTGCTCTCCGCATACGACGACGAGCAGTACGTCCAGCGGCTGATCGAGGCCGGGGCGCTGGGCTACACCCTGAAGGACGTCCGCGGCGGGCAGCTGATCGAATCGATTCGCAGCGTCTATCGGGGGGAATCGGTGCTGCATCCCGCCATTGCGCGAAAGGTGATGCACAGCCTCTCCGCGCCGGCGAACCGCATGCAGCGCGCGAACGAGGCGCTTTCGGATCGCGAGCTCGCGGTGCTGCGCATGGCGGGGCGCGGCCTGGGGAACGACGCGATCGCCTTGCAGCTCGGGATCAGCGTGCGCACGGTGCAGGCGCACTTCTCCAACATCTTCGCCAAGCTCGACGTCGAATCCCGGACGCACGCGGTGGTCGAGGCGCTGAAGCGGCGCCTCATCCGGCTGAACGACCTGGGCGCGTAGCCGGAGTGCACCCGTAGGGGATTCCCGGCCGCAGATCGCTCGGCTTGCCTGATGCGGTGGCCGAGGTGCCGGACCACGATACCTGCATGAGAACCACTCCCTCCCTTCGCTCGGGCTGGCTCATCGCGGCTGCGCTGTTCATCGCATGGGCGGTCATGCCGGGATCCGGTGCGCGCACGGCGGAGGCCGCGGCCGCGCCGACGATCACCTCGGTCAGCCCGGCGCTCGGCCCGGCTGCGGGGGGCACGGCAGTCACGATCACCGGCACGGGCTTCGTCACCGGCGCCACCGTCACCTTCGGCGGCGTTGCCGCGACGAGCGTCACCGTGGCCAGTGCGACCTCGATCACCGCGACCACACCGGCGGGCACGCCCGGCAGCGCCACGGTCACCGTGCGCAATAGCGACGGTCAGGCCGCGAACCTCGGCGGCGGGTTCCAGTACCAGCACGCCCCGCCCACGGTGACCGGCGTCGCGCCGAGCAGCGGCACCTCCGCCGGCGGCACGGCGATCACGATCACCGGGACGGGGTTCCGGAGCGGCGCGACCGTCACGCTCGGCGGGGTCGCCCCGGCGACCTCCGTGGTCGTCGCCAGCGCGACGTCGATCACGGCGATCACCCCGGCGGGCCTCGTCGGGTCGAGCGCGGTCACCGTCGCCAACTCCGACGCGCAGAGCGCCACCCTCGCGGGCGGCTTCACGTACACCGCAGCAGCCGCGCCGACGGTGACGTCCGTCGCGCCGTCGTCGGGCACCGCCGCGGGCGGCACCGTGGTTACGATCACCGGCACGGGCTTCGTCACCGGCGCCACGGTCACCCTCGGCGGCGTCGCCGCGACGAGCGTGACCGTCGCCAGCGGGACGACGATCACCGCGACGACGCCGGCGCAGGGGACCTCCGGCGCGGTGTCCGTGGCCGTCACGAATCCGGACACGCAGAGCGGCGCGCTGAGCAGCGGGTACACGTACAACCCGCTCGCGGCGCCCACCGTCACCGCCGTCTCGCCGAGCAGCGGCGCGGCCGCGGGCGGCACCTCGATCACCATCACCGGCACGGGCTTCGTCAGCGGCGCCACGGTCACCATCGGCGGCGTGGCGGCGACGAGCGTCGTCGTATCCACGGGCACCTCGATCACGGCGGTCACCCCCCAGCGCACCTCGGGCGCGGCGGCGGTCACGGTCACGAACGCCGACTCCCAGAGCGGCACGCTGCTGTCCGGCTTCACCTCCACGGCAAACAGCGCACCCACCGTGTCATCGGTCTCGCCGAGCACCGGGACCACGTCCGGCGGCACCTCGATCTCGATCACCGGCACCGGCTTCCTGGCGAACGCCAGCGTCACCATTGGCGGATCGGCCGCCAGCGGCGTCACGGTGGTCAGCTCCACCGTGATCACGGCGACCACCCCGGCGCACTCCGCCGGCGCCGTGGCCGTCACGGTCACGAACTACGACGGGCTGAGCGGCAGCAGCACCAGCGGTTACACCTACAAGGCGAACGCCGCTCCCACCGTGAGCGCCGTGTCTCCCGCGTCCGGTCCGCTCCTCGGCGGGACGACCGTGACCATTACCGGCACCAACTTCCAGATCGGAGCCACGGTGCGCTTCGGCGCCGACTGGTCGACGAGCACGACCGTCGCGGGCACCACCGGCATCGTCGCCGTCACGCCGTCCTCGACGGCCGGTGTCGCGCCGTTGATCGTGACGAACCCGGACGGCCAGTCCGCGGTCCTCGCGAGCGGCTTCACGTACACGGCGAGCCCCCCGCCCGTCATCACCTCGGTCACCCCGAGCAGTGGCCCCGTCGCCGGCGGGACGATCGTCACGATCACCGGCACCGGCTTCCTCAGCGGGGCGTCCGTGGCATTCGGGCCGTTCAGCGGCTCCGTCAGCACCGTGACGAGCACCTCGATCCTCGTGACCACGCCCGTGAACATCGCCGGACCGGTGCCGGTGCTGGTCACGAATCCTGACGGACAGGTCGGGACGCTCGCCAACGGCTTCACCTTCCAGGGCAGCGGCGGCGCGAGCGTGACGCGCGTCGATCCGGCCAGCGGGCCGCTCGCCGGCGGGACCGTGGTGACGATCACCGGGAGCGGTTTCGTCTCGGGCGCGGCGGTGACCTTCGGCGGCACGGCGGCCACCGCCGTCACCGTCACGAGTTCCGAGCAGATCACCGCTATGACGCCGGCCACCACGACCGCGGGCAGCGTCGATGTCTCCGTGACGAACCCGGGTGCCACCCCCGCCACCCTGACCGGCGGCTTCACGTACCAGGTGCTCGGATCTCCGAACATCGCGGAGACGCCCCCCGTGGGCGGCATGGTCTTCGTCGTCTCGGGGACCAACGACCTCCAGGCGCTGATCAACGGGCAGAAGTTCAAGGTCGTCGCGGTGTTCGCCCTCGACACCGGTCAGCAGATCTGGAAGTCGTACGTCGTCGGCACGCCGGTGAACTCGCTGACGTCCGTGAAGCCCACCGACATCGTGGTGCTGCGCCGCTAGCCCGCGCGCCCTCGCCCCGGCGAGCCTCGCCGGGGCTGCCGCAGTCTGGTACAACGCTCCGGGCAGGGCGCGGTGCCCGTGCCCTTGAGGGGGCGCGCGATGACGACGAACGAGGTGGCCACGCGGGGCTTCGCCGCCGCCAGCTCGGCGTACGAGCGGGGCCGCCCGGACTATCCCCCGGCGGTGATCGCCGCCCTCGCGAGCGATCTGCGCATCCGTCCCGGCACGCGTCTGCTGGACCTGGCGACCGGCACCGGCAAGCTCGCCCGCCGGTTCACGGGCGTGGCGGAGGTCATCGGCGTCGATCCTGCCGCGGAGATGTGCCTCGAGTTCGCGCGGCTCCAGCCGGGCGTGCCGGTGATCCGCGGGAACGCGGAGACGTTGCCGCTGGCCGCGGGCAGCATGGATGCGGCGCTGGTGGGGACGGCGTTCCACTGGTTCGACGGGCCGGTCGCGCTGCGTGAGCTGCACCGCGTGCTGCGGCCCGGGGCGCGGCTCGGGCTCGTGTGGCTGCAGCGCGACGAGACGGTGGACTGGGTCGCCGAGCTCGTGCGCCTCGTGGACACATACCGCCCGCCGGATGCCCGGCGCTTCGCCGAGACCCCGTGGCAGTCCGCGTTCGAGGACGACGCAGGCGCGGCGCTCTTCACTCCCCTGGAGTCCCGGGAGTTCCCGTTCGCGTTCGAGGTCGATCGCGCCACGGCCGTGGCCCGCACGGCGTCGACGAGCTTCGTGGCGGCACTCCCGCCGGAGCGCCGGCAGGAGGTCCTGGACCGCGTCGCCGGGTTCCTCGATGCGCACCCCTCGACGCGCGACCGGGCGACGATCGCGCTGCCCCATCGCGCCGAGGTGTTCTGGTCCGTTCGACGCGACGCGTGACGTGAGGGCGCGCCCTCGCTGGCCCCTCGCGTCTGGCCGCTGGTAGCCTGAGCACGCGCCCGCGGACGCAGACAGGCAGGTCACCTGGTGCAGGTCGGCGGACGAACGCGGCGCATCTCCGGACCCGCGCGCGCGGGCCTTGTGCTCGTGCTGGTGGTGCTGGGCTTCGCCGGGGCGCCCTGGCACGTCCCGCGGGCGTCCGCCCACGCGAACGTGCTCGCCGCCGATCCCCCGCCCGACGCCGTGCTGCGCACCGCGCCGGCGCACGTCACGCTGACGTTCTCCGAGCCCATCGCGGCGGCGCTGAGCGCCATCGAGGTGCTGGACGCCTCGGGGCAGCGCGTGGACCGCGACGACAGCGCGGCGGACGGGGGCGATGCAGACCGCCTCGTGGTCTCGCTCCGGACCCTGCCGGCGGGCACCTACACCGTGCTGTGGCACAACGTCTCCAGCGCGGACGGGCACGCGCTCCGCGGGACGTACGTTTTCTCCGTGGGCGAGCGTCCCGCCGGGGCATCCCCCTCTCCGGCTGTCGCCCCGCCCCTGTTCCCGTCGCCTCCGGAGCCGATTGTGCGCGCGCTCACGCTCGCGGGGGCGCTGCTGGCGTTCGGTGCCGTGCTCTTCCACCTGGCGGTCGGGGCGCAGGCCGGTGGCGCCTCGGCGGCGGCTATCGAGCGGCGGACACGCCGCCTCGCGATCGCGGGGCTGGGCGTCTTCGTCGCGGCGAGCGTGGTGCACCCGCTCGTCGAAGCCGCGGCGATCGCCGGTGTGTCGAGGGAGCCGGTGCTCACCCTGCTCCGCTCCGTGCTGATGGACACGCGGTGGGGGCAGCTCTGGCTGGCGCGCATGGCGTTCCTCGTCGCCTCGGGCGCGGCCCTGGTCGGGTGGCGGGTGGGGCACGAGCCGGCGGAGCGTCCGCTTCGCGCGCTGGGTGCACTCGCCGCGGCGATGGTCGCCATGAGCCTCGCGAGTCACGGCGCGGCGACGCCGAACGTCGCAATCCCCGCCGCCGTGTCGGACATCCTGCACCTGCTCGCGGCGGCCGCCTGGGCTGGCGGGCTGGTCGCGCTCGCCGGCGCGCTTGCGATCGCCCGGGGCGTGGCGGACGTCGAGGAGCGGGGCGCGACGGTGTCCGGACTTGCCGCGCGCTTCTCGGCGGTGGCCGTGCTGGCCGTGGGTGTCGTCGCGTTGACGGGGCTGTACGGGGCGTGGGCGCAGATCATCACGCGGGCGGGCCTCGACACCGCGTACGGGAGGGTGGTGATCGCGAAGGCCGCGGCGTTCGTGGTGCTCCTCGTGCTGGGCGCGATCGCCTGGCTCGCGCTGCGTCTTCGCCCCGGCGCGGACGGGCGTGGCGTGGGGTGGATCGATCGGTCGGTGCGCGCCGGGATGGCCCTGATCGCGCTGCTCGTGATCGCCACGGGTGCGCTGACGAGCATGGAGCCCGGCCGCGAGGCGGTGGCGCGCGCGGCCTCCAGCGCCGGCCTGCGCCTGCGGCAGCAGGCCGGTATCACGCTGTTCTCCGTGACGGTCCAGCCGGGGACCACGGGTGTGAACCGCGTGACCATCGATCTCGCGGACCCGCGAGGGCGTCCCGCCAGCGACGTGCTCAGCGTCTCGTTGGGAGTGCAGTTCCTCGACGCCGACGTTCCCATGGCGATGTTCGCGCCGCAGCCGCTCGAGCCCGGGCGCTACGTGGCGGACGGCGTCCCGCTGAGCCTCGCGGGGCGCTGGCAGGTCGAGGTCGGCGTCTCGCGCGCCGACGGTGCGGACGCGCGTGCCGGCTGGCGCGTCGATGTCGCCCCGCCCGGCGTGGCAGCCCGCGCGCGCCTCGCGCCGCCGTCCACTGCCGGGCATCTGCTGTGGGGGCTTGAACTGATCGCGATCGGTGCGCTGGCGATCGGTGTGACGCTGGCGTGGTGGCGTCGCACCCGGTTCTCGGCTGCCGGGATCGGAGTGGGCGCGGCGGCGGTGTTCCTCGGCTGGGTGCTCGCGATGGCGAACGTCTTCGACGCGCTGGCCGTCGGTGGGCCGGCTCCCGTGGCCACAGTGGCCGCCGGGCCGAGGAACCCGATCCCCGCGACGCCCGAGTCGGTCGCGATCGGCGCCCCGCTGTACCAGGCGAACTGCGCGCAGTGCCACGGCCCGGACGCGCGTGGCGTGGGCGATCCGATCCCGGGACAGCTGTTGCCGGGCAACATCCAGATCCATTTCGGACACAAGAGCGATGGCGATCTCTTCGAGTCGATCCGCAACGGCTCAGCGCGGGGCAAGTCGCCGGCGTTTGCCGATCGCCTCACCGACGAGCAGATCTGGAACGTGGTGAACTACCTGCGATCGCTCGCGGAGACGCCCGCCGGGCGCTGACGCGGCGCGGACTACCGCCCGGCGGCCGCGTGGCGCGCGGCGAGGTAGCCGAACGTCATCGCGTGCCCCAGCTGCGACCCCGCGCCCGGGTACTCGCCGCCGAACGCGGAGTGCATGTCATTGCCGCACGCGTAGAGCCCGGGGATCGCCTCGTGCGCCTCGTCCATGACCTGCGCGCTGGTGTTCGTGAGCAGCCCGAGGCTGGTGCCCAGCGGCGTGGGGACCACCGCGACGGCGTAGTACGGCGGGCGGTCGATGGGGCCGATGCACG
>Ga0172380_10009751_pt1 | contig 10182 bp, 10 predicted proteins | sample Leawe162metaG_FD_119747 | JGI IMG/M metagenome (GOLD analysis project Ga0172380, IMG submission 119747) | Leachate microbial communities from a municipal landfill in Southern Ontario, Canada - Leachate well 162 metaG | ecosystem: Engineered > Solid waste > Landfill > Unclassified | place...
ATTGTCCAAGGATGCTTACACACCACTCGTTTTAATGCCTCTGAATTCAACGTCGAATATTCTAACGATAATTCCTCGTAACAATTACTATCTAAACAAAATTCAATACCTAAAGACCTCAACTCATCTGATATTACACGGGCTGGTTGTGCTGACAACAACCATTCAGGAAGATATACAAACACACCAAGGCCAATATCTCTTAATTGTAAAATCTTGTTTCTGAAATCCGACCACACTGCCTGTCCGGGATAGTAAGCCGCCTTGATTGTCGCTTGCTTCTGTATTTTTAAGAACTCGTCAATGACAGACAAATTGGTAAAAATCTTGCAGGAGCCGTTCACGCTGTTTACAACCTCAGCCAGCCCCTGATAAATACCCGGCTCGCCCCCTGTGATGTGCATTACAGAGGGGTTCAAGTCGTTAATGGTGTCTATCCACTCCTGCGGCGTTGACTCCTTTAATACGCCCTGTCTCAGGTTTAGCCCAAGGGAACAGGTCTCGCAAGCATAACTACATTTCGTAGTTATAAAAATCCTCGGTCTCGCTGATAAGTCAACCGTCTGCATATCTGTCTTCCAAGCCTTTCTGCCCTGTGCCAGCACTACATAATCGTCACCTTCTTTGAGATAAGGAATCTTGGCACGTCCTACAACTTGAACGTCTGACCACCATTCGCTAAGTATCGCACAAAGCTCTTCCTCTGAAATCACTCGTTTATGGTCGGGGTCAACTCCATCAACATTAGGTGTCCCAACAACAACACGGCTCTTAGCCACACGGGACAATTCCCTTGCCAATGCTATGTGGTCTTGAACATGTTCTATTGTCCCCATGCAAACCACAGTATCATAACTACCTGTCTTAAAAGGCAAGTCCTCTCCAAATGCTCTGTAAAACTTTATATCTGGTCGTTCCTTCTTTGCGATATTAAACAAAAACTCTGTCGGCTCCACACCTTCAAATTGGCAATCAGGACGAATTTCCTTCATCATTTGTGTTGCCCTGCCATTCGCACAGCCTACGTCTAACACTCTGCCTATACAATTTAATGCCGCAAACTCAAGACGCTTCTTGTGATGAGGCCAAGCAAGATGTGACTCTACGCCTATCCAATGGTCTTTTGCATACTTTTCTGCGGTCTGGGAATGTTCTTCCTTGAAAATTACTTTATTCATCTTCATCCTTTCTGAACCACACCGCCTTTTACTACGGTGATTTTCTTCCCTGTGCTATGAAAAACTATCTTGTTTGCTTCTGACCGTCTTTGACACAACTTACCGTAAGTCCTATTTAAAAAATCAGAAGTATACTTATTGGTAAGCCTTTTATAATTCTCGGCGATAATTGCATCTCTTTTGCTACCAAGCACTTCTGTCGTTGTGCCGCCGTAATTGTGAAACACATCCATGTCTGCACAAAACGCCGTTTCCCAATGATAATTTTCTATCCTTGACCAGAAGTCTCTATCGCCGCCAAGCTGAAAATTCGGGTCAAAATATCCTATCTCTCGAATCATACGCATACGGCATAAACAAAAAGCTGTCCCAGCAAATCCGAATGTCTTATCTCTGGTCTGAACTAATCCTTCAACTACTCCAACCAAAGGATTCATATCCATAACCTTTTTCATGCTTGATAACCATCCAGAGCCTCGAATCTCAACATCTGAATCACATACAACAAGATGTTCACAATCGTCTTCCCATGCCTTATCTAACACTCTATTCCTGCCTCGCCATGCTCCTGTGTTTGACTCATTACGAATATACTCCAAATTCTTCCAGCCAAGTCCCTCGATATATTCTTTCGTTCCATCTATCGAACCTTGGTCTACCACAATTATCTTGTGGATACATTCGTCAAATTTCTTGATAGATGTCAACAACGTCTCAATATACTTCCTGTTTTGCCAACAAGGAAAACCGATGTCTATTCTTCCGGGTATCATATCTGTCCTATGGCTTGAGCGTTGCGATAATGAAACGATGCGAAACTTCTATACCAAATTCTTCTTCTTTTGCTACTCTATGAAAATATCCAACTAACCCGCACTCGTCGAGTAAAGACAAAATATCGTCCTCGCCATAATATCTATAATGCGTCCTGTCTGCGTATCTTTTTAATCTCTCTTCTTCCTGCAAGACTATCCCAACAACTTCTTTCGCAAATCTGCCGTTTTCTCCTTTTCGAACCTCAAATTTGCGGTCGCCATCCCCTCGGTCTGTTTTACCTTGCTTCAATGGAACTTCTAAAATCAATGTTCCCGTCGTCTTCATTGAATTTCTTATCGTTTCCAATGCCTTGTAGTCATAGAGACAATGCTCCAAAACATGCAAACATATTACAACGTCTACGGGTGCTATAGAATGGTCGTCTTTTTGTATATCTAAGGTGTGGACTCCGTTTATGTTAGGCCGAATGTCTGCGGCAAAGTAATTAAATCCAAACTTTGCATCTTCAATCTTCTTAAAATATCTAACTAAGGATGCGTGAGGGCCGATGTCGAATATCCGTATCTCATCTTTCGTCCAGAACTGCTGGAATCCTGCGACTAAAGCACGATGTCTTCGGTAACTTTTGCAGATAGGACATTCAATGGATATAGACCCGTCAGGTCTTTTTCTTTCTACAAATTTCGTTATAACGTTTTCGCATACATTGCATTTCATTTAACAAGCCCTCGTTCTTTCTCGAAACGATACCGCATCCTATTCATTTCGACTACAGTATTCTTTAAGAAAACAGGATTGTATTTATACTCCATCATGTCCTTTCTGAACTTTTTATCCAGAAATACCTCTTGTTCTTTTAATGCCCCCCAGTGCAGGGTTCCTCCGCAAGAATGATAAATGTCTGTATCTTCTGCATAGTCTACTCCAAACTTACCGTTCCACATATACCTCGCCCAAAAATCTAAATCGCCGCCTATTAAAAACTTGCTGTCAAATAATCCTATCTCTCTGAACACAACACGCCTTATCATGCAACATGCGAATCCTGCGAAACGATAACTATTATCCCACAGCTTAACTCTGGCCTCTACCATGCCTACGTTGCCGACTGCACAGCACCACAACTTGTCCAGCCAATGGCTATCCTTGATTTCAATATCGCTGTCACAGAAAACTATTAAATCATATCTGGCCTCACGTACACCTTGATTACGGCCTTCCCATGCTCCCGTATTTTCTTTATTCAGAATCAAATGGTCTACCTTGTTCTTTAGCCATTCACGGCTTCCGTCCGTTGACCCTTGGTCTACTACAATCAAATTGTAATGACCTTGAGAGTGTGCCCTGATTGACTGGACACACTTCTCAATAAGTCCAATATTGTTGTAGTTTAATACAACTATGTCTACGCCCTGCTTTTCGGTATCAGACATTTCCATTTATCCTCTGAAATACCATTACACTCAAGTCAGGTTTGCCTTCATAAAGAATATTCTTCTGTCGTATTGACCAAAGGTGCATTGGTATACCATCATACCGTTTTGTTATAGGCAACGAAATTATAATCTTGCCGTCGGGCTTACACACTCTTTCCAACTCTGCCAACCCTTTTGCCATACTTGGTAAATGCTCAAGTACCTCGCCACACATTACCGTATCAAAACTATTATCAGGGAACGGCAAGTTGTTTACGTCTGCCTCAATAGCTTCTATCCCGTCATCTTTCATCCTCTGCAAACGTATCTTTGATATTTCAGTTGCCGTAACTTCAAAGCCACGCTTCTTTAATACCTGCACACAGTACCCGTCACCTGCCCCAACCTCTAAAACCTTCGGGCCTTTTACCTCGTCCATCATTGTACATATTCTTTCCCATTGATGCTTCTGACTCTTGTAGTGCCCTTCCGTCAGCTGTAATTCTATTGCAAACTTTTCATTTACATCATCAGGGTTGTACGACATTTCATTCCGAGGCTTCTCTATCGGCGGAAGATTTTCTATCTTGTCTATCGCTTCTATTACTCTTTCCGGCTTTATATCCTTCATACACTTCGGCGGAGATTCATATCCTTGTGGACAATCTCTCCACCAATGAGAAGTTGACCACCAGCACCCTCTACATTTAATTTCTGAAACTACGTTTATATTACTTTCATACCCAAAACATTTTACAGGCGTAGGGCCAAACACAACGATGCTTCGAGTCCCAACCGCCTTTGCTATGTGAACCAATCCGCCTTCTGAATCTAAATGAAAAGCGGCCTTTGATATTAAGGCCGCCGTTTCATACAGTGTCGTTACACCACACATATTCTTTGCACCGATTATCTCTTCTTCGAACTTCTTTCCCAACTGTATTACTTCATATCCTCGCTTCTTTAAATCTTCCACTACGGTGTTCCAATAATACGTCGGATAACACTTTGTCTGCCTTGCTATGTCAGAGCCATTATGTACCGTAACATATTTGGTATTGCCTAACAATTTCGTAAACTTAAAATCTTGCGGATTCAAATGAACCTGAATATCGTCTTCGCCGCCTGTCAAGCCCGTGGATTTATAGAATAAATCGAACACGGGGAGATTGAGCTTCTCTAAGTCCGCACAGCTTTCGATAAAACCGTTATAGTAACTCTCATACGCCTTAAATTTCTTTTCAAAACTCTTTTGGTCTTCTAAAAACTCCGGCTTCAAATTTTTCTCTTCACGAAAAAACACCTTCGTTATATATCTATTATCAAAAACAATGTCATATTGATTCTTTTTCCTTAACTCATCAACAAGGTTCCACCAGATTACGTTACCGCAAGCCACCACCCTACTTACCGCCGGTAACTCATTCAGTAACTCGCATGCGTCTCGAATATACAAACTAATCTCGCTATTTGGATACTTCCTTTTAATAGCTTTTGCATGAGCCGCCAACAGCAATGAATCCCCTAATCCCCCTAACCTGACCAGTGCTATCTTTATAATTTTCTTCTCTTCGGCTACCTTGGCCTTCTCCGCCGTTTTCTCTTCCTCTATAATTTTCTTTTCTTGCTCTGTCACCTCAACCGCAACGCCTGCATTGTGTGTTAAATAAAATGCTGTCTTATTATCCACACAATAAATACGGCCAGCCTCAAAAGACTGGCCTCCAAAATGATAGCACCCCTTCACCTGCTTTAATTTTATAGATGGCATATTATCCCCTTCTTGCCGTCGAAAAAAAGGCGGATGTTTCCATCCGCCTCTCTCGAATATTTCAAAAGATTAAGAATGTTTTACGTTCGTAACCTTTACCACTGCCTCTTCCTCTTCTAACTGAACGTCAAGTTTCATCGTGATTGTTACTTCGACTATCCTTGCACGTGGGACTCTCTCCATTTCAATCTGAATATCTCTATGAATACCTAAAACGATATTCTTAGGATTGATAAGCAAGCCCTTAGAACCATCCACAACGGGTGTGCCTGAATCAAGGTCTTCTGTCTTTATTGCACCTACCTTACGTACAGGAATACCCATATAAGCTGGCTCCTGTGCTTCAATAAGGTAACGAACAAACGCCTCATTCACGCCCTTACCTGCCAAAGCTGTTACATAATCCAGCCTTGCAAGATGGCTCACGTAGAACCTCAAATCAGGTTCATTGTCTGCATACTTTCCGGGCAAGGCACGATATATGCCTTTCAGGATTGTATCAGACATTGTTGCCTGACTTGCGTCAAACGTGTTTGTCGTGACAAGTTTGAAAAGACCGTTTATCTGGTCGAGAACTGTTCCAGTTGCTCCGGTTTTATCTCCATACAGAAGCAGATTATCTAACTCCGGCCCCATCTTGACCTGTGTCAACTCCATGATGGTATTGAAAATACCTTTCTTTTCAATACTGTCTTCCATGGAATCATACCCAATGTCTATGGCTACGATAATCTCTTGAGCGGACAACTCTACTTGGCTTGTTGTCGGCTTGGTTGTTACAGTGTGCACCGTACCCACGGCAGACGGCTTTTGAAGAATATCGCCAGCATAAGTAATCTTATCAATATTCTTCTTGTTTGCATCCATTGGAACCCTACGGCATTCCTTGGATATTACTGCTTTCTCGAAAACACCACGAACAAATGTCGCAGACTGGTCAGGGTTCATAAGACCACCAGTTGCTAAATCGCCTGTTGTGAATGCCTTCTCTAAGATTTGGTCAATTGACAATTTCATATATTAAGCTCCTCTCATAATATTTTTTATAACTAAAAATATAACTAATTAAAACTAATTCCTCAACGCTTCAGCGAACACGTCGCCGCCTTTGTCGTTTTTGTTAGTTGTATCCACATCCAAAGAGACCTTTACTCCTGTCCTCTTTTCAAAGGCCGCAAGAGATTTCTCTATGCCTGCATACTTGGTCTTAATCTCGGTCAACTCCTTGGACATCTCGTCAACCTTTTGAGCCTTTTCCTTAATCTCGGACAGCTCTTTCTCTTTCTTCTCGGACTCTTCTTTCAACTTCTTCTCGGCCTCCGCTTTCGCAGTTGCTTCGGATTGAGCCTTCTTCTCGGATTCATCTTTTGCCTTTTTCTCAGCCTCGTCCTTCTTCGCCTTCTCTTCCGGTGTCAACGGTTTTTCGAGAATGCCTTTCTCTTCAAGAACAGTCTTGAACTTTCCTAACTGTTCAGTAACCGAAGCCAGTGATTTTTCAATCGCACTGGATATAGCCTCTTGAATTTCTTTCATTTCCATATTTGTATCCTCCTTTTTTCCTTTTTCTTCTGCATCAGTAACTTCACTGATGATTTCGTTCAACGCCGACAACGCTTGCTGTAATTTCTTTATACGTGCGTCGGATATTTTTCTACCTATCTTCTCAGCGGTAAGACTTTTGCTCACCTCTAATTCGGACAGATGCTTTATTACATATTCACCAAATGCTTCCGACACATTTTTCAATATCGCCGGAGTGTCTTTGTAGTAATCGAAACTATGAACAAGGAAGCTCATTATCGAATTTTTTAAATATTCGAATCCTTGAAACATTGCACTCATTGTCAGCCCTCGCTGGAAATGAGCCGTTGCGTCCGCTACCGTGGGGCCTTCGGCTTTGGTCGCTACTCGGCCACTTTCCAACTGTGTGGCTATTCCGACTACTATGCCTGTAAATTCTTTAACAAGCACTTTAAACGCAGATACCTTTTTCGTTGAATCGGTCTCGTCATACACGATTCCCCAAAGTCCTGTTTCCAGAACTTGCACTGCGGTATAAGCTGATGCCACGGCGAACTCTTTCGCAAAATTAAAAGACTTTTCCGCCTGTTGTTCCTTATCTCTTTTGAAAACTAAAATTTCAGCATCGGGAACCGCAGGCCGGTCTACTATCGCTATTCGGTCAACCTTGCTTGCGTGGAAAATATGTTTCTTCTTTTCACCCATTGTTACCCTCCAAAAGTGTTGAGGATGCAGGCTCCCTCGTGCCACTTATACGAACACTAAAACCTCGATACTCGCCCTTCTCGATTTTCTCCCAGACCTTTTCATCGCTTACGTGGATAGCACCAGCCCATGCTCCCTTTTTCAATGTTTTACCGTAATATTGGATATTGTCATCCCAAGCGATAAATGACTCAACTATCTCTGCATCAAGAGTCTGCTTCTCGTGCATTTCATCTATATCCCGATACTCGACAAGAAAATCATGTGCCACCTTCTCAATATCTTCGGCACTTATGATGTCTCCATCGTGGTCGGCTTTATCAGGCCATAGGAATACGCCATAAACGACTTGCTTTGTCTTATCCGTTTTGACAATATCCAAGACCTGTGAAACTCCTTCTTCACCTCTTGCTTCATAATTATCACATACATATTCATTGCTTATGGAAGTGTCATACTTTATACAATATCCAACTTCCGATTGATTACACGTTCCACATCTTACGTCTGGATTGCCTTGACGATAAGACTGCGGCATGCCTTTCAATACTACGTCCTCTTCCTTTTCTCCGCTGAAAACAACTATCCTGTCGTCACCGCCATCAATTACTACGCTCTTAAATACCATGTCTTTGTCGCACTTCGAACACTTACTTCTCGACTTTGGCAACTCGTCCATTTCTTCCTCATGGGAACAGGTATGACATTTTGCATAGTAAGCCTTTTTCCTTCTTCGTCGTCCGTCCGAATCTCCACAACCTTTTTCCTTTTTAGGCTTACTCGTCAACTTTGAACCGCACTTCGGACATTTATCACCGACCTTACCGTCACCGCTATAATCACAATTTGAACAATAGACAACATCTTTTTCGGAATCACCTTTTGCCATCTCGTCCTCCTCATCAATCATTTTTTGAGTCATAACAAACGACTCTCCGTAACTTGGCTCATACGATTTTACAACATCGTCTTCATAAGTTACAACCAATCGGATAAAATCTTTTTCTTGGTCTATGTGAACCTCTTCACACTTCTTAACGGTCTTATGGCTACTTATCCATTCTTTTGCCTTCGCCATCGTCCAACCTTTGGACTTCTCGAAAACATACGTCACAACCTTTTTGGCGTTTACATCGTATAACGCTTTAATGCCTTTGTCTCTTGAGATAACAATCGTCCTTATCTCATGTCCTTCAACTCGGTCTGAGACAGGTATTCTTATTGTTCGTCCATTGTCCTCTGGCATCGGTTGCTCTCCTCGATACTAATATGCACGAATTTTTCTTTTTTTGCTACAACTTTCGCACTCAACGGAATCAAAAAGTCAAGCATTGCCTGACGTTTCTCCTGAGTCAACACGCTGTCTGGTGCGGCATTAACCAATGCGATTATATCCATAGCCATTGGAACCATCTCTACTGTGAATTTTACATCTAAAATCGTCTGGTTACTTGCCACTCCACACCTCATCTTTTGTCGGCTTCTGTCCCTTGTAAAAACTTTCCACAACTTCATCACATCTGCAATTTATAACTTCTTCGGCAGGGCCTGACGGGTCATGCGGATACATTATCGTTCCGCCCGTTACTGGATTTTTAAAAGGAACGTCTATTCTTCTCGGACTTTGCCTCTGCATAAATGTCAAGTGTGAACTTCTTGTCTTGCCATCATCAATTGCCAACCAGCTACGCATCTTGACATTATTTTCAACATATGTCTCGTGCTGTGTTTCGCTCTGTGCTATTGCCGTCTCTGTCTTTGCTATTGTCCAAGCACGATTCTTGTAAGTCTTCTCGAATAAATCTTCAATGATTTTTTTTACAACTCGTGGGTCTTCACCTAACTCATAATACCCTTTTATCAAAATTTTGCGAAACCTTTTTAACGTATTTTGTGCAACTATGCCTGTTATCTTTACTCCTCTGCTTTTAAACCGTGACACCATCTTCTTATTTTGAAGATTGAAACTAATATTGCCAATGCCCATATCCCTCAACGCCTTCTGTCCTCCAACATTCCCTGCCTTCTTGTGAGCATTCAATAATTTATTAGCCATCCTGTCGTGACTCGGCTTTACAACCGTAAGCCATTTCTCCGTTTGACGTTCCAATTCTTTCTCTGGAAGATTAAATTTCTTAACCTCTATCTTTTCGCCCTTCTTAGCTTCTCGCTGTTTCTGAGCGTCTTCATAAAGCCAGTCATGTATACCAGCCTTGGTCAAAAAATCATTTGTCAGCTTACCTTGGATTTTGAATTCCTTAATCAAATCCGTAGCCGACTCCTTTATGACCTTGACTATACCAATACTTCTTCTGAATTTATAGACTCGTCGGGGAATAGTTTGCATATCTCTATATGTTCCGGCACTACTATCGTTGATTGTTTTAACTGCCCTCGTTTTTTTAACTCTCCGACCGTTTCGCAAATATCATTCAACTGGTCATAAGTGCAATACTGCTCCTTTACCCGAAAGACTATCAAGTCGCCTAAGTTAATCTCTTCTATCGGTATGGATTTCTTTATTGTCTTATTGTTACCATCCAGTCCTACAATCTCACTCTTCACAAACAACTCAATTGTTTTTTTCTCACCGTCTAATCTTTTCAGGCGTAAACTTATACTCATATTCAGTCCTCCTAACTTGGTTTAACACTTCACAAATCAATCTCTACATCGCCTCTCTTTTGTTCTGGCGACAACCCTTCTTCTGCTACGGCTTCGGTCGAATACAAAGAATCCATGTCGTCTCCGCCCACCGGTACTAATCCGCTTGAAACATAATACACGTCGCCTCCTTCATACGGCTCACGACCTA
>Ga0172380_10009752_pt1 | contig 10182 bp, 9 predicted proteins | sample Leawe162metaG_FD_119747 | JGI IMG/M metagenome (GOLD analysis project Ga0172380, IMG submission 119747) | Leachate microbial communities from a municipal landfill in Southern Ontario, Canada - Leachate well 162 metaG | ecosystem: Engineered > Solid waste > Landfill > Unclassified | place...
AGGGCAGCCCGGCGCGCAGGGGCCCGGCCCGGCCATCCTGCTCCACCTGCGCCAGATAGGCGGCGCGCGTAGCATGGCTGCGCGCGCGGATGCGTTCGGTGGCTCGTGCTAGCGTCGGGTATATGTTCATGTTGGCTTTGACGGAAGGAGGAACATGGGACGAGCATAGACAAAATCGTCCGCAACCGCAAAGATTTGCCCGCCCTCGCCGGCGAGGGCCGCAATGCAGCCGCTCTGCCTGGTTTGGCGACGGCAACAGCATCGTTCCTGATGCCGCTGCTTACGTCGGTTTCGTCTCTCCGCCCAGCGCAAGCAATAGGTCTTCCAGCAATCGCGCCAGTTCGCCCGTCATCAAGGCAAAATCCGCGTCAAACTGCTCATCGGCATCCTGGGAGGTCTGTTCCGCCTCGTCCTTGAGGCTGTCGAGGAAGGCCAGGCGCTTGACCTGGAGGCTGTCGCTGAGGACGAACGATATCCGGTCGTTCCAGGTCATTCCGAGTTTGGTGGCGACCTTGCCGCCGGCGATGTGCTGCCGGATCTCGCTGCCATCCAGGGAATGGCGCGCGTAGCGAATGGTCGACTGGCCCGCTGCGGCAGAACGCAACTCCAAGTCCTGGTCGATGGTGAACGTTGCCGGCGCGGTACCGGCAGCAAGCCATTCGGTCATGGCCGACGTTGGGGACAGCTGCGTTTGCAGCGTCCGCAAAGGCATCTCGCCGACGGAGCGCAGGAGCACATCGAGGAACTCGTCGGCCTTGGCGTCCGAGCCGGCATCGACCACCAGCCAGCCATGGGTCACGTCCAGCCAGCCCCAGGTGGTAAGGCGGCGCGAAAATGCCTTGGGCAGCAACTCGTCGGTGACGCGGTCGCGAAGGTCGCGCAATTCCTTGCGCCCGATCTTGCGCTGCTGTTCGGCCTCGATCTGCAGCGCCCGCTCCTGAGTGACTTGACGGATGACGGTCGCCGGCAGCAGCTTTTGCTCGACGCCGAGGGCAAGCAGCCATTGGCCGTCGAAGCTATGGACAAAGTCTCCATCTTGCTTGGGATAGACCCAGCCGCGACTGTGCATGTCGAGGCTGCCGCAGCGGGTGAGCGGGTGTTTGCTCAATAGCCCGCCGAGTCGTTTGGTGTCCATGTCCCAGTCCGGCGACAGGCGATAAAGGCGGAGGTTACGAAACCACATGGGATCTAGTTATTCGAGACGTGCAACGCAGAACAGATTGCCATTATGTCACGTATCTAATCTGCCCCGTCTCCGTTCGATCTCCTGCAACTGCCGTAGGTCTTCGCAAGGCCCGCGGCCACTACCCGAAAAATCATAACGCCGCGTTGCGGATCGGATGCCGGAAGAACGAGACCCGGGTCACTCGGACCAGCGGGAGCCGAGGAGGTATAGCACCCAGAGCAGGGGCACAGCGAGCAGCGCGTAAGCCAGTCCGAGCGAGCCCAATAGAGCCCCAGCCAGACCGAGCAGCGGCGGCCCGATCAAGGATCCGAAGAAGGCAAAAAACAGGCAACCCGCGGTGGCCGTGGCCGCCTCCTCGTGGGCAACGAGGCGCGCGACGGTGCCGAGAACCGCGCCATGCCAGCCGATGGCGGTGGCGCCGTAGACGGTTGTCACCGCCAGCACCCACCATGCGCCTGTAGTGGCGGCGAGGCCCGCCATCGCCACGCTGGCCAATGCCATCAGGATGGCTAGCCAGCGCAGCGTGCGCCGCGGCCCGTCGTGCAATCTATCGGCCAGGGCGCCCCAGGCGACGCGGCTCAGGATGCTGGCGCCTTGGGCGATGGACAGCGCGCCGCCGGCGGCGACAAGGGTCCATGCCAGGTCAGCGGTCAGGAAGCTCACGAGGTAGGAGCCCAGTGAGGCCTGCACCGCTGAAAATATCATCGCTGCCAGGGACACACGCCGCAGCGTCGGATGCGCCAGGATCGCCCGCATCGGGCCGGTGATGTTTCCTAGCTTTGGCATCGGGCTGCGCGGATCGCGCAACGCGTCCAGGGCCCGACGCAGAGGCTGCGCCAGCCCCATTCCGACCAGGCAGAGCAGGGCCATCAGGGCCATCGCCGCCGAGGCGCCCCAGGCCAGCAGCGCGCTGGGCACCAGCAGGCCAGCAAGCGCACCGCCGAGCGGAACCCCGGTCTGCTTGATGGAAAAGACCAGCGCTATGCGCTCGGGCGGCGTTGAGCGCGCGAGCATTTCCGAACTGGCCGGTGTCATGGGACCGTAGCCCAGGCCGAGCAGAACGGCACCGGCCGTGGCCGCGGCCAGGTGCGGCACGGCCATCAGCAGCAACCCGACCGAGCAGAGGAGCAGCGACGCTTGGCTGGTGCGTATGGGACCCCAGCGGCGCACCATCACCGCGCCCCATTGACTGGACAGCATCGCCGAGCTATAGACCAGCGCCACATACAAGCCGATCGCCACCCCGCTCACGTTGAGAATGGCCGTCAAGCGCGGCGCTGCAATCGGGGGCGCGATGATGGCAGCCGATGCCGCCGCCTGCATCAACAGCGTGACGGGCAGAACGCTGCGGGATTCGAGACGGGACGCAGAAGTCTTTACCACTGTCATTATGGCCCCTGCGCGGTCATGTGACCGCAACCGTGCAAACCTCAAACACCGGTGGGCGTCACGAGGAATTGCCGCCATCGGGCAGCGCCATGTCAGCGCTTCCCGGCGGTTCTGGCAGGCTGCCTCGCCGGCCGTAACTTGGTTGCGGAATGATGCAGGCCGCCAACGACGACCGAACGTAGGGCGCGCACGAGGTCGGTCCCTTTGAGCGAACCTGAGCGCCGATACCATTCGAGAAAGGTTCCATCGTGATTCGCCATGACGATCGCCGCGAGTTCGTGTGCCGGCACATCGTTGCGAAATTCACCTGCCTTCTGGCCGGCGAGGATCAGCCCTTCGATCATGGTATGCAATTGCTGGTAGATCCTGCCGATGCAATCTCGAACTTCGCCTTCGCGCTCCTTGAATTCCAGCGACATGATTATGAGCAGAAGCACCTCGTCGCGGTGCGTGATACCGAGGTTGGCCGCGTTGTGCAGAAACGCGACGACTTTCTCCGTATACGACGGGCCGGCCAAGTCGACAACTTCTATCGCCTTGTCCAAGACCACGACCTGCACCCGCTTGAGGACTTCGATCAGAACCGATTCCTTGCTGCCGAAGTAAAAGTACACCGCGCCCTTGCTCAGGCCGGCGGCACCCGCGATCTTGTCCAAGTTGGTCGAGCTGTAGCCCATGGAGACGAAGAGATGCAGAGCCGCGTTAAGCAGCTTGTCGATGCTCACGCGTCGTTGTTCTACCTTTGTCTTCATATTGGGGCTGCTGGTCATCGCCGCAATCGTCCCCCGCTGGCCGCACCGCAACGACCTGTCCAGTTCGGGAATTCCGGGGAGATCGAGGAGCATCGTGGGCTACGCAGAGCTACTCTCCGCCGCTATTGAAATTGTATCAGGAGGGGGAAGCAGGGGAAAGACTGTAATTGCCCACAATATGGTCGGTTATTCTTGACCACGGCCCCGATGGGTTGCGCTACAATCATCGAGGTCGGCATTATTTCCATAATATGGACAAATGATTAGGGGCGAGAGTGGCTAACCCCCATAGCGAAACGGCTGTCTCCGGTACGCAAAGCATTGAGCGTGCTGCTCATGTAATGCGCGTGATCGCTTCCCGCAGCGCCATTGGGCTGCGCCTGGTCGATATCGCACGACTTACGAAGCTTACGCGCCCGACAGCCCATCGCATCCTCAAATGCCTGGTCGCCCAAGGCATGGTCAGGCAGGACCCCGAAACGCACTGTTACTTGCTTGGACATCTCATCTTTGAACTCGGGCTGGCAGCTTCATCGAATTTCAACCTGCGCGATATCTGTCATCCGTCGCTCGTGCGACTCGCCGAGAAGACCGGCGACACGGTCTTCCTGACGATACGTAGCGGCTACGACACCGTTTGCATAGATCGGAAGGAGGGCACGTTCCCCATCCGGACCCTCACATTCGACATCGGCGGCCGCCGCCCGCTGGGCGTTGGCGCGGGCGGCCTGTCGCTGCTGATGTCCTTACCCGATCACGCCATCGCCGAGATCGTCTCCGCCAATGCTCTGAGATTGGCTGTGTATAACAATCTGACCGTGCGGTCGTTGATGCGCCTGATCAAACGCTGCAAGGAGCTTGGGTATGCGCTGAACGATTCGCAAATCACCCAGGGGGCAACCTCAATCGGGTTGCCGATCCGCTCGCGCTTCGGCGATCCCTTCTTGTCGATCAGCATTGGCGCCATATCGAGCCGCATGTCCGGGAAGCGACGCAAAGAACTGGTCTCCCTGATCAGGGAAGAGGTGGCACAGCTGGAGACGACTCTGGAGCGTACCCTTCACCCTTAAGCAGCCTCCGCATGATCAACCCGGTGCGGCATGCGATATTTCAACCGCGCGTTTGAATTTCTTCAGGTTCTGACGAATGTTTTCGGCGTAGTCTTGAGGGGAAAGCCAGGAGTGAAGGAGGCCGAGGGCATTTAGCTTTTCTCTTATCTCAGGCTCTTCAAGAGCGGTCTTCATGGCCCCGGACAGTTTTGAAACGATTTCGGGCGCCAGGCCAGCGGGACCGAGGATGCCGATTTCCGCGGCATAGTCGTACCCCTTATAGGACTCGGAGAGCGAGGGGACTTCAGGCGCGTCCGGGAAACGCTTCGCCGACGTTACCGCGAGTAGATTGACTTGGCCCGTTTTGGCAAAAGGCACTACCGCCGTGAAGCCGGACAACGCCAGTTGGACTTCGCCACCCAACAATGCAGGGACAGACTGGGAGGAGCCTTTGTAAGGGATGTGAGTGATGTTTAGGCCGGCATCGCTCTTGAACATCTCCATCGCGATATGGTGAATGCTTCCGATGCCCGCCGAGGCGTAGTTCAGTGTTCCCGGGCTGGCTTTCGCGGTACGGATCAGATCCGCCAAATTCTTGATGTTGGTGGTCTTTGCATTGGAAATCAAAACCATCGGGGCCAAAGCGGCAAGACCTATCGGCGTGAAGTCCTTGACCGGATCGTAGGGCAATTCCTTGAAGAGGTAGGGAGCGATCGCTAACTGGCCGATGTCGGCGACCAACAAAGTGTAGCCGTCGGCGGCGGCTTTTGCGGTTTGAGTCGTAGCAAGCGTGCCGCCCGCTCCCGGCCTGTTTTCGATAACAAACGGCTGTTTCAGAATCTGCGACAATCGTTGCCCGAGCATACGAGCGACGGTATCGGGTGCCCCTCCTGGAGAATAGCCCACCAGGAACTTGACGGGATGCGTCGGGTAGTCCTCTGCCAATGCGGCCGTCGCCACGGCCATCAGGCTAGCGGCCGCTAGGAGCCATCTTTTCATTCGTAGTCTCATTGTGTCGTCTCCTCCTGTTTACCTCTGTACCTCGAACTTGAACATGCGGTCGCCCCTGTCTCCCCCGACGTGCCGGCAGGCGATCAACCGCCAATATTCTTCACGTACTCCAGTTCCGGTCGATGCGGCACGACAACGCCGAGGTTCCACAGAGCCCAATGCAGCTCCATGTCGGCATTGCGCAGCATCGTTTCTATTTGCGGAGAGTCGCAGTTCTTCAGCGCCGCGGTAATGAGCGCGCGTGCCTCATTGATGCGGGCGATCTGTTCGTTGATGGCCATCTTGTCCTCCTTAGCGATCCAGCGCGCGGCGGAATCCCGTCGGTCGCTGGTCGATGATGCGTTTGGTCTTGAGCTCGAAGCGCGGCAGGCTTTCCGGCGCGACGGGAACGGTGCGCAGGCGCACGTGCAGTGCCACGTGGATGCGGTCGCTCAACTGCTTGGCAATTTCCGCCCAGGCGTCGGGCTTGTCGGCAAGGGCTTTCACCGGCTCGAAGCGGATGGTCATGACGTCGTTGTCATCCTCGCGCGTCAGCACCAGTTCGTAGGAGTTGCTGATCTCCGGCATCTGGCCGATCAGATTCTCGACGGCCGTCTGGTAGACGTTGGTGCCGCGCACCGTCACCATGAAGTCCGTCCGGCCGAGCACGGCGCCCTCGAATTTCGTCCAGGTGCGGCCGCAGGAACAACTGGACTTGCGGCGGACCAGGTCGTGGGTTCGATAGTTGAGAAACGGCTGCGCGGTATTGGCGTAGCTGGTGACGATGTTCTCGCCGATGGCGCCATCGGCGACCTCCTCGCCGGTTGCCGGATCCAGCGACCAGGCAAAGCAGTTCATTTCGTTGAGATGCACGCCATCCCCGTTGGGGCATCCCGGCGCCATGGCATCGAGTTCGGCGATGCCCAGCAGCTCGCCCGCCTTGGCGCCCCATGCCGACTCTATCGCCTCGCGCATCGCCGGTAGCGCGGTCGGTCCCGGTTCGCCGGCGTGGTAGGTGTATTTGATCGATGAGCTGGCGATATCGACACCCATTTCCGCCGCCACCGTCGCCATGCGCAAGGCGAAGGTGGGCGTGGAAATCAGGACGGTCGGCCGCAAGCGCATGATCGCGTTGATGTGGCCCTTGGTATCCAGTCCGCCGCCGGAGATTACCCGGCAGCCCAGCCGTCGTGCGGCCCAGTAGGCGCTCCAGAAACCGGCGAAATTCCCCCAGCCAAAGGCAAAATAGAACGAATCCGACGGCCGAATTCCGAGCCCCCAGAAGCCATAGACCCAGGATTCTCCGTAACGAACTGTGTCGTACGTCGAATACGGGATGGACAGCGGTTTGCCGGTCGTACCCGAAGTCTCCGCGTGGTGTGCGACGAATTCATCCGGCAATGCGAGCGTCGGGCCGTAGGGCGGGTCGGCCAGCTGCAGATCGATGAATTCGCTCTTCTCGGTGAGGGGCACCTTGCGCTTGTAGTCTTCCAGCGTTTGGATATCCTGCGGTTTCAGCCCGATGCGGTCGAATTTCTGCCGATAAAACGGGCTGTGTTCATAGACATAATGGACCAGGCCCTGCAAGCGGCGCAGATGCAGCGCGTCGAGCTGGTCGCGTGGCATGGTCTCGGTGTGTTGATTCCAGAACTTGCTGTCACGCGAGGCCTGGCCGAGCGTGGATAACTTTGCGGATTTCACTTGCCTATCCTCCCCTTCACGATTTCGGTAATTCTATCCCGAGCGGGTGCCGGAACGTGCGATCTCGTCACACGGCCGCCAAGCGCTTGCCCTCGGGCTTCGGTGCGCGTAGCTGGTGGATGGCGGCGCTGAAGTCGGCCTCGATCAGCGGCGGCATCTCCTTGTAATCGGTGCGCGCGAGCGCGTTCATCCGTGCCTGCACGCACACCGCGTGGATGTCGGCGCCCGACCAGCCGTCCGTCTGCTGGGCCAGGCTCGCGAACAACTGCTCCGCGTTGCCCTTGAAGCCAAGCCCGTGCGCCTCGATGGCGAAAATTTTCGCCCGGTCGTCGCCATCCGGCAGGGGAATGTAGAAATGCATCCCCAGCCGGCCCAGGCGCAGCACCGAGGGATCCACCAGGTCGATGCGGTTGGTGGCGGCGATCACCGTCACCCCGCCGTGCATCGTCTCCATGCCGTCCATCTCGGCCAGGAGTTGATTCACCACGCGCTCGGTGGTGCGCGAACCGGAGTCCGCCCCCCGCAGCGGGGCCAGGGCATCCAACTGATCGAAGAAGACGATGGAGGGCGCCAGTTGCCGCGCCACGCGGAAGATGTGACGCACCGCTTCCTCCGACTCCCCCAGCCACTTGGTGAACACCTCGGGCCCGTCCATGGCCAGGAAGTTCACCCCGCACTCCTTCGCCAGGGCCTTGGCCAGCAGCGTCTTGCCGGTCCCCGGCGGGCCATAGAGCAGGATGCCGTTGGGCGGCGTCACCCCCGCGGCGCGGAACACCTCGGGTTGCTTCAGCGGCCGCTCCACGGAATTGCGCAACTGCGCCTTCACCTCCGCGAGGCCGCCCACATCCGCCCAGCAAACGTTGGGTATGGTGACGAAGGCCTCGCGGATGGCCGACGGCCGCACCTTGGTCAGCGCTTCATCGAAGTCGTCTGCGTCCACTTCCAGCATCTCCTCCGTGAAGCGGAACGCCGCCAGGTGATCGAGCAGCCCGGAGGAACTGCGGCGCAGGGCGTTCAATCCCGCCTCGCGGCACAGTTCCATCAGGTCGGCACCGACGAAGCCGTGGGTCACCGCCGCTACCTGCGGCAGATGCTGGAGCGCGCTGTCCGCCAGCGGCATCTCGCGCGTGTGGATGTTCAGGATGTCCAGCCGTCCCTCGGCCCCCGGTGGGCCGATGAAGATTTCCCGGTCGAAGCGCCCCGGACGCCGCATCGCCACGTCGATGGCGTCTACCCGGTTGGTGGTGCCGATGACCACCAGTCCATCCACTTTCGTCAGGCCGTCGAGCAGCGACAGCAGTTGCGTCACCATGCGCACGTCGGATTGCGCCCCCGACTTCTCCCGGTGCGGCGTGATGGCATCCAACTCGTCGATGAGCACCAGCGAGGGGGCATGATGCGCCGCCTCCGCAAACATCTTGCGCAGGTTGGCTTCGGTCTCCCCGAACATGGTACCCACCACGTCGGGCCCATTGATGTAATAAAACCCGGCGTTCACCTCGTTGGCCACGGCGCGGGCCAGATAGGTCTTGCCGCTGCCCGGCGGGCCGTAGAAGATGATGCCGCGCGGCGGCACGATGCCCAACTGGCGATAGACCTGGGGAAACTGCAGGGGCAGTTGCACCAGCTCGCGCACCAGCTTGATTTCCTTCTGCATGCCCCCCACGTCTTCAAAGGTCAGCTCCTCGTCGAACTTGCTGCCGCCGGTCGAGGGGACCTCCAGGTGAATCTTGGTCTTCTCTGAAACAACCCCCAGCTCCGGCTGGCACTTGATGACCTTGTAGGTCGTGCCGGCCGCCGAATCGTGGAACGTGGCATAGACCACGGAGCCCCGCCCCAGCGGGGTGCGGTTGGCCATGAAGCCTTCCTGCAGGTGTTCGATCAGGTGGTGGGCGGTGGACACGTCGATCGGCGGCATCAGCGTCAGGCTTTCCAGCACCGCCACGTAGGGCACCGCCTGGATCTCCACCGGCTGGTTGATCTTGGCCTTGGTCGCGGTGCGCAGAAAACGGTCGAGGCGGATGATGCCGCTGCCCCGGTCTTCCTCGTAGCACTCCCCGATGCGGGCGGGAATGGGATATTTGGTGAGATCCGTGCTGATCTGAACGACGGTGCCCACCTTGAGGCCATGGCTCTCCATGACGGCCGGATCCACGTGGACGAGGCTCTTGCTCGCCACGTTGGTAAGCTCGGACTTCACGCGGTCGACGCTGAGCGTGGCACGCATTTCTCTCTCTCCTTTAGGACCAGGCAGCGCTGTGCTAAGCCTTGTAATCGGGGGACACTTCCAGTTGATCAAAGCCCGAACCCCGGTCCACCCAGGCCGACTGGAAGGCGTTGGGTTCGCAGCAAATCAGCATCACGCGATTGTCCGGATCGGTGTTGAAGTGTTGCATCACATTGCCAGTCGTCTTCAACGGGATCTGCACCACGTCGTTCTTCTCCCAGTAGTGCTTCTGGCCATCGAGGGTCGTGTAGCCCTTCCCTTCCCAGACGAAGATCACCTGGTTGCCGGGGTGTTGCAAACGCCCGCTGCGGCTGCCCGGCGGGATCTCCTGCACGAAGATCGTCTGCGTGTTCATGCACGGCCCCTTGAGCAGCGGGTGCAGGTACCAGCGCATCAGGCCCTGCTTGTTGTTCTCCCACGGCAACTGGTCGCCCTTGACCAGCCACACCGCCTTCTTCAGGTCTTCGCGCTGCTCGTCGCGCATCTCGAACAGCTCGTTCCAGAGATTGCGTCCCTGCATGTTGTCGAGCATCCACTGCATTCGCCCCGCACCCAGGTGGGCTCCCTTGTCGGTCTTGCCGCTGCCTTCGTCGCTCATGCCGCTCTCCTGTCCAATTTCAAACCAATACGTAAATACGTCCGCTAGCCGCCCATCTTCTGCTGAAAATCCGGGCTGATCTCGATTTGAGACAGCTCGCTTGCCACATGATCCCAGCTGGGGATGTGTATGAAGGCGAGCCATTTGGCTGGCTCCGTCCCGTAGTTCCAGTGCTTGTGCTCGAGACCCTTAGGGTGCAAGGGCAGCATCACGCAGTCGCCCCTATGCCACTCGATGATTTCGCCATTCACCTCGGTGGCGCCGTGGCCCTCGATGATGAACAGCACCAG
>Ga0172380_10009753_pt1 | contig 10181 bp, 9 predicted proteins | sample Leawe162metaG_FD_119747 | JGI IMG/M metagenome (GOLD analysis project Ga0172380, IMG submission 119747) | Leachate microbial communities from a municipal landfill in Southern Ontario, Canada - Leachate well 162 metaG | ecosystem: Engineered > Solid waste > Landfill > Unclassified | place...
CGATTCCCAAGTATGAAGGATAACTTTTCTTTTGGATTAATTTATTGAAATAACCTCTAATTGAACCGACAATTTTCATATAATATCCGGTAGCAGATATTTTGTTTTTTATTTTACGTGGAATTAAAACGTAAATAATTATTAATACACCTATAACTATCGAGATATCCTGTTGTAATCCATATATAACTACACGACTGCCAAGGTAACCGAATATTAGTCCAAAGAATGAATATGTTATAATTCTGCCAAGATTATATAAAACACGGCTTAAGAAATACTTTATTCGATTATCTCCGCTAAAAGGAATAGCAAAAGCAATTGGTCCGCACATTCCAATACAATGTACGCTTCCAATTAAACCAACTATAAATGCAGACCAAATTTCCATATTATTAATTGCTTAGAATTATTTTTTCGTTGTAGTAATTAGTATCGTTTCTTATCCAATCTATTTTTACTTTCCATAAACCGGCTTTATTTATTGGAGTCTCTATCGATTGCTCATTTTCTGCATTAAGCAATATATCTACGGTCCTATCCAAATTTGCATCAGAAGGACGATAAATCTGAATCTTTCCATTCACAATACTTTTTACACTTTTTGGAAATGATACGATAAATAAACCATTATTAAAACTTACTTCCGGTTGTTCAGTTAATAGCTTTGTTCTTTCAATTTTATCTATCTGATTTTGGTATTCAATTTCTTTCGCATAATAATCATCAGTAACTAAATGAACATCTTGATTCATAAAGATAAAAACAAGAACCAACACGCCTGCCATAAATAGAATATATGTTATTGCAATTCCGGAACCCCAATTTAATTTCATTTTTTATCGACCTTCCCTAAAAATGAAGTTTTAATTACATCTAAAACTTTGCCATTAGAAATAACTTCAATTTCCAATTTCGTTCTTAATTTGTTGGCTAGGTTATGTGGGATAATAACAAAGAATTTTGCTTCTCTAACTTCTTGTGGAGCAACTTTAAGATCATTACCTATAAGTTTTATCTCTGCTCCGGGTATGTTAGTTAAAGCTAATGATGCCGGCATTGAATTAAAAGTCTTATTTATTATCTTCATGTCATATAGATTACTAATTCTTCCGTCAGGTAGCTCTTGATATAGTAATCCCGGAGTGCGTAAAATACTTAATTCAACGTCAGATCTTGTAATTAATAAATATGATGTAAGTGAGATTAATATTACCAAGACAATAGTATAACCAATAGATCTTGGAGTAAACAATTTTCTTTTCCCGGTTTCTATTTCATTCTTGGATGCATATCGTATCAACCCTTTTGGACGTTTTACTTTTACCATTACATCATCACACATATCAACGCAGGCAGTACAATTAACGCATTCAAGTTGTGTACCATTCCTAATATCAATTCCGGTAGGGCAGACATCCACACATAAATGACAATCAATACAATCGCCATTATTAGTTATTTCATTTTTCCTAATTTTTCCTCTTGGTTCGCCGCGGATATTATCATAAGCAATTACTATAGAATTGGGATCGAGCATTACTCCCTGAAGTCTTCCATAAGGGCATACTAAAGTACAAGCCTGCTCTCTGAAGTATGAAAAAACCCAATAAAATATCCCGGAAAAAATTAGAATTGCTGTCAAACCGCCAAAGTGCTCCGAAGGAGGTGAAGTAACTATTTGTATTAACTGATCCATTCCGATTATATAGGAAAGAAATATATTTGATATGATGAAGGATAGTACATAAAAAACAATATGTTTCGATGATTTTTTAAAGAATTTACTTTTATTCATTGGCGACATATTTAATGCTCTTTGTTTGTTTGCATCGCCTTCAATAAAGTATTCGATCTTTCTGAATACCATTTCGAGAAAGATTGTTTGAGGGCATAACCACCCGCAAAAAATTCTACCATAAACAACAGTAAATAAAAATATTGAAACTATCACTGATATCATTGCGAGACCGAATAGATGAAAATCATGTGGACCAAATGGTATTCCGAAAACAATAAACTTTCTATCAAGGATATTTAATATTAAAAGCGGATGTCCATTTATTTTTATAAACGGAATAACAAAAAGAAATAGAAGAAGAAAAATGCTTACAATAGTTCTAGCATTATAATATCTGCCAGAAGGTTTTTTAGGATAGATCCAATTTCTTTTTCCTTCCTTAGTCATTGTAGCTAAGGAATCTCTGAATCTCTCTTCGTCTCCATGAATATCAAGTGCCATAATTTTAGTTGCCTTTTGCCGGTTCTTCGAATAATGTTCCTTCTTGTACTTTTGCATTTGGGGGATTTGTACCATAAAGCGATTTAATATAGGAAGCAACTTCCTGCATTTTCTTAGGGTCAAGCTGAGTTTCCCAGCTAATCATACCTTTTGCCGGCACTCCATATTTAATTGTTTTGAATACACTTTTTATATCACCGCCATGAATCCAATAGCTATCTGTTAAATTGGGTCCGACCATACCTTCACCATTATTTCCATGGCAGGAAGCGCAGTTCTTTAAGAAAATTTCTTTTCCTGCTGATAAAGCAGGTGCATCCATTAGAAGTGTTACAGTCTCTTCATTTAAAAATGCGCCTGTTTTAATGAGAATTTCTCTTTCAGCAGAAGCTAATTGTACTTCGGATTGATATTCAGATATCTGAATATTACCGTCTCCGGCAATATGAAAAACAAACATATAAACTACACTCCAAATAATCGATCCATAAAAAAGGATATGAAACCATGGTGGTATCTTATTATCCAATTCTTTAATTCCATCAAAATCGTGATGAAACATTATCTCTTGTTCTTTTTCAATTGGAGTAGATTTTGTAAGCCATTTCATAAATGCAGATAATGGACGCAAAAGAATTTTGCCATCATTATCATTCTTCTCTGAATAGACAATTGTAAGGAAAAGAATTCCGGTAATGAAAATTAATGTAACAATCATCATGGTTTGCATTACTTGATCCAAGTTATCTTCTCCGGCAGCATAAATATTTACTATTCCGGTAAAGAAAAAGAAAACAGCTATTAATAATCCCACTAATTTATTTGCTTTCATTTAAGTTCTCTGAATTATTTAATTTATCTATGTCCTCTTCCAAAGGGAGGTTTTTCATTTTGTTCCGGTAGTTTTTATTTAACTTAATCACCCAATAGATAGTGGCGATAAACATTACAAAAAAAACAACCAGAACTAAAATTGGAAATATTGATACATCTTTTATTTCGGTTAAATATTTTGAAAACATTTTTCTCCTTATTTCCCGCTTGCAGGTTTAGCTTTAATATCTGTTCCTAATCTCTGCAGATAAGCAATCAAGGCAATAATATCGGTTTCCGGATCGGCATCAGCACCGCTTGCAAGCAAGTCGTCCGAAATCTTCTTTGCTTGAACATCAAGATCGTCATTTGCAAATTTCTCGTATCCTTCTTCATAAGGGACTCCAAGAGTGCGCATTACGCTTATCATTTTCGGAGTAAGAGTTCTATCGTATTTCTCTGAATAAAGCCAAGGATATGGAGGCATTATTGAGCCGGGGGACATTGTCCTTGGGTCTTCCATATGCATGAAATGCCATAGGTTTCCATATTTACCACCTACTCTATGTAAATCGGGTCCGGTACGTTTCGAACCCCATAAAAATGGATGGTCATAAACATATTCGCCAGCTTTTGAATATTCTCCATATCTCTCTGTTTCTGATCTAAATGGTCTTACTAATTGTGAATGGCAGTTATTACATCCTTCTCTTATATAAATGTCTCGTCCATGAAGTTCAAGTGGTGAATATGGTTTTACGCTTGCAATAGTCGGAATATTGCTTTTTACCAAGTATGTTGGAATAAACTCAACAGCCCCGCCTATTAAAATAACTACCGTAGATAAGAGTGCAAATTTCATCGGTCGTTTCTCTAACCATCTATGAATTAATCCACGCTTTAATTCATCTTTAACTTTTATTAATGGAGCTGCTTCTGCTTCTTCATCTTTAACGAAAGTTCCTAATTTAATTGTAACGGCTAAATTATAAACCATCATTATAAATCCGGTGAGATATAACAACCCTCCAAATGACCTCATTATATACATCGGAATAATTTGCAATGTAGTTTCTAAAAAGTTAGGGTACTGTAATATTCCGAGTGGAGTAAATTGTTTCCACATTAATGCTTGTGCAATTCCTGACCAATACATTGGTACAGAATAGAAGACTATGCCAAGTGTACCAATCCAGAAATGGAGGTTAGCCATCTTCTTCGAATAAAGATCGGTTTTCCACATTCTTGGAACTATCCAATAAAGCATACCAAAACTTAGGAAGCCATTCCAACCTAATGCACCGATATGAACATGTGCTATAATCCAATCTGTAAAATGTGCTATTGCATTAACACTTTTTAGAGATAGCATCGGTCCTTCAAAGGTTGACATACCATAAGCAGTAACTGCAACCACCATAAATTTAAGAATGGGGTCTGTTCTTACACGATCCCAAGCGCCCCTTAAAGTTAAGAGACCGTTAAGCATACCGCCCCATGAAGGAGCAATTAGCATAATTGAAAATACTGTACCGAGTGATTGAGCCCAATCGGGCAATGCAGAATATAAAAGATGATGAGGACCAGCCCAAATATATAAAAAAATCAATGCCCAGAAATGGAGTATCGATAATCGGTACGAATATACAGGTCGATTCGCAGCCTTTGGTAGAAAATAGTACATAAGACCGAGATATGGAGTAGTTAGGAAGAATGCTACTGCATTATGCCCGTACCACCATTGAACAAGTGCATCTTGAACTCCGGCATAAGCGCTATAACTTTTGAATAATGTTAAAGGAATTTCTATTGAATTGACAACATGTAAAACTGTAATTGTAACGAATGTAGCTATGTAAAACCAGATTGCGACATACATATGTTCTTCGCGTCTTTTGATAATTGTCATTATCATATTAACTCCGAACACTAGCCAAACAATTGCAATGGCAATATCGATGGGCCATTCAAGTTCAGCATACTCTTTGCTTGAAGTCATTCCTAATGGCAATGTAATAGCCGCAGCAACGATAATTGTTTGCCATCCCCAGAAATGAAATTTACTTAAGAAATCATTAAACATTCTTGCTTTTGTTAGCCTTTGTAATGAGTAATAAACTCCCGCAAAAATTATATTTCCTACAAATGCAAAGATAACAGCATTTGTATGTAATGGTCTTATTCTTCCAAATGTGGTGTATGGTATGCCGAGATTTAAATCAGGATAATATAATTGTATTGCCATTATAAGTCCTACAAGCATACCAACAAATCCAAACACCAATGCTGCGTATATGAACAGTCTGACAATATTATTATCATAACTGAATTTTTCTACATTCATTTACTGCTCCCATGTTGTTTATCTTTATCTTTCTTAGGCTCGTCATCGAATAAAATTCGAATTGAGGGTGTGTATTTATCATCAAATTGGCCACTTCTAACCGCACGGATAAAAAGTATTAAAAAGATGATTGCCACAAGAAGACTAAAACCTATCAATATTATAATTACTGACATTAAATTAATCCTCTTCTTTTTGCATATAAATTTGTTCCGGTTGTAGTAAAGATAACTATCGAAATGGAACTAATAGGCATTAAGATTGCCGCCAGAATCGGAGTTAAATTTCCACTTATGGCAAAATAAAGACCGAAAAAATTATACACAAATGAAATTATGAAACTCGCTATAATTATTTTTTTGCTGTATGCAGCAAAATTCAAAAATTTTGTGAATAAATCGAATGATTTAGCTTCTAAAATTCCATCACATGAAGGTGAAAAATTGCTTTTATCTTCGCTTATCGATATTCCTATATCACTTTGTCTTAATGCACCGGCATCATTTAGCCCATCCCCCATCATTAAAACTTTCTTACCTGTGTTTTGAAGTGCGGCAATATAATCAAGTTTATCCTGTGGCGATTGACCAAATAAATATTTAGAATCATTACCAAAAAACTTTTTTAGATTTTTCAATTCCGATTTATTATCACCTGAAAGAACATGTATATAATATTTCTCCTTTAGTTCTTGGGCTAAATCTGTGAGTTTCTCTCGATAAAAATTATGTATTGTAAATTTACCTATATATTCTTCATTAATAGAACAATGAACTATGGAGCTTTCTCTGCTAAATTCAAATTTTTCTTTGTCAACGTGAATGAGTGAACCTAATTTTATTGTTGAACCATTTATCTCGGCGAAAATTCCTTCGCCTGCAATCTCGTTGAATTTCCCGGTAATTACATAGTCTCCATCTAAGTAATCAAAAATCATTTTACTTAATGGATGTGTAGAATTTCTAACAGCACTTTTTATCAAGTGCTTTTTCTTTGGGGTTAGCTCTATTCCTTCATAATTTATGTTTGCTTTCCCGGAGACTGTCAATGTTCCTGTTTTATCAAAAACAATATCTGTAACTTTTGTTAATTCCTCTATCAAGTCAACATTACGCAAATAGAAATTATTTCTTCCCATTATGCGCAGTGCATTACCCGAAGTAAATGGTGTTGATAATGCCAATGCACAGGGACATGCTACAATTAAAATAGCAGTAAATACATTAAGTGCTGTATTTGTATTATAAAGCATCCATATGCCCGAAGAAAATATTGCAAGCCCGAGAATTATAAATGTAAAATATTTGCTTACAATATTAGCCAGAGAAATACTATTCATCTCTTTTTGTTTACTGAAAATTTTATTATTCCAAAGACGCGTAAGATAACTTTGCGAAATTTCTTTAATAGATTCAACCTCAATAGCGCCGCCGGTCTGCTTGCCCCCGGCATAAATTACTTCTCCTTGTTCTTTCTTTATCGGTAATGCCTCACCTGTTACAAAACTGTAATCAATTGTTCCGTTTCCTTTTATCAAAACAGCATCTACCGGAATAAGTTCACCATTTCTGATTATTAATCTATTACCTACTACAATTTTTTCTACCGGTATAGTGGTCTCACCATCATTCTTCTTTATAGTTATTCCAAGAGGGAAGTATGATTTATAATTTCGTTCAAAATTCAATGCATCGTAAGTTTTTGTTTGGAATAGTTTTCCTATCAGTAAGAAAAATATTAGTCCGGTCATAGAATCCAAATAACCAGCATTCGAAAAGAAGACTATTTCAACTAAACTCCTTAGGAAAAGGACGATAATGCCGAGTGCAATCGGTACGTCAATGTTTACAATTTTGTTCCTTAGACTTTTATATGCCGAGATAAGGTATTCCGAGCCACTATAAAAAAAGACGGGTATAGATAGAATTATATTCAAGTAATTGAAAAGTGTATTCAAACCGTGAGAATCTTGTGGTGATATAGATAAATATTCAGGAAAACTAAGCAACATTATATTCCCGAAACAAAATCCTGCAATTCCTATTTTATAATATTGTTTCCGAAATTCCTTATTGTTTTTGGAATCTCTTTTTTCTTCTAAATTGAGTAAAGGTTCGTAACCTATTGAATCTAATATTGTTACGATTTTTTTTAGAGATGAATTATTATTATAAGTAACTGATAGAGATTTTTGAAGAAAATTCACTTGTGATGCAAGTATATCATTATCCAATCTATTTAGATTTTCTAATATCCATATACAGGAACTACAATGCATCTGAGGAATTGAAAATATTGCTTTAGAAATTTTCTCATCATTAAAATCAATAAACTTTGTTTTGATATCGGTGTCATCTAAAAAATCGTAATTCCTTTTATTCTCATCTTTCTTTGTTATTCCCGGTGCATCAGAAATCGAATAATATGTGCACATATCATTATTATTCAATATCGAAAAAACACTTTTGCATCCATTACAGCAAAATATTTTATCATCAATATGAATTTTATCATCAGGACATTCATCTCCGCAATGATAACATATAAGGTTTTCACTTATTGATTTTTCTGTGCTATTCAATTTTAATTATACTCTGATATGATATATCCAACATAAAAAAAGAGCCGATAACTTTTTATTTTATTATCTGCAATTTATAAAGAATTTATTCAATATGGGTAAATTATAGAATAAATTTACTGCAAATAGGTTGTGCTGTCTTTTTTTGTTGGTTTTTGAAAAACTAATGCGGAATATTTATGATTTTACTAATTTTGTTTTGTATCAATTAATTATGGTTATACGTGAATAAATTCTTTAGTCCAAGTTTCATAACAAAAGCGTTGCAGTATTTCGCTGGGATTATATCAGCAATAGTACTCAACTTATTCTTTTTTGAATTACTACAGGGCATTACTGCTAAGTTGGTTGGTTTTGAAAAAGTGGAATTTCTATTATCTAAATTAAAACTCTACAACATAATTAATTTCACAAGTGAGAAATCCGTAATACTATTATTTATTGTTTTTTTCTCACCCCAATTGTTGTCAATAATATTTTCTGAGTTTGTTTTTTCATTTTTACTAAATAGATCAAAATTATTCTTTAGAGTTCTTGCAGTATCAAATTTAACTTTACTTTTATTTTTGGTTGGATTATTTACAAAAATGGTTACTTCGGGAAGTAATCAAGAAAATGATTGGAATTTATTCTTTTACTTTTCAGGGGTTAATGAATTATTAAAAAACATAACTATTTCATTAATTACATTAATAATAACAGTATATTCAATAATACGTATTTATCAACTTATAAAATTTGGGAAACGATATGAGCAGATTAACGGGTAAAACAGTATTTATTACGGGTGCTACTTCCGGAATAGGAAAATCATGCGCCTATGCTTTTGCTAAAGAAGGTGCTAGCTTAATTATAACTGCCCGCAGAATTGAAAAATTAAATGAGATCACAGCAGATTTAATGAATGCTTTTGGAGTAAATGTATTACCATTAAAATTAGATGTTCAAAAAAGAGAAGAAGTTAAAAAAGTGATTGCTGAACTTCCGGAAGATTGGAAGAAGATTGATATTTTAGTTAATAATGCAGGACTTGGAAGAGGGTTAAATAAACTTTACGAAGATAACCCTGACGGTTGGGATGAGATGATTGATACAAACGTTAAGGGATTGTTATATGTTACCCGCGAAATTATACCACAAATGGTCGAAAGAAAAGAGGGGCATATTATTATGATCGGTTCCATTGCAGGCAGAGAGCCATATTCAAAAGGTGCAGTTTATTGTGCTACGAAGTTTGCTGTAAATGCTATTACCCGTTCTCTCCGATTAGATGTAGTTGATAAAAATATTAGAGTTAGTACAGTCGATCCGGGATTAGTAGAAACAGGCTTTAGTGAAGTACGTTTTTATGGTGATAAAGAAACCGCAAAAAATGTTTATAAAGGGTTAACGCCATTAATTGGTGATGATATTGCCGATGCTGTGATCTATGTTGCTACCCGACCCGCGCATGTAAATATTGCTGAAATGGTTGTTTTTCCTACTGCTCAAGCTGCAGCCACCACAGTACACAGAGAATAAATTTATTAAAATATTTTTTATTAAATTAACTGATATATGTGTCGATAATAAAAAAGGTGGAATTTATAAAAAGGGTTAATCTTTGTTATTAAGCACTAGAAATAGCAATTATATAAACAAGGAAAATATATTCCCTGCTGTTGCCGGGATTATATGTTTTTTGTTTTCCCCGTATGGAATTTCTATCGATTTCAAAGTAACAGTTATTAATGTGCCTTGGGCTGTTTTTTTGCCAATATTTATTTCTATGGCGTATGGAATGAGAGCTGCATTAATTACCGGGCTCTTCGGTGGTGCATATTATCCGTTTTTATTATGGCACAATAACGGTTGGGCAAATGTTTTAAATTTTGCCATTTTGTTGATACTGTACTTATCAGTTGGGTGGGCATATAAATCGAAAGTCGAAGAGAAGCATCGTATATTCTATAAACGATTTTTATACACTTTAGTTGCGTATTTCGTTTTGATGACTATTTCTTACCGATTTTTATTTAATGTAGTGTTATCTTTAAATCCTTCATTTTGGAGTCCTGAAGCAACAACAACCCTACCGGTATCTTTATTAATTAACTTTATTTTAAAGGATATTATAAATTTTACTTTCTTGATTGTCCTATCTGATTCTTTATTAAGAATTTCATCTGTACGTCAATTTTTAAATTTAGATTCACCTTCTA
>Ga0172380_10009754_pt1 | contig 10181 bp, 20 predicted proteins | sample Leawe162metaG_FD_119747 | JGI IMG/M metagenome (GOLD analysis project Ga0172380, IMG submission 119747) | Leachate microbial communities from a municipal landfill in Southern Ontario, Canada - Leachate well 162 metaG | ecosystem: Engineered > Solid waste > Landfill > Unclassified | place...
AAGTGACAAAGGTCGTTAAAAGTCTGGTCATTGAGGTTGTTATCACTGTCCCAGTCACCACCCCAGCGAAGTTGGCAGTTCATCTGGGAAGCAATACCTTTAATAAAGCCAGCAAGGTAGTAGAATCTTTTAAGATCTGCCCAATCTATAGGATACGGGGCAAGGTCTACTGCCAAGGAGGGAAACAGTAGATGCTTGCTATCCTTAGTCTTGGACAGACCTTTGTTTATAAGGGTAAGTTGCTCTGCCTGGGATCTGTGGCCAGAGATTATGGTAAAGTCATAGTGTTTAATAGCCTCGTTGCACAAGCGCATGAGGCGTTTTTCACAGGTGATTAGTTTTGTAGTAGATTCTTGACTGAAAGAGGGCATTTATTTAGCTCCTGTTACGTCAAAATCCTTAGCTGCACGGCCGAAGGCAGCAATCCCGGCGGCTTGTAAGATAGTTGTTAGTTCAAATTGGCCAGTGGAGGCTACCTGTAGTGCTGCCATTGCAGCTGCTATAGCGTAGCTTATAAGACTTGTCTTCCAAGAAGTTCCGAGTAAGGTATTTAGCATTTGCATCTCCTTGTGTTTATAAGTTTGGAACCCAATTAGGATCTGATGGGTCTAGTTCGGGGCTTTCTATCTCCTGGAATTCAGCATCAGTAGCTTCAACAGGGGAGTTGCATGCAACTTCTTCTTTCTCCAATTGGATTAGATACCCCACAAGACCCTTTAGTTCAGTAGGTTTACCATCAAGGACTAGTTCGTTTTCCTTGAGGACTTTAAAGGCATACATTAAGTCACGAAGAGGAGCCTCTGCAAGCTTCTCCGGGGTAATGTTTTCAAGTACCCGGGCCTGAAGTTCAGTAAGTTGCAGGGATTGCAGTGAACGGTATTGAGTAAGTATCCCTTGCTTCGACTGAATATCAGCCATTTTCTTAGAAATCCGCCGGCAGGAGATATCAAAGGTATCCGACATATCCTTAATAGTCATGCCCCGTTCTAAGCAGTCGTATAGAATGTCATCTTCTATCGGGAAGTCGTTTGTTTGCATGCTGCTACCTGACATAGACTATACTCTTTGATTCTAGAAGTTTCTTTATAACAGGATCTAATTCGTGCCAGATACAATCAAGTGCATCAAGTGGAGAGATGTATTCATCTTTGAGTATGCATTTGATAGAGTTAAGGTCGTCGTCTTTACTGTATACGCATTGTCTACAATCTTTCTTAGTTTCAGCCTCAGGCATAAGATCCTTACCCCCTGTCTACAACTGCACTATCCACACCAAAGCCTGTGTGGTAGTGACGCTTGTGATCATCCCAAGATGGGCCATGATTACACTTCGATTGCATCTTCTCGCAGTCATCACGGAGCATAACCTTAGCAAGAATCTTCTCATGATCTTGGATGATGGATATCAGCTTACTACATCCCGCGCGTAGTATACAAGCAATGATTGCAAGTAGAACGACCACAGCAGGTCCCCAGTTAATCTGTTCTATAGCTATAAATCTATCCACCCTGTCTCCTCTGGTTAACTTAGATTTAACCATACCTTCTAGATTTTAGAATACATCCTATTACTCAGATGTCAATAACTTTTTTAAAGGGAATGTCTTTATTTTCGATAGGGTACTTAATTCCCCGGCGCGGCTCACTGCCAGTGGGTGGGCGGGAGGGCCCTTCCACCAGTACCTCTTCTACTTCCACTTATACTTCTACTTCAAGTAACTAAACCTCATGAGCTGCGTTACCTCCTAACGTCGCTGTAATGACAATTTCAGTTACAACCTCGTGCGCTGTCTTACCTCCTAACGTCGCTGAAGAGCCACGCCGGGAGAATGTCAACTTTTGACACGGTAAGCTCCCTCCGCCACCAACTCGTTAGTAACCTCGGGCGGAGTTTACCTCCGTACCGTCGCTGTAATGATAACTTCAGGCATGCCCTCATATACGAAGTTACCTCCTAACGTCGCTGAGATTTCCGGCGCGGGCTAGTCTTTCCACTACCTATAACTCTATTCCTACTACTAAGTTATTAACTTACGCTATCCTTCCTCCTAGCGTCGCTGATATAACTATTACAATCAAGTTCTACTTATTGGAACCTTCCTCCTAACGTCGCTGTGTCTAGCATGATTAAGTTTTACTTGGTGGAGTTTACCTGGTGGAAGTTACCTCCTAACGTCGCTGCGATACCCGTGGTAGAAGGCAACCTGACCCACCTAATCTTAACCCTGACTACACAGTGGGTAGGGCGCGGGCTTCTTCTCTAAAAACATTACATTTGGTACTTTTTTATACACTCTTTTTGTAGAATAGAGAGGTCGTCTTTACCCGGCTGACGTAGGTCGTGGGGTCTTAGGGGGGAGGTCAAGGTGAAGAGATTTGTGGGCTGGAAGAAGGTCGGGCCTCGGTCGTCTAGATAAATATATAAATAGATATACAGTTATGTAGATGACTAGAGATCTAGTAGACTAGTACTCTAGACAAGTAGTGATAACATAATAGACTAGTACTCTGTTTGTATATGTTACATGTGTATCTATACATCTAGAGTAATAGACTACTAGTTATCTAGTCAGTTAGTGTACTAGACTACTGAGGAACTAGTCAGCTAGTAAAGCCCAGTTTAATCACGCCAACTAAAGCCGCCAAAGCTGGCGTGATTATGGCGAGATGGCGGGTTTATGGCGAAGTTGCAAAAGGTGTGCCAATTAGCTAGATTGACTGCTGGTGCTGGTTTACGTGGTTTGGCATTGAGGTTGCATTGGTTAGCAGGTGTCGTTGGTTGATGAAACTTTTTGGTCTTTGAAAATTGAATATGTCTGCCTATAAAGGGTGGGAGCGGGTTTCGACGGACGCTCCACCGATTCGAGCAGAGAGGTCAAGTGTTTAGTACTGCCCATTTAAGAAAGGGAGTACTAAAGATGACTAAAAAAGAGATTTTAGACCACCTGAAATCAGGTGGTAGTGTGTGTGATTACCGGGAGTTTGATCCCGGTATGTGTTCTAACGGAGGTCATTACGCAGTGCAGTACCGGCTGCGTAATGGAGTGCTGTACTCGCTGTCCACCTGTGAGGACGCGGAGTGGACGGAAGAGTATGTTGAAGGGTTTGTAGAGTTTGTTCTGCAGACCTGGGACGACGGATGCTATTACCTACACGGCTCCAGATGGAGCCTGGATGATTGACATAGTAAGTGGGCAGTATTAAACACTTGACCAGGAAAAACCCTTAGGTCTTTAGTTATCCATCTGACCTTTTAAGGAACGGTGTAAGACCAAACTTGAAAGGAAAAGATGCCATGAGTGAAACGATTGGAAAGAAAAGATGGATAAACTGGAGTGTAAGTGAAGACCTTCTGACGTTAACTGCCACGTTCGACTGGCCCGGTGTTGAAGACTTAGTGATAAATGTTAAGGATGTTTTTAAAAGCCGTGGCTGGGATCACTTGGAGGATGTTGAGAAGAAGATCTTTATCAACGGACTGAAGCAAAGGCTTGCTGATAAGGGAGCGGAGAGTAAAGACAAGGCCGTTACTGCGAAGGAAAAGCGAGCTAGCTTTGCTGGTATCCTAAAAATGATAGTAGAAGAGAGAAAGTACTCGAACAGCGTTAGAGGTGGAAAGACAAGTGATGTCTTGAAGGTGAGTAAGGCGGCGTTAGGGAATAAGCTCGCAACGTTTAGTGAAGATGAGCTGAATGTTGGTGTGAAGTTTGGATTGTACACGGCTGAACAGGTTAAAGCCGAGATGGAAAGAAGGAAGGAAGCTCCGGTAGAATAGTGTAAGAATGTCAAATGTTGACACGGTCAGATGGATAGTTAAAGACCTAAGGGTAGTGGGTGAAGGTAAGGAGAAGGTTTGATAGGCTACTGTTAGTAACGGTAACGGTAGGCGTAGCGTAACGGTATGTGTAATATGCCGTACACACGTGTTTTAGGGGTCAAAAACGTTGACATGCTAAGCTGTAGAGGAAGGTACTTAGATACTAAAGTACTGACATAGACTCTCAGTGACTTTCTTTCTTTCTTTAGTTATATATATATTATATATATGTATATATAAGATAGAAGAGAATTAGAGATTTTTGTGAGATAGCTTAAAGGTGTTTAGTAATCTTAGCGTGTCAAAAGTTGACGTTCTTAGAAGGTGTTTGTAGCTTAGCGTGTAACATGATTTATGGTGTGATTTGGTGTTTCCCGGCATGTTACCGCTACCGTTACGCTACGCCTACGCCTTCACCTACAGGGTTGAATGTTACACCTAGAAAGTCTGTAGAATCTGCGTCTTTAGGTAGGCAAAGAAAGGACGTGGGTGGATTATGTCTGGAAGAGAAGAAGGGCCAGTTTGCACAAAATGTAATAAAAGAGAATCAGTTATTATGAAAATTGATATGGAAGAAACGTCTGATAAGACAATAAAGGCAGTAGCTCACATGTTACAAGATCCAATGTTCCAGTTAGCTTGGTGCAGTTGTGGCCATATCTGGACGTATAGAGAGGACGAAAAGGAACAGACGCACTGGATGAGTATATAATAATTAACTAACCAGACGCAGATTGTATAGACTTTCTAGTTACGTAACATTCAGCGACACTAGGAGGTAAACTCCACACGGAGTAAACTCCACAATAGTGGAATGTAGTACCAATGTATTCCTTGGAGGTATAAGGTAAGGTTCACTTAAACCAAGGAAGGCAGGTGAGAAGATGAAGGTAAGAGAGTTTGTTAGGTGGCTTGAAGAGCAAGATGCAGGTAATAAAGAGATTGTCTTTAAGCATAGGAACGGCAAGGTTATGTGTGTGAGGTATGGTTGTTGTGATACTGAGAGCTTTACATTAATACTTACAAACGTTGACACACCACTTGATTTTATACCGATTAAAGAAGGTTAATAATAACAATCTTACTTTATACCTTCAAGAAATACATTGGTTGTTTGGAGCGTGTCAAATGTTGACACGGTAAGATGAGCAAGCTCATAACTGAACTGGAGAAAAGCTATGAGAGCTAGAACAGTTCCGAAAAGGAAAGTTGCCCGATTGTACGCACTGATGACAGCGGGCGGGAAGATTTTGATTTATAAAGTGATTAAGAAAGGAGTTAATGTATGGAAAGGGAACTTGGTAAGCAGCATAGGGTAATTGCACAAAGGTTCTTTCAGGGAAAGTTGATTTGGACGGGAGTTTTCACTGGTAGTACAGGTGAAATTTTAACGAAACTTGAGACGTTGATAAGGTTAACTGGAAAGGATAGGGTTACTTGGACTTTCACCGATGCTTGAAAATAAGACTTGACAGTGCTGTGGTTTAGGTATATGATGTATTTGAATGGGTGAAGATAGATAATAGTTTAACTTAAAAGAAGGAGAAAGAAAATGTTAGCTGAATGTCCAGTGTGTGGTGATCGAGTAGCTTATCAATTTACTGATGACGGTTTTTGTGCTACCTGTAATTCATGCGGAGCACATGTAAGGCTTACAAACTTCGAAGAAGCTAGAATTTCTGATATATTCATCACCGCAGCAAATGATGATAAAATTCTGGCTATTAAGAAGTTCCGGGAATTAACTGGCTGTGGATTGAAGTTCAGTAAAATCTTCATCGAGAAGATCATGGATCTTCAGGCAGTGGTAAAAGGAAATCCTGACAAGGATTGGTAGCACCAGGTAACTGGTATCCAGGCCAGCGCGGGGTTCGAGTCCCCGCTTACCAATACTTAAACAAACAACAAAAAGGAGAATACTATGAAGACAAGAACAAAATGTATTATCTGGCTCGAAAACCATCCAGACTTTAAACCCGGCTGGTACTTCAAGACAGAAGATGAAGGACTTATTGGCCCGTACAGCCGCTTCGAAAAGGCTGAACATGCTTTTAACCTCTATGTAAAGGAGTTATAATGCGTCTAAAGTCAACGAAGTTGTGCCTCGACTGCGATGAAGTCTTTGAACATACAGCGCGGGCAATCTGCCCAAACTGTCTCTCAGAGCAGTCAGTATTTCTTGTCACTTTCATTCAACCACTACCACTACCACCCATAGAAGAAAGGAGTTACCTACCATGCCAGAAGAAAACAATAAATACCTGCGTGTTAAGAGAACTATCTACCCAAACATTCACCAGATGCAAAACATGGCTACAAACCTGCGTGTCAAGTTTAAACAGTCATCTTACATTGAGATAACTGTATGGGATTATAGCCTAGGCCACACTACTCTCGCAGAAGAGAAATACAGTATCTACATAGCAGACACCTACGATCACAGGCCCCACAAAACCTGGAAAGATCTGCAAGATGACTACTTCAACCTCATGTCCGGCAAAGTCCCTCCGATAACTAAAGATATCTAACATCTAATCTGGGCGTGTCAAAAGTTGACGCGCTCGGATTAAAGGAAACAAAGAAATGTCAACGAAAAAAAGAGACATAAACCGTGTTACAGTAAGGACTGATGATTTACTCCTAGTAGAAGCTCCTACTAAGAGGTATCCAAATTGTATCTTTGCAATCTCCCCTTGGGATGAGCAGTTTGTAATCCAGGAGTCTTTCTATTGGATACCTTTAACACCGGCAGCTATAAATCCCACGCGGAATCCAGTAATACGTGACAGACATAGTGGTATGTACCTTTCACACTTTCTTCTTGGAAAGGTAGGAGTTTCAATTCGTGTAACTTACCTCGATGGTAATTGCTGGAATCTCACGCGGGAGAATATGTCTATTCACAAAGTTGGGAAGCAACCACTACCTGAAGGTGAATTTATTCAGAAGCTAAAGTCTATGCTGCCGCAAGGAGACGGTTATGTATGAAAGAACAGCTTTATGGGTAATGAAAGATGGTGGAAAAGTAGCTGTGTGCGTCATACCTAAGTTACTAATTAGTGAGTATATTAGTATACTCACTAAGGCATATAATCAGTATGAAGAGCTAATTGCTAATACTCCAATTATTTATGGTAGTATAGCTTCATACCAGCTAAAGAAAGAAATTGATAAAGTTTTAAAAACGCAATCTACTATTCTTGAATGGATAGAAACTTTTAAAGAAGAACTTAGATTTCGAGATAACCTTGAAAATAACACTTGACAGACCCACGGAATATGGTTATATTGTAACATATCGGACGGAAACGGAAATACTAATCTAACAAGGAGACTACGATGGAAGTTGACAGAAAGAAACTTGAAGAGATTTTAGAGGATCTAGATCACGATTGCCCAAAAACTGCTGCAATGAGCGTACACCAGATACTTAACACTAATGATGATACCCTTGACTTCGACGGTTATGACAGTGCCCTTTGCATTGACACTGCCATAAAGTCAATCCTGCATAAACACCCAGTTTCTAAGTCCACATGCTACGAGTGGATTAAATTCTACTTATGTTTTTACAGTACAATACTCGTAATCAAGATTCAGTGCAAAGATATCATTAAGGAGGTTCTTAATGCAAAGTAACGAGTCAGTAGACTATGTTAAAAGAATCTTTGACACTGCCATAGGCATGGTCGAGGGTTCCCGGATTCCCCTGGAGTTCCGCGACGAAGGTCAACGAGACTCCTTTCGAGTTCGCTTCTACAACGAGAAAAAGAAATACTCCCTGCAGTTTGGGGAAATTGAAGCTTCGGCAATCATTTGCCAGAAACAAACAATCGGTAATCGTCTTCTTCTCATTATCAAGAAAGTCCCGACCATGTCAACTCCCTTCGTCATCACCCCAGACGGCGAAGCCATTGAGATTGACATGACCCCGGAGCTAAAAGCTCCCCAGGTAGACCCCAAATTTACACTTAACTTCGGGGCCGGCCCGGAGTCAGAAGAAGACAGACGTAAACGCCTTATGGCTGAGGAAGGGATAAACGAAGATGAAAGTTAATGAAGAAGATGCAAGGAAAAAATGGTGCCCTGAGTGCCGGGCTGCGGAGAAGTTAGACCAGCACTGTCTCGCAAGTGACTGTATGGCCTGGGTCTTCAACGACGACAGTCTAACAATCGGCTTCTGCGGCCTTACATCACATAAGACAGATTCAGAAAATAATCTTGAAAAACGTTCTAACTTACGTATGCGGGGTAGACTGTAAATGTCAACCCTAATCTCTAAACATCCCGATGTCCTCGGTAAATACTTTGCCGGAGGTAAGTTTAACTACTGTATCCAAGTTAAGCACGCAGTAACCCTTACCCCAAAGACCTGGGACCCTCCAAGTGGAAATCCATATTCTTACATCAACTACGTATCCGCCAAGTATTCGGAATGGCAGTTTAGTACAGCAGAAGACTTAGAAGCCTTTTGCTCCACCGCTCTTTCTAAACCAGAACCAGAACCAGCACCAACTAGCGCACCATCTTGCCAACTTCCACTACAAGGAGAACACAAAGAAGATGTTCAAGAATCTTGCTGAACGTAAAAGTCTCCTCTGCCGTGATTGCAGAGCATGTTGTAAAGAAATCCACTTTGAACAACAATTCCCTGAAGTCGAACAGTCCCTAGCTGCGCTACAGTTTTACCGCTCACGCGGCTTAAACGTCCTAGTTGAAAACAGAACTTTACTTATCCGAGTACCCCACATATGCCAGTACCTAACATCAACTGGCTGCTCTGACTACACTAACAGACCACAAGCCTGTCGCCTGTATGACGGTAGAAAAGATCCTTTCCTTAAAGACATCTGTAAATGGAAGGAGTTAAACAATGTTACCAACTCTAGATGAATATAAGAAAGGTGTAACTAACTGGGATCACCGTTACCGAGACATCCCTATACACCTAACTCACCACTCTGCATACGGAGATACCCCAGATGGTATCTGGAACTACTACCTTTTCTTGAAAGAACCTATGTTCGCAGATCCTGACGCCTTCAAGCTCTTTTCACTTGGTGAGTACGGTAACATCCCAGATCTTAACTTCCACGGCGGGGTTTCTTTTATCGAAAAGAGTACCTTTCTTTACAGACCTACTATGACACACTACCGCCTAGTAAAAATCGGCTGTGACTACAACCATCTCAGTGACTTTAAATTTCAAGAATTCTACACCTACTCCTCAGTTCTACAAGATGCAAAAGACTTTGTAGACTTTCTTTACTCCAACTATAAACTCAACACAGTATGCTGCTACTCAGGTATCATGGCTCCACGCTCCGAGTTCATCGAAACCCCTACTGGAACCTTCATCCACAAGACCGTCAAGAAACTGTTTGATACAGTAGACCCAGCTAACAACCCTAACCACCTAGAAAGGTAACTCACAGTCATGGCAATAACCAAGTACTCTCGCATCATAGCTAATGCAAACTCCCTTCCCATTGGGCACTCCCTTGTCATCCCCTGCACTTCCTTCTCCCAGATGGAATCCACCCGCATAGCTATGTTCCGTAACCAGTCTACTAAAAAACTAAACTCCCAACTTTCTATCTCCCGCAATTACTCTAAGCCACTAGGCTACCATGTAACTCTTACAATGCAGCAAATCACCACTTCTACTGTCAAGTACATGAAACATCCAGACATATAACAATCAATGGAGCATGTCAACATTTGACACGCTAAGCTGAGGGGAGCTAAGCTGGAATGGAGAACTTAAGTAAAGGTGGTATAACTATCTCTAGGAAGAAATGGAACTTACTAGGTGAGCCCGAGAAGGCTCTTGCTAAGAAGATGGGGATTAAACCTACTCCTTCTAGGTCTGGGGAAGATATACCACCGGAGGAAAGTAATCGGGCTAAAGTGGAAAAGAGGGCATCTTACGTCCTCGGGGTTGTATTGGAGTGTAAACTTTGCAACAGTCATACGGTAAGTATCTTTAACATGGTAAATGCCGGGACTGCAAAGCATCCGTGTCTGGAAGCAAAGGAGTGCGGGAGGAAAGAGGAGGTCTTTGTTAATAAGTGGGAAACGAGGCATACTTCAGTATGTAAGCAATGTAGAGATAAGTTAAGATACTGGCCTAAAGAGCAAGTTATAAATCAACTTATAACTGATAGACTTTGCCCAGGGAATAAGAAGTGACACGTACTGGCTGCTGTCCACGTGGGCACGGCTGCGACCGGGAGCAGTGGGAGAGGGTGAGAAGACTGTGGGAGGCGAAGGGATGACGATTGAAGAGAGAGCATATAAACTGGCCTTGGATGTTTTGGACGCTGAAGCTATCACTCCCCGTTTTTATGTAAAATGTGAACAA
>Ga0172380_10009755_pt1 | contig 10180 bp, 10 predicted proteins | sample Leawe162metaG_FD_119747 | JGI IMG/M metagenome (GOLD analysis project Ga0172380, IMG submission 119747) | Leachate microbial communities from a municipal landfill in Southern Ontario, Canada - Leachate well 162 metaG | ecosystem: Engineered > Solid waste > Landfill > Unclassified | place...
ACCCGCATCACATTTGAACTGACATTTCGTTGCGGTATCGGGACTTTGGTATGTCCATGGGGTATTCGTAGAGAGTCCGGTCGATTCTTCACCGTCCCACGCTGACGCGTTTGTGGGGATGGTGCCGGTACACGAAGGCGGCGGAACTACCGTTATCTGGATGCTTCCGTGTGACCAGGTCTGGGTATAAGTATAACCATCACCATTAGAAGGTCCTGGGTCTATAAAACCGCCATATATAACAGTGTATGTGCCGGGTGTTGATGGTGCGGTAAAACTTACATCTGGATAACCATAGAAGTCACCGTGATTAGGTTGGCGAGGTATGGTGACGGTCGGTCCGGGTATGACCCATGGGTCTCCAATCTGGGGCCAAGCGCCGAATTGTGCGCCTTCAGGCATCATCTGAATGGTACCAGTCGGCAATGATGGCATGGACTCACTCCTCACGAGTGAAAGTTCGGCTATTCCTGTAATGGTCTCTCCTGGATAGTAGGTGCTCGGTATACCTGTAGCGCCCGTATCAGGAACCAGCCTAGCATATACATGATGATCACCGCCCATCCCACATGCAAACCCTGCCCCATCATCACAGTGATAGAGCTTGTGTGCCAGAGCGCCACCTTGTCCTTGTGCATCTGATACTTGTGGAACAAATAAGAACAGTGCGAGCACCATTAACGCCTTCTGTTTTGGTGAAAGACGTCCGAGAAGGAAAAGGAGTACCAGAAGCGCCAAAAGTGCCACACCTGCATAGGTGTAGAGGCTTCCACCATCCTGCATCACCGTATCTCCCTCGCTTACCTGCTGATCGGGAATTGAAATAGTTTGCGTATCAACGACAGCACCATCTTCTCCAACGAATGAGATTGTCAGCATCTCTCCAAAGCACGGTGCAAGTGGAATATCAGTACGCGTTCCTTGTACTGGTACTAGGTCTTTTGTACATGCGCTCTGCGCAGCATTCGATGCAACCGTAAGGCCCATATACTTGGTACCGCGGTTCACCACGATACTAAGAACCGGTGTTTCACCTTCCATGATGAATGTATTGATGATCGATGGTCTTATTCGCGCAGTATCCATCTCAAAGATACGACGATTAACTACCTTGTCACCGTCGAGTAGACTGACCTCAGCAGCATAGGTGCCGCTTGGCAATTCCTGCGAGAATCCGCTGAATGTGACGATCTCGAGTTCCTGCGGATCCAGTGTGATATCTGCTGTTACTGCGTCTCGAACTGGCTCACCCAAGAGACCACCTGAACGAAGCACGAGTGAAGCACGAATAGCCTGAGACTCGGCACCTCCATTACCAATGGTACAGAATATCTCTCCTGTGGTAGTCACCGTACCTATAGAGCACATCTGTGACTGGATCGATATCTGTGATTCTGACGGAGCAAGATCATACACACCAACCGTGTTACGTGCGAGTGCAATATCATCTTTTGCACGTACCACAACGGAAACATGGTACTCACCAGAAATACCCGCTGGTGCAGTGTAGGAGAGGCTACGCGCAACGGGAACACCTCCGCGAAGCGATAGAGTTTCATCTGCCACAACAGTATCAACGACTGTTAACCCTCCCTCCGCTTCAATGTGATACAGGACCAGGCCGTAATGCACGTCTTCCTGCAATCCATCGCTTAAGATGCTGAAGGAGACATCGATTCCTCGGTCTATTTCAGCAGCCGTAACATCGGTTATTGAAACGGCGGGCGAGATCGCTGAAGGGCTCACGACCGTCTCTTGAGCACTGACGAACGGGGCGAGTACCACAAGAGTACCGAGCCCTATAGCGACGAGAATCGCACGCATAAATGCGCGCAGGTGAATATATGTATGCATAACACATATATTGTATCGCGTATCCTCTTCACCCTGTGGATTCTTTGTGCATAACAGCGCGCATAAAGTACGGAAACGCTGTGGAAAGGGACTGCATATCTCTCTGTGATACTATAGAGAACAACATCTGCATGATCGCACGACTCACTGGCACGATACTTGATGTAGGGCTCACCCACCTTGTTCTTGATGTACATGGTATCGGCTACCTCGTATTCATCTCTGGCAAAAGTACCTATACCTACGGGGAGGAGTGCACTTTTTTTACACACCTTGCGGTTCGGGAAAATGCACTCGATCTATATGGATTCAATACTCGCGATGAACTTTCAGTATTTGAAGCGCTTATAAAGATACCAAAGATCGGACCTAAGACTGCGATCCAGATCCTTTCTCAGACCGATCTCACCACACTTTCGCGCGCTGTCTCGAGCGATGATGCCTCATATCTTTCAAAGATGTCTGGCCTTGGCAAGAAAAGCGCCGAAAAAATCGTTGCTGGACTGCGAGACGTTCTCGGAGAAGATGGATTTATCCATACAGGACCTCGTACTCATGAACGGGATACTGACGTCGTGGATGCCTTGGTGGCACTCGGGTATCCTCAGCGTGATGCTGCGAATGCGGTACAGCAACTTCCCCCAGAACTCCCTGGTACATCTGCCCGCATTAAAGAGGCTTTGAAATATCTTGCTGGCTGATTTTTGAAACTATAGAAATATCGGTATACTGAACATCTATGGATACACTGCTATACCACATCCGCCGCCTGATCCCCTCTTCACTCTTTAAGCTACTCCAACCACCCTATCACTTCGTGTTTGCGTTCTTGGGCGCACTTATCTATCGTTTTCCTTCGAAGGAGATCACGGTCATTGGCGTAACCGGTACCAAAGGAAAGTCGACGACAGTTGAACTCATTAATGCAATTCTCGAAGCCGATGGGAGACGAACTGCCGTTGCAGGCACCATTCGTTTCAAGATCGGAGAGAAGAGCGAACGCAACCTTTATAAGATGACGATGCCTGGTCGTTTTTTTATTCATAAGTTTCTTCGTGAAGCCGTCAATGCAGGGTGCGATGTTGCGGTCATAGAGATGACTTCACAAGGCGTACTTCAGTATCGACATGCATTCATTGATCTTGATGCACTCCTCTTTACCAATCTCTCCCCTGAACACATCGAATCTCATGGCTCATACGAGAAATATATTGCTGCAAAGCTTGAACTTGCACGTGGCTTAGAAAGATCAAAGAAGCGACCTCGCTTTGTGGTCGCAAACAAAGACGATGAGCATGGTCACCTATTCCTTGCGGCACATGTTGAACACTCGCTTCCCTACGGTCTCTCTGATCTTGAACTCCATACACTTAATAAGGACGATATAAGCCTTGTGATTGATGGAGCAACCATCCGTGTACCGCTCATTGGCCTCTTTAATGTATACAACGCCCTCGCCGCGATTACGTGTGGACGCGCATTTGGAGTCCCACTCAAGACGATCAACCGAGCTTTGACCAATTTGGCACCGATCAAAGGCAGGGTTGAGCGATTCAAGTCACCAAAGGGCGCCGAGAAAAAATTGACTGCGATTGTTGACTATGCGCATACTCCCGACTCTCTTGAGAAGCTCTATCAGGCATTCGAGAAGGAGCATACCGTCTGTATCCTCGGCAATACTGGTGGCGGACGAGATACCTGGAAGCGTCCCGAGATGGGCCGCATCGCGAATCAATACTGCGATCGCATCATCCTTACGAATGAAGATCCATATGACGAGGATCCACGTAAGATCGTTGATGATATGGCGCGGGGTATCGATGATGAGTCGAAGCTCACCATCATTATGGACCGACGCGCTGCGATCCGCACTGCGCTTGAAGAAGCGCCTGATGGGAGCGTCGTCCTTATCTCAGGTAAAGGTACCGATCCATATATTATGGGCCCGCACAACACAAAGATGCCCTGGAGCGACGCGAAGGTGGTGCAACAAGAGATGACTGCACTCTTCGGAGACCCTTCCTAGCATTTCAAAACAAAAAACACGTCTGATGGTACGTGTTTTTTGTTTTATAAATCTCTGAAGTGAAAAAGCACAATGCCAGCACATACGGACACATTGAGCGACTCCTTGCTTCCAGCCATAGGCAACGCTACGTGTGCATCACTCTGGGCAAGAATTTCCTCTGGAATACCGGTAACCTCATTTCCAAAGATAAATACCGTATCTCCGTCGGGTACGTACGATTTGTATGCAATTGCTTGAGGGGTCTGTTCTACTGCCACCACCCCGACGCCTTCTTTTTTTAGGTGCACGATGACAGATTCCGCGTCTACACTTGTCTCGTATGGCACAGTATCGACTGCGCCAAGCGATGTTTTTGCAATCTCGGGATTAGGACGTCCAAAACGATCGATGGGTGTGGGAGTATATCCCGTCAGAAATATCTTAGAAACGCCTGCGCCGTCTGCGGTGCGAAATACCGATCCGACATTGTGAGCGCTTCGTATATTATGGAGAATGACGTACGTCTTTCGCATGATATGCGCATGGTACACTAAACTGAATGTTGAGCCTATTCCCCATACATTTTCTCGCACCAATCGCATATATTCTTTTACGTCTCTGTGTGGGACTCATCTTCGTACGATTTGCGCACTACCATCTCCAAAAAAGGATATTGTTTGTGGCGATGGTGGAGATGGCCATCGCTATTGGATTCCTACTTGGTCTTCTGACACAGATTGCGGCACTTCTTGCACTCGTATATACAACAGTATTGTTTGCGCTTCATAATCGTTTCGCATACGCTGGAGGCCCCACAAAGCAGACCTTGGTACTTGTTTTCTTCATATCACTGAGCCTCTTTATCACCGGTCCAGGTATTCTTGCATTTGATTTGCCGATCTAGCTTTCTGTCGACAACATGCTCGTATGTGGTATAAATGGCGTGCGCAAGAGCGCACAGCCATTCCGCCTAGGTGGTCTGGCAAGAGATCGTTCCCGCTTTACAAGCGCAGTACACCTTGTCGCTCTTTTGTTTCGACATTCGTCTCACAAAAGAGCTGGCAAGGTCCGGAAAAGTACCCCGTACTTTTCCGCCCATAGCTCAGCTCGGTACGCGTGAACAGTACCCCATACTGTTCACCCTTATTAAGGAGCCTGGTCGACAAAACAATAAACATCCGCCCATAGCTCAGCTCGGTACGCGTGAACAGTACCCCATACTGTTCACCCTTATTAAGGAGCCTGGTCGACAAAACAATAAACATCCGCCCATAGCTCAGCCGGTAGAGCAGCTCCCTTTTAAGGAGAAGGTCCTAGGTTCGATCCCTAGTGGGCGGACTCGAGAAAAAACAGTGCCTGCGCACTGTTTTTTCATACGAGTCCGAGCCGTAGCAATGTTTTGTCGACCGCAAGGAGACAAAACGATGCGAGGCGGGCTCGCGAATGCTTAGTAGATTGCACGCGAAGCGTGACAATATACTTAGCAATTTGTGAGGACTACGAATTACGTGTAACGACCGATTCCCTAGTGGTGCAGTCGCGAGTGCTTATCAAATTTCGAATGGAATGAAGAAATATGATCAGCAACTCGTGACGACACAATCATTTCCCCTACTTCTTCTCGGGTGGTACGAGCTTCGACAAGTTAATGAAGTCTGCGAAGCGAGAGAGTCGTGCAAATCGAATGAAGCGTGCGGCTTTAACAAACTCAAAGTTACCAAGTCCTAAATATGGAGGTAGTACCGAAATGAGGTCGATTAGTCCGAATGGACTCAATACATAACGCGCTCGCTTCTCTGCGGCAAAAAATCGTACCAGATACTCTAGGGTGAATATGATATTGGTGGGCCAATGAGTCCAGTGAAACATCGGCTCATATATATGGAGTGGCGGAATCACTTGCGTTACCGTCAACGGCAATGAGAAGCCAATGAGAAAGGCTATAGTGGCATTCACGGTAAAGAAATTCTTTGATTGTGGATTATCCAAAGAATCACTAATGTGCTGTTTGAATTCTGTATACCTCATAACGCAAGTACCCACGCCTCAAGGGCGAGACCTATATCTCGTTTGCCAAGATGTCCCTCATGATACAACGACAGGAGTGCACGAGAATGTGCATGCAACTCATCCTGCGTGAATTTCGCAAGCGCCCGCTTCGTCTTACTATATACAAACGGCTTGATCCCTGCCTCCTCTGCACTTCCTGTCTTTGCGACAAGACGCGCAGTGTTTATCTGCCAGAAAAGCAGACCAATAATTGCTTCATGCGTCACACCCGCACGCACCGCATCAGCTAGAAGTAGCCAGAGCGATTTCTTATCTTTTGCAAGAAAGGCATCAGTTAATGCAAACGTATTAAACCTCTCTTTCTTCTCTGCCGCCGCCTCTTCATACTCGGCAGCATATTTTTGAAACAATTTCTTCTCTGCTGCATTCAGCCCACCTTCAACAATTACAAACACTCTCGATGATTGCTGAAGGATTGGCAAGTCATCTATAAGAGCTTCAAATGCCTCTTCGTTTTCAGACATTGTATCAATACATGTAACTGAGGCGTCACCAAACAACGATACACTCCCCGCATGTTCCACGAATATGCCCGGTCGATAGTCGCTTCCCTGTATGCTCGATATTTCTTGCTTACCCGCAAGTGCACGCATACGCGCGTGGGCGTTTTCGCGAGTCTTCTGTGTATCGGTACCAAAATATACGTACAGCATAGGGCTATATTTTTTGCATTTCGTCCCAATTCTTCCCCACTTTTGCCTCCGCAGCGATAGGGACTTCTTTAGTTTCCTTCAAAGGAAGCACTGACTCCATAATGCGTTTGAGTACAGGAACTTCCTTTTTCACAAGCGCATCGCGGACCTCAAACACAAGCTCGTCGTGCACTTGGAGCAACATACGGACATCATCGGAAAGATTCTGTTCCTTGAGATGCGCATGGACACGCACCATGGCGACACGAATGATGTCGGCAGCGGTCCCTTGCACGGGTGCATTAATCGCCATGCGCTCCGCCTGCGCGCGAATGAATGGCGCCGATGAATTCATACCTGGGAAATGACGACGGCGTCCAAAATACGTAGTGGTATATCCGTGTGCGCGTGCAAATGCCTTTGTTTCTTCAAGGTATTCTGCAAGCCGTGTGAAAGTATTGAAATATGCATTGAAGAACTCTTGTGCTTCTTCTCGTTTTGTCTCTGGACCAAGATTGGCACGAAGTGCATTGACTCCCATACCGTAGAGAATGCCAAAGTTAATGACCTTTGCTTGACGACGCATATCGGCAGTGACTTCCTCGGGCGCAACATTAAATACACGTGCAGCAACACCTTTATGAACATCCTCACCGTTCTTAAAGATTTCAATGAATTTCTTGTCGCCTGACAAGAACGCAGCAACCCGTAACTCCACCTGCGAATAGTCTATCGATACGAGTGTGTATCCTGGTGAAGCGATAAATGCCTTACGTATCTCCCGACCTTCTTCGGTACGCACGGGTATGTTCTGAACGCCCGGATTCTGCGACGCCATACGTCCTGTCACCGAACCAGATTGTAGGAACGTGGTATGCACACGACCTTCCTTGTCCACTAGTTTTGGGAGCACATCGATATATGTTGAGACGAGCTTTTGCACTTCACGATAGCGGAGCACTTCACCAATGATTGGATGCATATCTGCCATCTTTTCGAGTTCTGACTCACGGGTTGATCGTTGTCCTGTAGCAGTATGTTTCTGATTCTTTGGCTTCAACGCCAACGTGTCATAGAGAATGTCACCAAGCTGTTTCGGTGAATTAATATTGAAAGAAGCACCTGCGTGTGCGTAAATACGCTTCTCAAGCTTCTCAAGCTCCGTATGCATCTTCTTGGAAAGCGCCTTAAGATGTTTCACGTCAATGAGCGCTCCCACACGTTCCATCTCACGAAGTACCGTGATGAGCGGGACCTCAATTTCTTCATACACGCGCGATAACCCTTGTTTCTTAATCTCTGTCTCCATATGCGCAAGGATTGCAGAGAAATCGGCCAGCTTGTGTGCGCGACCGTACTGCGTAATGTCATCATGTGTTGGATTGGTGGTATCTGAGGACAAGAGCCACAACGCGATAGCAGCCTTTGCAATGTCTCCATCATCTGCCTTCGGTACGTCAGGAGCAACCTCTGGTTCTTTTAGATCAAGGAAGTTCTTAATGCGTGTTGCAAGCGTCCGAAAGCCAAGCTCTGCAAAAAGTGTGAGGATGGTTTCTCCATCAAGTCCCTCCCGCCATGCGGTCTCAGGAAGTGTGAACGTGATGGGCGCATCCCGACGTATGGTCGCAAGCATTTTTGAAAAGAGCGCCTCTTCTTCATTAGCAACCACCAGTTCTATCATGCGATCTTTGAAGCCAGAGGCCTTGAGCGCATTCGCATCTTTCTTGAGTGCTTTGTATATACCTTCAACGGTCTTGAAATTGAGGATAAGATCGGTAGCGGTCTTCTCTCCTATACCTTTGATACCAGGGATGTTATCTGAAGGATCTCCCCGAAGCCCTTTAAAATCAGGAATCTGATCAGGACCAAAACCGAATCGGCTCAGTACGCCCGACTCATCATAGAGCACTGTGTCATTGAGTCCCTTCTTAAGGGTGTACACAAGCACACGCTTTCCATCAACAAGCTGTAGTGTGTCCATATCACCCGAAGCGATGATGGTGCGCAGCGTCTTATCTTTCTTTGTTTGTTCAACAATCGTACCGAGCATATCGTCTGCCTCAAACCCCTCATGCTCATAGATGGGTACGTGAAACGCAGCAAAAATATCGCGCGACCGGTTGATCTGCGCAACAAGTGAATCATCGGTCTTTGCGCGCCCTGCCTTGTATTCTTTGAATACCTCGTGGCGATACGTCGGTTTGGGCAGATCGTAGCAAGCAACAATGTAGTGAGGTTTCAATTCCTCGACGATCTTCATAAGCATCGCCACCACACCGTACAAGGCTCCCGTGGGTTCACCCGTAGGTGACGTGAACTCTGGAAGTGCATGGTATGCGCGGTGAAGAATTGCATGCGCATCAAGAAGCACCAGTGTTTTTTGTTTTGATTCTTTCTTTGTTTTTGCGGTGTTTGCTTTTGGCATAACTAGAAAGTGATTGTTCGAACCTCTCCGTGAAGCACGAAACCTATACGCGCCGCATCTTGTGGTATGACATCAGGGATACGTTCAGGCCACTCGATTGCAATGAGTCTCGTTGGGTCAGCGAGAAGCTCGGTGAATCCAAGGACGCGCATCTCGTCGTCTGACTCAATGCGGTATGCATCAATATGCGTGAGTGTTTTAAGAAACGGATGCTCAGCAATTGCGTAGGACTTCATCACTACAAAGGTTGGGCTCGTTACCTCTCCTGTGACGCCCAGCTGCTCTGCCAGAAGCTTCACAAATGCGGTCTTCCCTGCTCCTAGGTCACCTGAAAGTGCAACTACCTGCGCCCCGTCTTTTGGGACAAATCGAGCGATAATCTCTTTTCCGAGAGTATTCAATTCCTCAAGTGTCTGTATCTCTCTCGTTTCCATGATAGGAGCATTCTAGCATTTTATGAAATAGAAAAACGCCAGAGGCCCTGAAGGGTCCTCTGGCGTTTGGTACGACCGAACGATTCGCTCACTGATGACGATTTCCCGATCGATGGAAGTCCGGACGGCTCCGGTACTGCGCCACCGTTTCGGGTACGAATCTGGTGTACTTGTTCAGACCGAAAATACGCTGACTGGGCCCATAGTCCCACACAGGTGGGTACCTGGAAATGACCCACAACTGCTCCTGCCTGGCACGATCGTAGTTGTAGATGACGTACTGCGTCATGTACTCCGACGAAGTCGTTGCCACATCCGAGGATTCAACATAGTGCTGCGGGTACGAATCGCGGTGCACACGCTCCGCGTCAGGGAGCGCCGCCCCTGCGACTCCAACAAGACTGAGACACCCGAGCGCAATACACAAGCTTACCTTCTTCATGAGCTCCTCCGTTGATTGGCTCGCCTGTAGCATACACCCTTGAAAGAAATGTACGCAAGTTTTCTGTAAAAAATAAAAAACGGCGACTTAGGATTGTTGTTCCCAAGTCGCCGGTGCTCTGCTTCACTACCAGCGATGTCCACACTGGCGTGAGTGCCGATGGCTGGGCGGTGGCCCGAACCTTGGCGGCTGGTGGTAATACCGTTGCCACGGTTCAGCACGATAGTGCGACCGTTGCTGACCGCAGTTGTTGTAACAACCACCTCGGTTGTAGCTACGGTAATCGTACGACCGCCTGCTGTCGTCCCAACCACG
>Ga0172380_10009756_pt1 | contig 10179 bp, 14 predicted proteins | sample Leawe162metaG_FD_119747 | JGI IMG/M metagenome (GOLD analysis project Ga0172380, IMG submission 119747) | Leachate microbial communities from a municipal landfill in Southern Ontario, Canada - Leachate well 162 metaG | ecosystem: Engineered > Solid waste > Landfill > Unclassified | place...
AACGACTCAATCCGGGTGTGCTACAGGTGTGGCCTGTCGGTGTTCTCGGAATGGATATGCCCCGACCACGAAGGCTACGCCCGAACGAAGGCGTTGGATTGGTGGGTTTCGAGGTTCGGCAGGGCCGAGACGGAGAAGCTCACGGTTGACTGGGGACTGTCGGACATGTTTTTGGGTCAGCGCATCAAGGATGTCACTTTGACCATCACGGTTATTCGCAACGGGAAATATCAGGAGATCATAAAGCATGGACTCAAACCAAACCAGAAGTCGTGAACTGATGTGCGTCGGCGGCGTATGCGACGGCGAATTGGCAAACACCGACAGAATACAAGGCGACATGATTCAGCTTGCAAAGGCAGAACCTTCGTTACGCAATCCGGCAAAGATGGAATCTTTTGGCGAGTTCCTTGAAAGGGTCAATCAGCCTATTAAAACGGGATGGTATTTCAAGATGTACGCCCATGGCATTCCGTTTCTCGCTTCAATCGATTTCACATACGCAGATGCCATTCGCCACCTCATCGACTGCCACCGGGCGCCGCAGGCCTGAAGGGAATACCAATGTTCCCATTAAACCGACCCAAAACCACGATGCTCGACGCTGCGCTGGCCTACGCCGGCATGGGCTGGCAGGTCTTCCCCTGCCGACCAAAGGCCAAGGCGCCCCTGACGCCGCACGGCTGCAAGGACGCCACAACGGACCCGGAGACGATCCGTGCGTGGTTCGTCAGGTGGCCCGATGCCAACATTGCCTTGGCCTGCGGCCCGGAGTCCGGCGTCTACGTCGTGGACATCGACCTGGACACGGAACACGGTGTCAACGGCTGGGACAGCCTGAAGGCGTTCCCCGGATTTCCGCCGACGGTGATGCAGCGGAGCCCCCGGGGTGGGGCTCACTACTTCTTCGCCAGTAGCAACCCGCCGCGGAACAAGAACAGCTTCAGACCCGGCATCGACATCCGATCGACGGGCTACTACGTCATGCTGACTCCTTCGGTGCATCCCAACGAGAAGACCTACGAGTGGGAGCCCGGCAAGTCGCCCTTCGATTGCAGGCTTGCGGAGTTTCCCGCAAGCATGCGCCCCGAGGCCGAGAACGTGGCGCCGTGGGAGCGCAGACCCGCCGCTGCGGTGAAGCCGCCTGCTTGCCCCGCCAGCACCCCTGTGGTAGAACGGGCGCGAGCGTACCTCCTGGAGTGCGAACCTGCCAGGCAGGGGCAGGCAGGCCACGAAAAGCTGCTTTGGGCGGCCCGTGCGCTGGTCGTAGGGTTTGAACTACCGGAATCGACGGCAACTTACCTGCTGTGGGCCGACTTCAACCAGCGCTGCGTGCCGCCCTGGGACGCCTCGAAGCCCGCCGATGTCAAGGACTTCGAGCGCAAGGTCGCCGAAGTCGCCAAAACTCCGGGATCGAAGCCCCGCGGCTGGCTCCTGGACGAACTCGGGATGCGGGGCGACGACGCCCTGCTGGCCTACGGTTCCCTGCTCAGGGACGACCTGCTGGCATCAGCGGCGGACATGGAGCGCGACGAAGCCCGGCCGGAGATCATCAGACCCCGGAAGAAGGAGAAGGTCATCCCCGTTATCCCCGAGGAACTGCTGCACCCGCCGGGAATGGTCGGCCAGATTGCCGATTGGATCACATCGACGGCGATATGCCCGCAACCGCTGCTGTCGGTCGGCTGCTCCCTGACGGCATGCGGGGCGCTGTTCGGCCAGAAGGTCCGGGATGAGAGCAACGGCAGGACGAATCTCTACATGATGGGCGTTGCGGCATCGTCGGCCGGCAAGGACCATCCGTCGAAGTGCATCCGCACGCTGTTCGCCCATGCCGGGGCATCGGCAATTTTGGGCGGCAGCCGGGTGACATCGGACACCGCCTTGGAGATGGCGCTGATGTCGAACCCGATCCAGTTGTTCACATGGGACGAAATGGGGCACTTCCTGTCGTCAATCAAGCAGGCCGGGGCGGGGTCGGGCGGTGCCCAACACCTTCGCACCATCGTGCCGGCCCTCATGGAGTTGTACTCGTCGGCCGGCGACATGTACATCGGCAAGCAGAAGGCCGACGGCGAGATCCGCAGGATTGAACAGCCCCACGTCTGCGTCTGGGGACTGACCAGTCCTGATGTCCTGTTCGAGGGGCTTTCCACAAGAGAGCTACGGGACGGCTGGCTGGGCAGGGTCATCACCCTGATCTCGCACGACCGGCCAAAACCGAACCCGCTGAAAGCAGTCCCGGCGCCGGAAGCCATCGTGCAGATGACGCAGGCGTGGATTCAGCGTGTCGTGCCACCGCCCGAAGGCGTCGGCAACATACTGGGGGCGACGACGTGCTTCCAGCACACCACCGTGACGCAGCCCGGAGCCTACCAGATCTTCTCGGAGTTCAACGACCGGTGCTACGCCCGCATGCTGGACTGCGACAAGAACAGCGATGACGTGCAATTCCTGTGGGGCAAGGCGTTTCAGAATGCCCGACGGATTGCCCTGATCGTCGCCAACGGCACGCAGTTCGATGGCGCCGAGATCACGCCGCAGCACGCCAAGTTCGGCTGCGACTTCATCGAGTGGAACATCACGCAGTTCGCCGAAGAGATCCGGGACAATCTGGCCGACAACGCCTGGGAGTCCGACAAGCACAAGATTCTGAAGCTCCTGGAGAAGCGCGGATCGGCCGGGATGTCGAAGTCGGACCTCACCAGACTGACGCCGCAACTCCGGGACAAGCGCACCAGGGACGCCTACATTGACGACCTGAGGGAAGGCGGACAGGTCGTCGTCGGCATGAATCCGTTGTACCCCGAGGCTCGTGCGGGCTGGCTGTGGAAGACTCCTTTCGGGCTGGACATCGTTTGCGGATGGAAGGCGGAATGAATTACTACAACGAATTCGACCCGCATGCCGCAGCATGGCTGCGGGAACTGATAAAGATGGGGGCAATACCAAATGGAGAAGTCGATGAAAGAAGCATCACCGAAGTCAAGTCAGGCGACCTCAAGGGATACGTCCAGTGTCATTTCTTCTGTGGCATCGCAGGCTGGCCCGAAGCCCTGCGGCGTGCCGGAGTTGCCGCAGACCGACCTCTTTGGACAGGTTCTTGCCCCTGTCAGTCCTTCAGTTGCGCCGGCCCAGGCACGGGCGTCGAAGATCCACGCGATCTATGGCCGCACTTCTTTCGGCTCATCCGAGAGTGCAGACCTCAGCGAGTCTTTGGGGAGCAGGTTGCAGACGCTATCGGGCATGGTTGGCTCGACCGTCTATCGGCAGATTTGGAGGCGCAAGACTACGCCGTTGGGGCGGCGGTACTGGGAGCACACAGCGCGGGGGCAGATCACCAGCGGCAGCGATTGTACTGGCTGGCGCAGTCCAACGGGATCGGACGGGGAAGGCGGAGCCATGGACATTCTCTGGGCGATGCAGAACAAGGCATGCCCAAAGCTGAAGTTAAGGGACCAGTCGTTGCTGACTGGCCGGCCAAGTCCGAAAACGACGGATTGCGGAGACAAGGCCGGAAAGAATGCGACGATCAACGAAGCGGGCCGAGTTGTGCGCCCATCGGGGCAGGACTTCTCGATGGCGTTGAGCAATGCGGCACAACTCTCGGGCTGGCCGACGCCGAACTGCGACGACCCGAACAACGCGACACGGGACAGCGGGCAGTTTCAGAGCTTGACGCGGGCGGCACAGATGGCTTCATGGGGAACGCCGAGGGTGACGACCAACGGAGGAAACGGCAATCCGGACAGGTCGGCAGACGGAAGGGCAAGACTGGAAGATCAGGCGCAGGGCGTAGCGGGCTGGTGTTCGCCGGCGAGCCGGGACTTCAAGGACTCAATGGGGATGTCGGAAACCGGGACGAACCCGGACGGCTCGGAGCGGAGCCGCCTGGATCAGTTGCCGCGGCAAGCCGCGCTTGTTTCTGGAGCCGCGCCGTCGCAATCCCGTGCCGGGACGGAAAGTCGCGCCGCTTTGAACCCGGCATTTTCCCGCTGGTTAATGGGATTTTGCGTGGCGTGGGATACAGCGGCGATCCTCGCCTACCGGAATATGTGAACGCAACGGCGGAAGCCCGAGTGATGCGCCTCAAGGGATACGGCAACGCCATCAATGTCGAAACCGCCTGCATGTTCATAAGGGCCGCGGAGGACGTTCTGCAATGAAACTCAACCCCCGGTGCCGGCTCTGCCGGTTCTTCGTCAGGCGCCGCTGCGTCGCCACCGAGATCCGGCAATGCCCGTTGCAGACGCCAAGGCTTGCCCTGAAGTGCCTGAAGGACATGCTTCAAGAGCACGCCGACCTGGACCCCTGCTGCCAGCTATGCGCCTCAATCGTCGTGTCGGCAGCGCAGGACCTCTGCGAGAAGCAAGGCACCCACGTCAACTCGACGGACAAGCGGTCGGCAGCGGAGTTCCTCAGTGACGACGTTCACGGCGTTGCCACCTGTGCCGCTCTGGCCGGCTTGGACCCCCGCTTTGTCAGGACCGCCGTGCAGCGGTTCCTAGACGCGTTGAAACGACTGGAAACTACGAAAGGCTGAAAGATGAACGGCAGAAATGCGAAGGCAATCAGGCGCTCGGCGTCACGGGCGATCCAGAAGGACTTAACGAAGGTCTGCGAAACCTTCTTCAACTCGCTGTGCGACCTGCCACTGAAGCGCAGGGTCATCATGGCTGCAAGGATCATCATCAAGAGAAAGCTGAGGGCACAATGAAACTCGAAGCCGCGCAACAAATCGCCGACAGGGTGAAGGCAGCACTCGCACCGTACTGCGAGCGCATAGAGGTCGCAGGCAGCGTCAGGCGCCGGAAGCCGGAGCCCCATGACATCGACATGGTTTGCGTCCCCCGGACGTTCATGCTGACCGACATGCTGGGGCCAACGGGTGTCAGCGAACGGGACAAGGGCTTCTGGATCGCCGTCAACGGACTCGGTGCTGTCTTGAAGGGAGAGCCCCGGGCCGGCAAGCTGATCCAACTCGACATCGAAGGCGTCAACGTCGAGATATTCGTGGCAACCCGCGACAACTGGGGCTTGATGCTGGCCATCAGAACTGGACCCGCAGGCTACAGCCACCACGTTCTGGCCCATGGCTGGGTCCGCAACGGCTACCACAGCATCGACGGCATGATGACGAAATCAGGCATGCCGGTGCCGGTCCGTGAAGAACGTGACCTGTTCGCCATCGCCGGCGTCGAGTGGATGCCGCCGGAGCAAAGGACGTGACTCCCGAAACCGTCACGGTCGTCCTTCCCCTTCCTCCTGCAGTTCTGTCGCAGAACGCAAGGGGTCACTGGCACGCCCGGGCGGCGGCATCGTCGAAGTGCCGCCGCTTGGCCCAGCAGGCCGTGGAGTCCCAGCAGGTCCAGGGCTGGCAGCAGGCGACCGTCGCGGCGGCGTTCTTCCACCGGATCGAGAGGCGCAGGGACTTTCTGAATTCCATGGCAATGCTGAAGCCCTACATCGACGGCGCAGTAGTTGACACCGGACTCCTTCCAGACGATGACTCCGAACACCTGTCCCCACTGCCTCCAAGTTTCGGAGTTGACAAGGCAACACCCCGGGTCGAACTTAGGTTCACACGCACGAAATGAAAGAGGCCCGCCGGGCGAACCGGCGAGCCTCAGTGTTGAACGCATTCTGTTGTTGATCTACTTCATAATCCGGCCTTTCTCCATGGAGTTGATTGGGCCTTCAGAAGCACCCAGTTTACGAAATCACGGGGGCGCTGTCAACCGGAACTCCGAAAGCGGCATAGATACGCGCCAATGCGAACGCGGCTTCGTATGTCAGCGAGAATTCTAAGCGCGTGCGCTTACCGTCGGCCTGATCGTTTTCCATGATGTGCTTAAAAGCGCAGTAGCCGTCGTCACCGTTCTGGAACCCGACTTCGATTGTCGCCCCGGTAAGGAGCACAACCTTTGCCCAGCGTGTCGGCACGGGCGGGCCGTATGGCTTCGACACGTATGGCTCAGTCTTCTTTTCGTTCATAATTTTCCCTTTCGTTTTTGTTTGCCGTCGCCCCTTCTCAGGACCGCGACGGCGGACCTGGGATTCAGCGCAACGTCGCATCGAGATAGGCCAGGCACAGCACGGCAATGGCCAGCAGTACCAACAGAATGTTTGCTACCACTTCAGCGTTACGGGCAGTCCAGGCCGCCCAGCGGTCAAGACGGTCGTTCACTTCCGGTCCCCCTTCTTGTTCTTGGCCGCCATGTAGCGGCCCAGGCGACGGATGGTTGCAAAATCCGCCCGGCGATCCGCCTGCCGGCGGTCTTCAGCAGTCTTGCGCTTCTTCTTGATTGTCATGGCGTCACCGCTTCCCATGTAGCCCAGGCAGCAACGGCCTTTCTGACATCCCAAGGCCACCGCACCGAACGGCCTGCCGGCATGCGAAGCATTTGGGGGAATCCCCGTTCCCCTCTAAATTGCCCCGAGCTCATGATTCGGGGTTGCATCCAGTATCCCACGGCGTCAAACATCCCGTCGCGTGCCTGCGCAGCGGGATTATGCGCACGCCGTGCAGCCAGATAATCTAGTGCCGCAAGATGAGCTCGCCGCGCCTGGTCTTCTGTAATTTTCTTGTTCATAATTCCCTCGTTTCCCCTTCTTGGTGATCCCATTGCCAGCCAAGCCTTCAGGCTTCAGCCCGTGCCGCCTGGGCAATCGCTACCCGGCATGCCTTCCTTGTCGGCCACAGGCAGCCGGCCAGCGGTCCCGCTTTGACATAGGCCCGCGTCTCGGTGTCAAAGGCCACCCACCGCCGGCGGCCATCAATGGCTGTTCTCTGGCTTAATCATGGCTGTTACTCCTCGGCCCGGTTTGCCCGCCGGGCGCGGGGTTTGTTCTTCTACTTCCGCCGGGATTCGGCCGCAATCGCGGCCAGGGCCTCGGCTTCCATCTTGTCGAGCTGCTGCCGGGCATCCTGCAACCGGCCAAGCATGCTGGTTCGCATGGCCTCCACGGCTTCGGCGTGCAGGGCTTCCCGGTTGGTCTCGATGGCCTGCTCCAGGTGGGGAACGATCTCGGCATTGATCCAGGCCCGCTCGCCGTCCGTCGCCCGGTCGAAGCCGCGGAGCCTAATGTCGGCGTAGCCGTTGGCGTCGATTCTGATTTCCATCTCTCCCAGGTCCCGGCCGCGGTATTCGATTGTCCCCGGCGAACCCTCGTAGCCGGCTAAATCGTAACGATTGCCCTGCATCGCGGCGCCATCGTTGCGCATCAGATTGCAGGTGTAGCGCCTGCCGATCCCCTTTGCAGGCCCATTGAAGTCGGCAAACAGGCCGCCACCATTGCGCCAGCGGAGCGAACATCCGGCTTCAATGTCGGGATAGGCCCGATCCTGATTGATTGCCCAGGTTGTCAACTGGGTGCTGCCCTTTTTCGTCGTCACGTTGAACTGTGTTTTCATTTTCGTGTTCTCCTTCATCAGCCCGGGAATCCGCCCGGGCACGGTTCGTCAATTCCCCTTCTCAGATTCAGTAGAAAATACCAGGCCTTCAGGCGTCACGGTATTCAACGGCTTTGAAAGCGAGCCCGATTTGCCGCGGCGAAAAGCCGACGGCGAGCAACTCCAGGCGCAAGGCTTCGAGCTCGTCCCGTGCAACTTCGGCGCGGTAATCTTCGCCGCTGTCGGATTCGATACCCCACAGTCCGCCACTGGTCAAACGCTGGACAATATCGGAGCCCATGAGAGTAACCTCGGCACGGGCTTGAATGCCGACATAGGACCAGTCGCCATTGTTCAATCCCTGCATGCGGTCGAAGTCCTGCCGGCCATATTCGCGGTATTCCTTGCTGCCGACGGCCTCTCCGCCGGCATAGGGAACGAAAAAACGGTATTCCCGGCCGCAAGTGGGGATGCTGTTCAAGTCTTCCCACTTGGTGCCCAGCGCCTCGGCACGCTTGGCCCAGGCTTCGACCAGGGTTGGAACGTCGCATCCTTCCAATCGTTCCAGGATGGCCCGTCGGCGATCGACGTCGGCCAGCCATTCCCCACTGTGAACCACAATAGCGCCATCCTGCCGGACGTCGGTATACTCGCCCAGGGTGGACGTGTCCGGGCTCTCGTCGGCCCGCGTCATAATCTCGACTTTCAGAATTCTTCCCTTGCGCGTCTTCATCTTGGTTTTCATCTTGTTTTTCCTTTGGCGACTTTTACGGCCTGCCTCCGGCCGGTTGTTGTGGTGTTCAGACTTCAAGCACAATCAAAGCCGTCTCAACTTGCGTCCCCTCGGCCTTGAATGATCCCGCCGGCAATACCTCCCAGCATGACGCCAGGGCTTCAAAGGCTTCGCGTTGGCGTGGCCCGTTGGAGCATATCGCCACCAGTCGCCCAGGAGTTTTTAACATTCTCAGGGCGTGCCGAATATGCTTGATGTCGGCGCCGTTTGTAAATGGCGGATTCATAATCACGCGGGGATAACAGCCCGAAAAGGCGTTTACCGTCAAAAAGTCGGCTTGACGGACCTGCACGCGGTAAGATGGAAACCGTTTTTCCATGTGACGACAATTTTCCGCGTCGATCTCATACGTTAGAATCTCAGTATCGATCCGCTTTACAACCTCGGCAATCAACGCGCCTCGGCCCCCGCTGGGCTCTAGAACACACATGCCGGGCTCAATGCAGGCCAGGTCAACAACCCGTGCTGCAATATCCGCCGGTGTGTAAAACTGTGCCATAGCTTTTTTGGAGTCAACCACTTGGCCCGCATCCAGGGCCGAAGTCAGAACGTCGGCCACAGGTTCCGAAAAGACGTGGCAACCCTTGCCGCGGTTCCAACGGCCGCCCAAGATGTTCAGAACCTTATTGACCTCCTGATATGTTGCCCTGTCAAGCTGCGCCGTTAGGCGTAAGGCGTTGCCACTGATTTCGGAATTCCGAAGGATTTCGGCAACCCGCGCCGATATGGGAACCCGGCCGCGGCCGTTATGCGGGATTGTGTCCGGCTTTGGTATCTCGGTGGGCTCGACTGACTCAGGTCTGAATGATTCAAACCTGAAAGCGGGCTCGATCGTCTTTGGCTCGTTGAACCTGACACCACGATAAAGCCCCCAATACCAGGCGCCAACGGTGTCAAGTGTCCCGTATTGGTGGCCCTTGTGAATGACTCCGTATCCCTTAATGCCGAAAATCTCGCCGTCTTCCTTTGTCACCATGAAAACGCCTGATCCGCCGACATCAACATTGATATATTTTCGGCCTTCTGAGATTTTGACATGCCATGCTGAAAACTGAATTTCCAGCGTATCAATGCCGCTGCGAGCGTTTACGGCGCCGTATTCCTTGACCATCTGCGCCCGTCGGTGAGCCTGAAGTAATACCCCGAAGCTCCACAATTTAGCCTGAAACGCGGAATCCGGCCGACATGCCTTGCAGCACGTCAAAACGGCTTCGCTGACGTGCCACACCTTAGCGGCTTCAAGGTCTGCGGTTTGCTGATCCTCGGCAAACTGGATAAAATCGTCGGCCTTCTTGCCGTCGGGCATGCGATATTCAACTCGGTATGCGTTCATTTTCGTTCTCGCTTTCAGCTTCGACGCCATGCCGAAGACAGGTAATATATAGCAGTCGGTGTGCCAACATTCCGACGAGGCTAAAATAACCCAAAAGGATTAAAATATCGGGCTCGATGGGCTCCGCCAGGGCAGAAACTGCTGGCCAAAGGTGAGAGCGTTCTCGCCAGTTTTCTACGACTTGCGAATTCCGAGCATTATGCGACGCTTCAAGGTGTCATATTCTCGACATTCTGTGTCATATTAATGCAACTTCGTGTCATATTCTCTTAGTTGTATGGAAATGAACCAACTAAGCAGTTTTTACTGCTGGCCATTTGTATCTAAATCGTTGCAAATCATACAACTACAGCGAAAACAGACAAAAGCTGCATGTTCTGCTGATTCATAGAATCAGAAAATGCACCTTTTTTGCTTAGTTGTCTGGAAATGAGACAACTAAGGTGTATAAACATGTATATGTATTTTTTTTTTTTTTTTTTCTATATATATAGATCATAGCCCCCCCCTGAGGGTCCAGTTTATATTAAACTCGCAAGATTCACGAATTTCGAGATTTTTCTTTCTTAGTTGTATGTAAATGAACCAACTACGACGAAACGCTACGTCTTTTCGGCGTTTTTACGTCATAAGAATCAGACTCCGGGATGATACGTAGTT